>Ga0164313_10002384_pt1 | contig 16882 bp, 15 predicted proteins | sample GuaBasSedimGuay4_FD_113735 | JGI IMG/M metagenome (GOLD analysis project Ga0164313, IMG submission 113735) | Subseafloor sediment microbial communities from Guaymas Basin, Gulf of California, Mexico - Guay4, Core 4569-4, 0-3 cm | ecosystem: Environmental > Aquatic > Marine > Hydrothermal vents...
AGATCCTGAGATATCGAAAGGTCCACCTTTGGACGACGGACTGTGGCTGGTCGCGCCCCGGCGACGGTTTTCCGGTCGGGTCGTTCCTGGGATGCAGGATCGGGGGATCGATCTGCTACGATGTCCGCTTCCCCGAGTCTGCCCGGTCTCTGGCCCTGGCCGGCGCCCGCCTCATCCTGGTTTCAACCGCATGGCTCGGACCAGTCGACGAATGGGAACTCGCGGTACGAGCGCGGGCCATGGACAACGGCATCTTCATCGCCGCCTCCGCCCTTCAAGGCCCCGAGTACAACGGTTCGAGTCTGATCGCCGACCCCCACGGCAGGATCATTGCCCATGGCGGAGACGCGCAATCCGACCTGGTGATCGCAGACATCGATCCGGCCGAGGTGGATCATTTCCGAACCCGGGTGCCACTCCTGACCGACCGACAGCCCGACACCTATTCGAACTGATTTGATGGTTCGCAACTCGCGTCCCGCCGGATAAGCAACCAGATTGGCATCCATGACACCAGAGGAACGCCTGAACACCTTTCTGGGAAAAGACCCGACGATCGACCCGACCGCCTACGTCGCACCGGGAGCCACCGTCATCGGTGATGTTCGGATCGGCGCACGGGCCAGCATCTGGCCGGGCGCGGTCGCTCGCGGCGATATCAACTATATCGAAATCGGCGAAGCCTCCAATGTCCAGGACGGGACGATTGTCCATCTGGCCGACGACTACCCGGTCATCATCGGCAAGTACGTCACCATCGGGCACGCCGCCATCATCCATGCCTGCGTGATCGAGGACGAATGCCTCATCGGCATGGGGGCCACCATCCTGGACGGCGCCGTCATCGGCCACCATTCGATCATCGGGGCCAATGCCCTGGTTACCCAGAACACGATCATTCCACCCGGGTCAATGGCACTGGGCGCACCGGCCAAGGTGGTTAAAGCCCTCACTGAGGAACAACAGACCGGCCTCAAAAAATGGGCGGACAAATACGTCTTCGTCTCCGCCGCATACAGGGAGAGAAGTTCGAAGTAAGAAGTGTGAAGGTAGATGTGGGATCTGCTCGAAAACCCAACTCGAGCATGGAACATCAGTCACAGATGGGACACTAGTGGATGTCCCAGGGCCAAGAGGGTGTGCCTATCGCAGGGAAACTCCAGGGATCTGAAAAAATAGGAAAAACACCAACAGCGGCCTGACCCGAATGGCACTAAGATAAGCGCCGATCCGGAGTCATCCGACGAAGAATAGCCGACGGGGTCATTGCTCGTTATCTTGCATGCCAATGCGAGAGTTGTGCTTCGACCCCCTCGAAGCCAAGCTGACCGTTATTCATACTGCCTCCCTATCTTGGCGCCATTCCGGTCTGACCCCTTCCGCGTGAGCCGCGTTGAATCGCTCCATGGCTCCCGTGCTATGTAGGACCTACGTAGTTCCTACATAGTTCCTACATAGCTCCTACATAGGGCTTGCTGAATAACTTTTTTCAGCCCTGGAAGGCTGGAAGAATGGTTTTGAGCTGGAGAGTCGACGGGTGGCAGATCGGCCATTGGATCGCGCTACGGCTCCATAACCTCAATTTCCCTGATGACTGCGAAGTCCTCGGGATTCAGGGTAACGAGCCGTTTCAGTCCGTGTTCGAGCATCGTCGCGGCAACATTCGCATCATGAATTCGCTTCCCCCTGAGTTTGTATCTTTGGACTAGCGCTGTCAGCCGATCGGAAACCCTGCTGTTTTCGTCGAGGACCTTGATGCATTGTTTGAATACCTGGACATTTCCCAAGGCCCGTCTTGTCTGCATGGCCAGTCCGTTGTTCTTGATTGGACGGGTAGCCACGACAAGATACTCACGGAAAATCTGTCCACTGGCGAACAATCCAATCTGACCTGCCAGAGCCGATTCGATCAGATTGCGGCAATCAACATGCCGTTCGCGATCCGCATCACTGGCTGTGATCAGGATGTTGGTGTCAACAAATCGACGTTTATCGTCCGTCATCACCATAAATCGCCTCGCGCCTCCAACTCGAGCTTTGGTTCCCGGAGTGAACAATGTGCAGTTTCAAGTCTGCTTCCGGCGCAGCGTCATCCGGTAGCATTTGCGCAGCTTCCTCGAGCAGCAGTTTGACTTCTTTCTGCAGCGAACGCCGATGCCGCACCGCCCGTCGTTTCAATCCGGATAAGGTGTCTTCGTGAAGGTCACGAATGTGTAGCGATTTCATAGTAGTAGCATTTCGCTACTATTTGGGTTCTGTCAATGCCCGATCCCCCAGTCCGGAAAACCGCCTTGTCGGGACAGTCCCAAGGGGTCAAAAAGACAGACTGAAGGGCATGAACGTCGAAGCGCCAACTACAAACTACACAGCCTGACCCTTTCGGATCGCCACTACAAACTACACAGCCTGACCCTTTCGGATCGCCCTCTCCATGTTGCGACCAGCTGATTGACTTGGTGGAGTGAGCCCATCGCCAGGTTACCTTTCAACCAACGGTTCGTGATCGTCGTTCGCACCCTCATGGCCACTGCGACGGCTACTTTCCAAACGGCAGGTCGAACACCACCAGGGCCGGATTTCTTCACACTTCTGCCTTCTTACTTCTCACTTCTCACTTTAACTACCCTCCCCGCCGGTTCCACATGCACGACCACGTCGTGGATGGGCAGGTCAGAGGTGAGTAACCGATCAGTTACCTGGTGGGCTATCTCGTGGCCCCGGCGCACCGACAGGTCTCCGTCAACCATGACATGAATGTCCATGAGCAGGCCGAGTCCGCTCTTTCGAACCCGGCACTTCTCGATCAGGCAAACACCCCCAACCTCTCCGGCAACCTTTCGAATCTCCCGCTCAACCGGCTCCGGGACGGAGGCGTCCATCATCTCGTCCAAGGCCGGAAACAATAATCGAAAACCGTTGAAGGCGATGATCAGACAGGCCGTCAGGGCGGCCCAGTCATCGGCGGTTTCATACCCCGGTCCTCCGACCAGAGCAATCGCGATGCCGATAAACGCCGCGGCCGAAGTCAAAGCATCCGAGCGATGGTGCCAGGCATCTCCTCTCAGTGCCAGGCTGTCGAGGGACCGACTGGTACGATAAACGGCTCGGTACATCACCTCCTTGATTATCACCACTGCGAGCAGAACAAAGAGAGTGAAGGGAGCGGGGGCATGGTGCGGTGTCACGATCTCGCGGATACTCTGGACAGCGATCAGAACAACGGCTCCGATGAGGGCGATCGCAACCAACAGGCCCGCGATCGATTCCGCCTTGCCATGGCCATAGGGATGCTTCTCGTCCGCCGGCAGGGCCGAGATCCGCAGGCCGCGCCAGACCACGATCGAACTGAAGACGTCAGTTGACGATTCGATCCCGTCCGCGATCAGGGCGTAGGACGTCCCGAACACACCGGCCGCAATCTTGGTCGCAGCCAGCACGAAGTTGACAAGAATCGACAGGATCGAAAGCCGAACGCCTCGTTGGAAGCTTTCCATCGGACTGATGATGAAGGGAAAGTGGGAAGTTAGAAGTAAGAAGTTAGAAGTGTGAAGTAAATCGATCTGCCGGCGCGCCCCAGCGCGCATTCTGAATACTTCTGCCTTCTAACTTCTTACTTCTTACTTCTTACTTCTCTTCCTGCAGTCCCGGCATTGGCCGTAGTAGATGACCTCATCCCCCTGAAATAGGAATCCCTTTGGACGTTTCTCCGGCAGGGGTACGTCAAGAGGAGCTTCGATGTCGAAAACACGCTTGCAGGTGTGGCAGATAAAATGGGAGTGGTGCCGGGCGACCGCCCATTCAAATCGCTGCGGCTGCCCCGCATAGGTCACGCTGACGATGCTGCCGGCATCGGACAGTTCTCTCACCGCCCGGTAGATGGTCGCGATGCCCAATCCCGGGAGTCGCTCCAAGGCGGCGGCATGGAGTTCCGCGATGGCAAGCGGTCGGGCCGCCTTCTGAAGGACGGACTCAATTGTTTCCAATTGTCTGGTGGTTCTGTGGCGCATGAGTGGTTCCCGATCAGGCTCCTGAATCTGGTTCGGAAGGCAAGAATGGCGTTGATCTCAAAATTATCCTGCTTTTTTTGTTGATAACTCATTATCAACAGATGAAAACATCCGGGTCGAATGAAAACACTCTCCGTAAACTCACTCTCCCGGGATACCCGCCGCCCCCTGGTTTCAATGGTATTATTGGCCGGTTGGGCCGGCCAATCGCTCTTCGCCCAGACCGAACCCGTTGTTCATCTGAATGAGATGGTGATCTCTGCTCAGCGATCCTCCCATCAGATCTCGCAGACCCCCAGCACGGTCACCCTGGTGCCACTCGACCAACTTCACCTGGAGGGCATCTCCGGACTCGACCAAGCGCTTTCAGGCCAGCCCGGCACGATCGTGGTCAGCACCGGGGCGACCGGTTCTCAAAGCTCCGTTTTCATCCGCGGCGCAAGCAATCATCAGACGCTCTTTTTCGTCGACGGGGTGCGGATGAACGACCGCTCAGCCCCTTACGACAATTTCCTTGGTTCGGCCGACCTTGTGGGCCTCGATCGAGTGGAGGTGCTTCGGGGACCGCAAAGCACTCTCTATGGCAGTTCCGCCATGGGCGGGGTGATCGCCCTCGATACCGCCAGGGGAACCGAAGGGGGGACCGGCTTTCTCCAGGCCGAGGTCGGGTCATTCAATACGCTCTCGGCCTCGGCCGCGATTTCGGGTGGGGTTCAGAGCCTGGGTTACAGCCTCTCGATCAATCGTTACCAAACCGATAATGATCGCCCGGGCAACGCGTTCGACAGCTGGAGCTACAGCGGCCGGTTCGAAGGGCAGACCACACCCACTGTTCTTCTCGGCGCCACCCTGCGCGGATTGACCAGCACCTACGAGGAACCCGGATCAACCCTCTGGCCGTCACCCGGTGTGGTCGACATCGACGACAACCTGGGGACGCTCTACGGCGAGTGGCAGATTTCGGATGGCTTCAAATCCCGTCTGACCGGCGCTCTGCACAGGCAGGACTATGACTGGACGGCCGCGTGGGGACAGAGTCCCTCTGAAAACGACCGCCGGATTATCGATTGGCTGAATACCTGGTCGGCCAGCCCTGAATTGGAAATCGTGGCTGGAGCCAACTACGAGAAATCCCGATTCGAACCCGACGGATCATTGACGGAAGACGAGGTCGTGGCCTTCTATGCGAACGGCGTCTACCGGCCCGTCGAATCCATCACCCTCACTGCGGGCTTGCGCTACGACGACTTCGATTCGGTCGGTGATGCGACGACTTGGCGGGTCGGTGGCTCATGGAAGGTCGCCCCCACCACCCATCTCCGATCCACGATCGGGACCGGATTCACAGCGCCCGGATCGGCCGATCGCTACGGTGTCCCGGGCTGGGGCCAACTGCCCAGTCCCGATATCCAGCCCGAGACCTCGACCGGAGTTGATATTGGAATTGACCAGGAATTCCCAAATGCAAAGACCACCGTTTCGGCAACCGTTTTCTATAACAGCTTCCAAAATCTGTTCGAATGGGAGACCCAGGATTTCACGACCTATGAGGGTATGATCGTCAACCGGGCCGAGGCCTCGACCCGGGGATTTGAACTCGCGGTCGCCTCGCGGCCCCAAGAGATGATCACCACCCGTCTCAGTTACACTTACCTCGACGCCAACAATGATACCGATGACACCCGCCTGATCCGCAGACCGCGCCACACCCTTGACGCCGATGTCCGGCTTGAACCCTCCGACCGCTGGAGCGTCGGATTGGGGTTGCACGGCGTCGCTGATCGCACCGAAGGAGCGTTCGATCCGGCTGACTACATCGTGTTCCGCGCCTATGGGCGGGTGCGGGTCTGGGAGGAAGTCGTGGCCAAGATCCGGGTGGAGAACCTCTTCAACGCCTCCTACGAGGAAGTGCCGGGATATCCGGCCCTGCCAATCGGCATCTTCGGCGGTATTGAGTGGACGTTCTGATCTCAGACCACATTTAAAGGGCACTATGATCAAGGTTCGGATTCTCGTCGTTGCAGGGTTTGCCCTGCTGGCCTCGTTTGCGGCAGAGGGGGGACAACGTGTTGTCTCGCAGACTGTGGGAACCGACGAATTTCTCATGGCGGTGGCCGATCCGGGGCAGATCGCTGCGCTCAGTCACCTCTCCCGCGATCCGAGTTTCACTGCGATTGCCGACCGGGCGGCGGATTTTCCCCACCTTCGGATCAACGGGGATGCCGAGAATATTCTCCAGTTCGGCCCGACGCTTGTTCTCTTCGCCGACTACAGCCGAGCCGAACTGGTCGAGCAGATCCGCCGTGCCGGGGTCACAGTTCTGGTCATTGATCGATACGATTCACTCGAAGACGCCTACGCTAATCTCAGACGACTGGCGGTCGAACTCGGGACGGAACCTCGAGCGGAAGCCGTCATTGAGGACTGCGAAACGCGGGTGGCCATCCTGAACGAAAAGATCGACGGTCGTCCACCGGTGCGGGTCATCGCCCCCTCAACCTATGGTCGGCTCCCCGGAGCTCAGACCACATTCCAGGATCTCTGTGACCACGCCGGAGCCGAAAACCTCGCCGCGGTCCTCGGCCACCTGGTCGGACATGCGCGACCCCCGGTCGAACAGATGCTGACCTGGCCGATAGACACCGTCGTCCTGGCCGGGGACAGTCTTGACCTGGCAATCAGACCCTATCTTGAACTCGCACCCTATTCCCTGATGGAAGCGGTGCGGGATCGCCGTGCAGTCCTGCTCGAATCCTGGCAACTCGCCTGCGTGTCTCACCACCGGGTTTCCGCCTACGAAAAACTCGCCCGGGCTCTGCATCCCGAAGCATTTGAATGACCAGGGGGGCCGCCAGTCGCTATGCCCTGCCCGGAGCGATCGCGCTCCTGCTATTCCTGATGATCACCGCATTGGGTGTCGGCGACATGCCACTCAGCCCCGCCCGCATCTGGGCCGGGCTCATGAGAACGGACGAATTGGCCGCGGCCATCGTCTGGCAGATCAGGATGCCGCGTTTGATCGTGGCTGTGTTTGTCGGTGGTTCTCTGGCCGCCAGCGGCTTGGTCATGCAGGCCTATTTCCGAAACAGCCTGGCCAGCCCCGGCCTGCTGGGTGTGAGCAGCGGAGGTACGGCCGGAGCCGTGGTGGCCATCGGAATCGGCATCGCGGGCACATCGCTGCTCGTCATGCCGGTATGTGCAATAATCGGCGCATTGATTGCGACCAGCGCCGTGCTGATCCTTGCCCGAAGCGGCGCCAGCACGGAGCGCCTGCTTCTAGCCGGAATCGCCCTTAATGCCCTCTTGGCTGCGGTTACGAGTTTCGTCCTCTCCCAGTCGATCCTGTCCTACGAGCGCAACGCACAGATCCTCTTCTGGCTCCTGGGCGGACTGGAAGACCGAAGCTGGGAACATGTCTGGATGGTGCTTCCCACCGCACTGGCTGCCATCCTTCTCTGGCCCCTCGGGCGATCCATGGACCTCCTCAGTCTCGGCGCGAACGAAGCCCAGAGTCTGGGAGTCGATGTGCGCCGGCTTCGCCGAATCATGATCGTATTATCCACCGTTCTGACCGCGCTTGCCACTGCCGTTTCGGGCACGGTCGGGTTCGTCGGTCTGGTCGTGCCGCATGCCCTGCGCCTGATGCTGGGGCCGGAACACCGGCGTCTGGTCCCTCTCGCCCTCATCGGAGGCGGTGCATTTGTGTTGGCCTGCGACCTGATCGGTAGAGCCGCCGGCGGGCTGAGACTCGGTATCGTAACCTCCCTCATCGGGGGCCCTTTCTTTCTCTGGCTTCTGCGACGGAAAGTATGAACGCGCTCGAAGCAGAAAACGTGACGGTAGCCGGACGCCTGGAAGAGGTGAACCTCTCGCTGCCACGCGGGCAACTGGTCGGCCTGGTCGGACCCAACGGCTCAGGCAAGAGCACGTTGCTTCAAGCGATCGGGGGGCTTCTCGAACATGACGGCGAGGTCCACTGGTTCGGTCGCGATCTCAACCACATACCCGTCATGGAACGCGGGAGACTGACCACCTGGGTGCCGCAGGAGACCCAGTTTGCATTCGGTTTCTCCGTGCGATCGGTGATCTCGCAGGGACGTTACGCCCACGGAGACGACGACCACGGCATCGACGGCATCATCGCGCGTTGCGACCTGGTCGAACTCGCCGATCGACCGGTCAACCAACTTTCCGGCGGTGAACGCATGCGGGTCCTCCTGGCCCGGGCCCTCGCAACCGAAGCCCCGCTTCAACTCTGGGACGAGCCTTTGGGACCGCTTGATGTCCGCCATGCCCTGGAGGTGCTCACCATGGCCCGCCAACTGGCTGACGACGGCCGGACCGTCGTCCTTTCCCTGCACGATCTTCGAATCGCCCACTGCCTCGACTCGGTCGCGGTTCTGGATAACCGGCGACTGCGCGCCCTGGGCCCGCCCGACGATGTCCTGACGCCTGAACTCCTGCTCGAAGTTTTCGGGGTCAAGGCGCGCATAACCCCCGGACTTGCATTGGAAATTCCCTAAAAAAACCCCGCCGTCTGCGTGACGCAAACGACGGGGAAAGGACCTCTTACAATGAAGGGGTTGTTCTACATTCTGGACACCAGGAGTTCCTTCTGGAGGAACATCTCCTCGGGCAGATCACGGTGCAGCTTGAGGAAGAACTCATCTTGAAGGTGGACCTCATGCTTCCATTCTTCCATGTCGATCTTGAAGACCGCCTCGAGTTGCTCCCGATCAAATCCTTCGAGTCCGTTGATATCGAAATCGTCGAGAATCGGCATCCAGCCAAGTGGCGTTTCTTCGGCCAGCGCGCTGCCGGCGCAACGGTCGACGATCCATTTGAGCACGCGCATGTTCTCGCCATATCCCGGCCACGCGAACTTACCGTTCTCGTCTTTGCGAAACCAATTGACATGGAAGATCTTCGGCAGGTGCTTGATCTCCCGGCGCATTCTCATCCAGTGATCGAGGTAATGCCCCATATTGTACCCGGCAAACGGCAGCATGGCCATGGGATCGCGTCGAACCTGACCCATGCCGCCGGCTGCGGCGGCCGTCATCTCGGAACCCATGGTGGCTCCAACGAAGACGCCGTGGGCCCAGTTGAACGCCTGAAAGACCAGAGGCATGGTGCTGGCCCGGCGACCACCGAAGACGATGGCGCTCAAAGGAACACCGTCCGGATTCTCCCAATCCTCATCGATGCACGGGCACTGGGAGGCGGGCGCAGTGAATCGGGCGTTGGGATGGGATGATGGTCGACCACAATCCGGTGTCCATGCCTGTCCCTTCCAGTCGGTCAGCTTCGCGGGCGGTTCCTCGGTCATCTCTTCCCACCAGACGTCGCCGTCTTCGGTCAGGGCCACATTGGTGAAGATGGCGTTGGCCTCGATCGACTTCATCGCATTCGGATTCGAGTCAAACGAGGTGCCCGGAGCCACACCGAAGAACCCGTATTCCGGATTGATCGCATGGAGGCGTCCGTCTTCACCGGGCTTGATCCAGGCGATATCATCTCCGATGGTTGTCACCTTCCAGCCCTTGAGCTGTTCCGGCGGAATGAGCATGGCGAAGTTCGTCTTGCCACAGGCACTCGGGAAGGCCGCCGCGACGTAGGTCTTGTTGCCGTCCGGATCCTCGGTGCGGAGGATGAGCATGTGCTCGGCCATCCAGCCTTCGTCACGCGCCATGCAGGAGGCGATCCGAAGGGCAAAGCACTTCTTTCCCAGGAGGGCGTTGCCGCCATATCCGCTCCCGAACGACCAGATCGAACGTTCGTTCGGATAGTGAACGATATACTTATTGTCCTTGTTGCAGGGCCAGGGGACATCCTTCTGGCCGGGCTCGAGAGGAGCGCCCACGGAGTGGACGCAGGGCACGAACTCACCGTCTTCGATGTGATCGTAAACCGCGCTGCCAACCCGCGTCATGATCCGCATATTGGCCACGACATAGGCAGAATCTGTTATCTCGATACCGATATGGGCGATCGACGAGCCCAGAGGACCCATGCTGAACGGAATCACATACATGGTCCGCCCCTTCATGCACCCGTCGAACAGACCATTGAGCTTTTCCTCCATTTCCTGGGGCTTGACCCAATTATTGGTCGGCCCGGCATTCACTTCGCGCCGGCTGCAGATATAGGTGCGGTCTTCGACCCGGGCCACATCGGCCGGATCGGAACGAACCAGAATGGAATTCGGACGCTTCTCCTGGTTGAGGCGGATGGCGGTGCCCTGTGACACCATCAACTCGCACATCGCGTCATATTCTTCCTGACTGCCATCGCACCAGTAGATGCTGTCGGGTTTGCAGAGTTCCGCGATTTCCTCAACCCAGTCGACAACCTTCTGGATGTCGGGTTTCGCCTGGCCGAGGGTGCCCGGGGAGCCGGGTTCTGATTCGGGTGAATTATTACTGATCGTTGTCATCTTGTCGTTTTATGGATTTCGACCCCCGGATTGCCGGAAGTCAGGTTTGGAAATGCATGGCATCGCCGACTGGCATGCTGTGCCGCCGAGTGTTGCCGTGCCCTTCGATCCGGCCGCAGATTTCGGTGATCGAATGGAGAGAGTGTTTACAGATGTCTTGGATTTCGCGGTGAATAAGGGTGTGGGTTGCTCTGTTCAAATCCCATATGATGCACTCGCGGTCAAATTCCGATTCCACCCTGAAGGCGTGGCACCGATCGAGGAGGAACGTCTTGAATGCGTTCTCACCAGCATGGAGGAGCTTGAGGCAAACCGAGATATTGGCTGGAAAATCAGCTAGCCCCCCCACGACCGGTGCCCGGCCAGGGCCCGGTGATTGATCGTCGCCACGCCCCTCGAGCAGACCCAGGATCTCTTCGAAGAGAGCCGGAAGAAGATTAAAGGAAATCTTAAGATCCATCAGTCCGGATTCCTCCAGGCTGGCGGAAAACCGATCCCGCCATTCTCCCAGTATTGCAACTCGGTGAAGTCGTATGTCGGCAGGAATTTCGGTTTCCACGGGCACATTATGTGCGAAGGCCGGACCGGGGGCTTTGCATACCTTGTCCATAACTACTCACTTCTTGGAGCTAGTGGAGTTCCCAGGAAGTTATTTCAGGCCGAAAACGACGCACCAGGGACGTCGCGCCCTACCGTGTGTCAGTTTCCGCTCCTTGACCTTGATCCGACGCTTCCGATACCGGCCCATCCTCACTGGATTGCTTTTTCTTCTCCCTCTTCCCACCGTGGCCCAAGTGGATCGAATCACTGGAAAACCCTTTGCGACCCGATCTGAAATCGTGGCCCCCCACGGGATGGTTGCGACGAGCCAGCCACTGGCCACGCAGGTGGGTCTGGCCATTCTGCAAAGCGGAGGATCAGCCGTCGATGCGGCGATCGGCGCCAATGCCGCCCTCGGGCTGATGGAGCCCACCGGCTGTGGTATCGGCGGCGATCTGTTTGCGATCATCTGGGATGCCGGGACCGGTCGCCTCCATGGGTTGAATGCAAGCGGGCGATCGCCAATCGGTCTGTCGTTCGGAAAATTGCAGGCCGAATTGGCGGACCTTGGAGTTTCCGGAATACCTGCCCATGGCATGCTGCCCATTTCCGTCCCGGGAGCAGTCGACGGATGGTTCGAGCTCCATGAGCGTTTTGGTCAACTGCCGATGGGGGAAATCCTGGAACCGGTCATCCGATATGCCGATACCGGATTCCCGGTCTCCGAACTGATCGCTCACTATTGGGCGCGCAACGTGCCCGTCTTGAACTCGCAGCCGGGAGCCTTTGGCAAAACCTACACCATCGACGGGCGCGCCCCCGCCGCGGGCGAGCTCTTCCGCAACCCCGACCTGGCGCAAACCTACCGAATGCTCGGCCGTGGGGGTCGCAACGTTTTCTATCGGGGTGAAATTGCCGACCGCATCGATGGTTTTTTTCGGGAAAACGGTGGTTATCTCCGGAAAGCGGATCTGGAAGACCATCATTCGGACTGGGTGGAGCCGGTTTCCGTGAATTACCGGGGCTACGATATCTTCGAGTTGCCTCCAAACGGCCAGGGAATCGCGGTTCTGCAGATCTTGAATATTCTGGAGGCCTACGACCTGGCGGCGATGGGGCAAAACTCCCCCCGGGCCCTCCACCTCATGATCGAGGCCAAGAAACTGGTCTATGAGGATCGGGCGCGATTCTACGCCGATCCCGCGTTCGCTGATCTCCCCCTGGAAGGCCTCCTTTCGAAGGTCTACGCTGCCGAGCGACGCGACCTGATCGACGAGACCCGCGCGGCTCGACGGGTCGATGCCGGCAACCCCGCCCTGCATCAGGGCGATACCATCTACCTGACGACTGCGGACGCCAACGGAACCATGGTCTCACTGATTCAGAGCAATTACCGTGGGATGGGATCGGGAATCGTCGTGCCGGGCCTGGGTTTCGGATTTCAGGATCGCGGGCAGATGTTTTCAATGAATCCCAAACACCCGAACCGTTACGAACCCGGGAAGCGACCGTTTCACACCATTATCCCCGCGTTTGTAATGAAGGATGGAAATCCGTGGATGAGCTTCGGAGTCATGGGGGGCGGTATGCAACCCCAGGGCCATGTCCAGATACTGGTCAACATGATCGATTTCGGGATGCATATCCAGGAAGCCGGTGACGCCGCGCGCTGGCAACACCTCGGATCCTCGGAACCGACTGACAGCTTGATGACCAACGGAGGTTTCGTCGAGCTCGAGACCGGGATCCCCTGGCAGACAGTTCGGGCTCTCGAACAGATGGGTCACGATGTCCGGTCAGGCAATGGTGGATTCGGCGGTTACCAGGCGATTCTTCGTCACCCCGAAACCGGCATGTACCACGGAGCTTCGGAAAGCCGCAAGGACGGCCAAGCCGCCGGGTATTAGGGATTGCGGGGGAACAGGTTTTAGGCTGTAGGCTGTAGGCTGTAGACCAGACACCTAGGACATTGCTCAACATTGGTGCGAACGGCGGGGTCATTGCTCACATCTTGCACGCCAGTGCGAGATGTGAGCTTTGACCCCTTCAAACGGACCATCGCCAGTGCGAGATGTGAGCTTTGACCCCTTCAAACGGACCGCAATCGCCAATGCGTCATTCAGCCCTGGCCCCTTTGACCTCTTTCGATCAATCGACTTCAAGCAGGCGCTCGCCGAGTGATAATTGCGCCAGACCCATGGCCCATGGCCTTACGTAGAGCCCGTAAGTGTCGACCCCGGCGTCGCTGACCAGATGGCGAAGAAACCGATCGGCGCTGGCCTCCCACCTGGGATCCGGTCCGAGTATTCGATTCATCCGCAAGATCAACCAGGGAAGCCCGATCTCATAGGTTCGATGCCCGCGGGTCGGTGGCTCAGGCCAGGATCCGGTCTCCGACTGATGCTCGACCAACCAGGTCAGTACTTCGGTCGCCTTGGCTGCGGCGGGATGATTACGGGCAACCTCACGACCCTCGGTTCTCTCAAGAAAATCCAGCCCTTCGGCCAGTCCCTCGCTCAGATAGAGCAGAACACCGCCCGGGCTGGTCGAGAAATCCGGGATGACCGCTTTGGCGAAATCAAATCGTGCCAGCCAGCCCAGCCCAGCCATCGCCTCCTCGATGTCGTCGCTCCGCCCGGTCAGTCGTGCCAACCGGAAAAGTGCGGCCGTGAACAGAGTGGTCGCGCACCAGTAAACGGGCATCGGGTTCCATTCGAAGGACACCGTGCCGCTGCCGATCCCGCCATCCGGTCCGATGAACTCCCGCCGAACCCAACCGACCCACCGCTCAATCGTCTGCAGCCATCCTTCGCGATTTGGATGATCTCCGAGAATGCGAACGGCGTCCAGGACCGCATTGGCACTGGACCCCTGGTCGGCCACACAGGAATGCTCGATCATGCCGTCACGCCTGCGCAGCCCATAGCCCATGAAGAGGGCATCCTCAGCGCCCTGGATGCCCTGAGTCGACTGCACCCGGTCACAGAAGGCTGCGATCCCCGCCCGCAGGCGGGTGACTTCGTCAACCACCCCACCCTCACTTTTCAAGTCATTCCTGACCATCGCGTCCTCCAGTTTGCCTGAGCCCGGCTCCGGTCGGTCCGATATCAATTCCACCTCGTCATCACCGGATTCCGGTCCGAGGAATTGAAGGCGCTTCAGGCCACCGAGAATGCAATGGGATTCCTCAAAAACCGCCTCAAGTTGGAAATCGTGAGCCGGATCGTAGAGCACATGCTGCGTCCACCAATCACTGATTTGTTCGTAAGCCGATTCCAGATGACCACCGTTTGCCATGGCTGACCACGAGAATCACTCGGATCCAAAAACACAATCCTCATCCAGAGACTCACTACGGAAATCTGAACTTCCTCCGGATGCCGCCAGGATCGGAATTACACCTGCCGATTGGGGCACCCAATCTGAGCGCTGTTTGGGCAACTCAGGCCCTCCCAGGAATCGATTCGCCGAGGACGAGAAGGCGTGCCGCGCCACCACTCGCAATCCTCGGCTCAACGGTATCGGCAATCTTCCTGGGCGCACTGCATCATCCAGCGCATTCGTCCGACTCCGGTGCCGGCCGCCAGGGAGCCGGCCGTGGTGACGTGCAGTCCCCCACCCCGACCTGCCTTGGCGAAGTCTTCCTTCACCCGGTCACGGATCTCGCCGGCCGGTGCGTTGCGCAGGAGGAAGGGTGGCATCTGGCCGAGAATCATGGCATCCGGCATGGTCTTCCTGATCTCGCCCACGTCGATCTCAGGTCCGTAGTTGACCTGGTTGATGCCCAGAATCCGTTGCTGATCCATCAGATGACCCATTGCACTGTCGGAATGCTGGTAACGCAAGGCGTCGCCCGGCGCCAGTTCATCCAGGACGTATTCAAGAACCGGATAGCAATATTCCCGGTAAAGGGTCGGACTGAAAAGCGCGCTATTGTCATCGGTGATCCACCACCCCGGCTGCAGGTTTCCGCTGAATCGCCTGAAGACCTGGTTCAACTCGACCATTTTGCGGGCCAGGATCGTGCTGAAACGGGCGATCAGGTCGGGATGATCATACGCCCAGATGAAGAGGATCTCCGGGTTGAGCACCGAGGTCATGATGGTCGCGGGCCCGCGACTCCCGGTACCCAAGGCAGGCATCGGCTGGCCGGCAGCGGCCCGTTTCGTCCATTCGGCGCGGTAATCATCCGACAGAGCCCACGCCTCAAGATCGGTCCTTTCCGCACGATCGAGGATGTCGGCGAATTCCGCCGGATCCTCGGTGACATGCTGCAGCCAAGGCGTGCCCGATTCCAGATAGGCATATTCCGACCCGAAGAGGTTCTCGATCCGCTTCGGCTCATGGAACCAGGTGTCCTCGCTGAAAAAGGCCTTGCCCACATACTCAAGAGTGACCTGGTTCGCTTCCCGATGCAGCCGATCCCGACAGGACTTGTCACGGTAGTAGGCGACCGTCGACTCGACATCGAGGAATTCGAAGAGCCAGTGGTCGTCGGGCGAGAAGGAGAAGAAACAGCGCGGTTTGCCCTCGGTAAACGCTTCGCAGGCTTCGTTCTCCATCCAGAAAGAGGCAGGATCAAGAGCAGCCGTCAGTTCGAGGAATTCTTTTTCGACAATGGACATGGCACCTCGGATTGCGGATTGCGGATTGCGGATTGCGGATTGCGGATTGCGGATTGCGGATTGCGGAATCAATACACCAACTCATCGCACCCCTCGAAGAAAGCCTTCACATTTTCCGGCGGAACTTCGGGCTCGAGCACATGGGTGGGGGAAAGCATGAGACCGCCCTTGCCGGCATCGAGGCTGTTGGCCAGGTCCCGGACCCTGTTTTTCATTTCATCGGGTGATCCGAACGGGAAGGTGGTCTGCGTGCCGACACACCCGTCGAAAGCCAGCCGTTTCCCAAAGCGTTTGCGGATGGCGACGGGGTCCATGCACTCGGGTTGCACCGGGTTGAGGATGGTGATGCCGATTTCAACCAGGTCGTCGAGAATGTCCCAGAGATTTCCATCCGAATGGTACCAGACATGGATGTCGGGTTTGATCTCCCGGGCAGCAGCGATCACCCTGGCCCAGCGCGGCTTCATGACTTCGCGCCAGAGATCAGGCTGGAACATCATCGAATTCTGGTTGGCGACATCGTCCCCGGTCGAGATGCAATCATAACCGGCTCTCGCGGCGGCCACCGCAACACGAAGGTTATTGTCACAGAAACGGTCGAGCAGAAGCTCGGCCCACTCTCTCTGGGTCAGGAGGTCGATGAGGAACTCTTCATAACCGCGCACCTGCCAGGCATTCTCATACATATGGCCGACGAAGATCTGGGTATAGGTGCCCTCTTCCTGAGCCATGACCTTGGCCGCCCGCATCTCGTCGTCGCCCCACCCTTCATTGCTTGCGATCGGATAGTTCTCGAGTTCTTCGAACCGGGTCGCGTTGCGCAAAGGACTGATGTAACTGGTGAAATGGTAAAACCCGCTGCTGAGATGCCCACACCCGCGGGCATCGATGGTAAACCCGTCCTTTCCATCCTCGTATTCGGGATGAAAAACCGAGTAGTCGGGAAACTTGAAGCCGTCGGGAGCGGTCAAACCCGCGCCCCGCCCGATATCCATGTCAAAAAAGTCATCGGGAGGACAACCGAGGCATTCCGTCATCCGGTTTTTCATCGCTTCAACATAGCTCGCCTTGCGGGGAACCCGGTCGACTTTTTCGAATCCCGCAAAAGCGAGAAACCTTTCACGTTTGGTCATGGTCGTGACCCTCTCATGAGAGGAGGGTCCCAGCAAGACTAGTGTCCTGTCTCACAAATAAGCTTGCCAATACCAGAGCCATTTTCAACCCCAGCGAGGCGGCCGCGCCGGTGCTGTGCCCTGTGGCACTGCCCGGCGCGG
>Ga0164313_10002385_pt1 | contig 16880 bp, 6 predicted proteins | sample GuaBasSedimGuay4_FD_113735 | JGI IMG/M metagenome (GOLD analysis project Ga0164313, IMG submission 113735) | Subseafloor sediment microbial communities from Guaymas Basin, Gulf of California, Mexico - Guay4, Core 4569-4, 0-3 cm | ecosystem: Environmental > Aquatic > Marine > Hydrothermal vents >...
ACCAGCCTCCCGGGCACGACGATGACCTTCTTGGGCTCCTTGCCGTCCATGAACTTCAGCGACCGATCGGAGGCCAGGGCGAGCTTTTCGATCTCGTCTTTCGGAGTGTCTTTGGCGACGTGGAGTTCATCCCGCTTCTTGCCGTTGATCTGGACGACGATGGTGATGGTGTCGTCGATGCACAGGGCCTCGTCGTAGGTCGGCCACTCGGCATGGGCGATGAGTCCCTCTTCACCGAGCCGGTGCCAGAGTTCCTCACAGAGATGAGGAGCGTAGGGTGAGAGCAAACGCAGGAATGTCGTCACGATCTCTCGCGGCAGGGTCGTTGACGTGGTCGCCTCGTTGACGAAGATCATCATCTGCGCGATCCCGGTGTTCATTTGAAGAGTCTCGGTGTCGCTCCCGGCCTTCTTGACGGTCTTGTGAAGGGTCCGCTCGAGATCGGGCTCTGAGTTCGCGGGGGTGTCGGTGAGCTTTGAATTGAGCCCGCCGTCTTTCTCGTCGACGACCAACCGCCAGGTGCGCTGGAGGAATCGATAGACCCCTTCGACGCCCTTCATCTGCCACGGTTTCTGGACCTCCAACGGGCCCATGAAGAGCTCGTAGAGCCGCATGGAATCGGCGCCGTACTCGGAGATGACATCGTCGGGATTGACGACGTTGAGCTTGGACTTGGACATCTTTTCGATCTGACTCTCGAGGACCTCACCGTTGGCCTTCAGAACGGCGGTGCCGTCTTCTCGCTCCTCCGCATCCGAGGGGAGGTAATACTTGCCGTTGGAATCGCGGTAGGAGTGGGCGAGGATCATACCCTGGTTGAAGAGTTTCTGAAAAGGCTCCTTGGTGGAGACCCGACCGCAGTCGTAGAGCACCTTGTGCCAGAACCGGGCGTAGAGCAGATGGAGCACCGCGTGCTCGACCCCGCCGACATAGAGATCGATGGGCATCCAGTAGTTTTCGAGCTGTTTCGACCACGGCTCGGATTCGTTGTGCGGGTCGATGAAGCGAAGGTAGTACCAACAGGAACCCGCCCACTGGGGCATGGTGTTGGTCTCGCGGGTGGCCATCCGACCATCAGGGAGTTCGACCCTCAACCAGTCTTCGCCGGCGCGCGCCAGCGGAGGGCGTCCATCCTCGGTGGGTCGGTACTCGTCGATGGCGGGCAGTCCGACGGGGAGCCAACTCTCATCCAACGCCACCACCTCGCCCTCATCGGTGTGGACGATGGGGAAGGGTTCGCCCCAATAGCGCTGGCGCGAGAAGAGCCAATCGCGGAGGCGGTATTGGATACGGCCCGAACCGAGACTTCGTTCTTCGAGCCAGGCTGAGATTTTGGCGATGGCGTCGGGCACCTTGAGACCGTCGAGGCTGAACCCGTCTTTGCCGGTGGAGTTGACGATTACCCCGTCTTTGTTGTCGGTGTAGGCCTCTTCGGTGATGGGTTTGTCGCTGCCGGAGACGACCTCGATGATCGGCAGAGAGAATGCGCGGGCGAACTCGTGATCACGCTCGTCGTGGCCCGGGACCGCCATGATGGCGCCGGTGCCGTAGCCCAAAAGGACATAGTCGGCGACCCAGATGGGAACTCGCTCGTCGTTGACCGGGTTGATGGCGTAGGCGCCGGTAAAGACGCCGGTCTTGGATTTGGCCAGATCGGTGCGGTCGAGATCGGACTTCTGAGCCGCTTCCTTGACATAGGCCTCCACCGCCGGGCGTTGCTCATCGGTGGTGAACTCGGCCACCATCGGGTGCTCGGGCGAGAAGACGCAGTAGGTGGCGCCGAAAAGCGTGTCGGGCCGGGTCGTGAAGATCGTGAAGTCGAGATCGCTGCCGTCGATCTGAAAAACCACATCGGCGCCGTGGCTCTTGCCGATCCAGTTGCGCTGCATCTCCTTGACCGACTCGGGCCAGTCGAGATCCTCGAGGTCGTCGAGGAGCCGTTCGGCATACTCGGTGATCTTGAGCATCCACTGCCGCATGAGCCGGCGCTCGACCGGGTCGCCGGTCTCGACATAGCGGCCGTCCTTGACCTCCTCGTTGGCGAGGACGGTGCCCAGTGCCGGACACCAGTTGACCGGGACATCGGCCATGTAGGCGAGGTTCTTCTTGTAGAGCTGGAGGAAGATCCACTGGGTCCAGCGGTAGTAGTCGGGACTCGCGGTCGAGATCTCGCGATCCCAGTCGTAGCTGAAGCCGAGCCGCTTGATCTGGCGTCGGAAGGTGTCGACATTGCGTTTTGTGATGTCGGCGGGGTGGAGACCCTCGCGAACGGCAGCGCGTTCCGCCGGCAGACCGAACGCGTCCCAACCCATGGGGTGGAGGACGTTGAAGCCCTGAGCCCGTTTCATCCGCGCGATGACATCGGTGGCGGTGTAGCCCTCGGGGTGGCCGACGTGCAGACCTGCACCGGAGGGGTAGGGGAACATGTCGAGAACGTAGAACTTGGGCTTGGCAGCAAGGACTTCGGGGTCCGACGGCGTCTTGAACGCCTGCTCGTTGTCCCAGATCTCCTGCCACTTGGGCTCGATGGTGTGCGGATCGTAGCTGTCGTGAGGCATCAAATCTCCTGGGTCGGCAGCTGCCGACAGTGGCGCATTCTACGCCGAAGGCGCTTTCTGTTCCAGTCACGCTATTCGGCTATTGCCTGCCGTTCAGCCGCTGAATCGACCGCTCAACCGCTCCAGACCCCGCTTGACCGCTGAAACGACCGGAAGCGGTCTCCTCGTGTGAGCGGTGTCCAGGAAGCGCGCGATCCTGGCTGCTGGATCCCTTCACCGAGCCCTGATCCCGGGATCCGAGAAGTGGCGCCGGCAACCGTGGTCTGAAAACCTCTCTCCTCATCACCAATTCTGAGAGACAGACGGTCCGACTGTCCGTCTCTCAGAATTGGTTGTGGCATAATTCACAATGGCGGCGAGACCGCTCCTACTATGCTTGATTTTTGGAGGAGATGCACATGAGCATGCAGCGTCCGGACGCGACCGGTTTAAGGCAATCAGGGAAGGCCCTCGAGGACAGTTTCTTTGCTCGGGAGAACGCCCGACTTCTCGAGAAACTCAAGAAGAAAGAGGCCGAAGCGGCCCAGAGACAGGCATATCTCGAAGCGGGGATCGAGAACGCGGCGCTGATCGAAGCGCTCATCGAGCTCGAGATCAGTGCCAGCGCCATCGCCGCGCTGAGCATCGTTCCGCTGGTGACGGTCGCGTGGGCCGACGGCGAGATTCAGGCCAAAGAGCGCGAGGCGATCATCAAGGCCGCCGAAGCGGGCGGAATCGAAGTGGGATCGGCCAATCACGATCTCCTCGAGAACTGGCTCAGCGAGAAGCCCGGACCAGAGCTCCTGGAAACCTGGAAGACCTACGCGCAGGCGCTCGAAGAGCGTCTCGACTCGGTGGTGGGCAACGAGCTCAGGGAACGGTTGATGACGCGGACGACAGACATCGCCAAGGCGGCCGGCGGGTTCCTTGGGATCGGTTCCATTTCGTCTACCGAACAGAGGGTCCTCGACGAGCTCGAGCACGCCCTCGAGTAGCGGGCGAACCAAACTGACCTTCCTTCGTTCGATCACAGTCCTCATCGCTCTGATTGCAGCGGCCCCTCTGTTTGCCGGGGACGTTGTGGTGTCGTCGGTTATTGCGGAAACCGAGCTCGCCATCGATCTCGTGGACGAGGGGATTCCCCTCGGCGGGTTGTCCGGGTTGACCTACGATCCGGCGTGCGATCTTTTCTACGCCGTCAGTGACGATCGGGGATATCTGGCGCCACCCAGGATCTACACCCTTGAAGTCGACTCGGGAGAGCCGGCGGTCCGGCCGTTCGAAGTGATCACTCTCCGCGATCGAGAAGGCAACAGCTTCGAACGCGGGGTCCTCGATCCGGAATCGGTTGCGATGACCGCGCAAGGCATTCTGTGGGTGGGGACCGAGGGCGAAGCCCACCGGTCGCTTCCCCCACGGATTCTCGGGTTCCGGCTCGACGGCGCTCTTGTGGATGAGCTTGTGGTGCCGCAGGCCTATCTGCCGGGCGAAGGAACCGGGGTTCGGTCAAATCACGGATTCGAGGGTCTGAGCGTCAGCCCCGATGGCTCCCGCATCATCGCCGCGGTGGAATCCGCATTGGAGCAGGACGGGCCGAACGCCGATCTCGAGCACGGGACTACCGTTCGAGTCGTGGTCTTCGACCCCGGAACACGTCGTTCGGTGATGGAACGCGCCTACCGGGTCGAACCCGTCCCCGATGAACCGCAACCGCCCGACGCGTACCGCTCCATCGGTGTCTCTGAGATCCTCGCCCTCGACAACGACCGGATCCTCGTCGTGGAGCGGTCATTTTCGGCCGGGGTCGGGAACACCGTGCGGATCTTCCTTGCCGATCTGAGAACCGGCGACGACGCCACCGGACTCGCGTCGCTCCCTGCCGATCATAGGTCCATGGAGAAGACCCTCGTGGTGGATCTGGCGGATCTCGGTGTGGATCCCGACAATCTCGAGGGTCTCTCGTTCGGGCCTGTCCTGGACGATGGCCGTCCCACCCTTTTGATGGTGGCCGACAACAACTTCCAGCCCGAGGTCCAGCGGAACCAGCTCCTCGTCCTGGCGGTCGAGGGGATCGAGGCGCCCACCCGTTTACGTAAACCGGCCCGGATTGCCGCGATCCAAGGTGCGGATCACGTCTCCCCATTGGTCGGGCGATGCGTGAGTGGGGTCGAGGGGACGGTCACCGCCATCCTCGGTCAGCGTAGGGGTCAGGCCTTCTGGATCCAGGCCCCTCCAGATGGGGATCCGAAGACGTCCGACGGGCTCTTCGTGACGGCGCTCGATGGTCTGGAGGAGATCGAGATCGGAGACGATGTGCTGCTGAGCGGTCGGGTCGAAGAACCAATGTGGAAGATGGAGCTGCCCGTCACCCGATTGGTGGCGGATGGCCTGGAGATTACCGACCGCGGGCGAGAGCTCCCGCCGCCGGTGATCATGGGACACGGGGGGAGGTCGATCCCGACCCCCAACATCGACGATGACGGACTGACCGTCTTCGAGCCCGAGACGGATGCCATCGACTTCTACGAGAGCCTCGAGGGGATGCGTGTCCGGGTCGAGGACGCCGTTGTCGTCGGTCCCACCTCGAAGTATGGCGAGATCGTGGTGGTCGGGGACGAAGGGCAGAGTGTCCAACCCCGGAGCAACCGCGGGGGAGTGATCATCCAGCCGGGAAACAACCATCCCGAGAGGATCGTGATCGATGATCGATTGACCGCCGATCCTCCTTCGGTCAAGGTGGGTGATCGGCTTTCAGGCGAGATCGACGGCGTGCTCCACTACTCCTACGGCTCATTCAAGCTCCTCAATACCAATCCGCTTTCAGCTTCTCACCGTTCATCGATCGAGCCGAGAGCGACGGTACCGGCTGCCGATGCCGACCACATCACGGTGGCGACATTCAACGTCGAAAATCTCCATGCCGGGTCGGGCGAGTCCAAGTTCGCAGCCCTCAACGAGATCATCGTCAATGGTCTCGAATCTCCCACCGTCCTGGCGCTGCAGGAGATCCAGGACGACACGGGTCCCGAAGACGACGGGGTGGTCAGTGCCGTGCGAACTCTCGGTCGGTTGGTGGAGACCATTGTTGCGGCCGGCGGTCCGCGCTATGAATGGCGGCAGATCGATCCCGTCGACAAGGCCGATGGCGGTCAACCCGGCGCCAATATCCGGGTTGCGCTGCTCTTCGATCCGATTCGGGTCGGTGTGGTCGCGGCGGAGGACTCACAACTCGTCGCAAACCCGACCGTCCTCGGTTTGGACGATTCTGCGTTCACCAACAGCCGCAAGCCGTTGGTGGTCGAGCTCGAGGTCGACGGTGAGCGACTCACCGTCATCGTCTGTCACCTGCGGTCCAAGGGTGGGGACGACGCCCTGTTCGGTCGTAGTCAGCCTCCTGTCAGAGAATCTGAAGACCAGCGCGGATCGCAGACGATCCTGATCCGGCGGTTGGTCGATGAACAGCTCGCCGCGAACCCTGAAGCGCACATCGTCGTCCTTGGTGATCTCAACGATTTCGAGTTTCGAAGGCCGATTGAGACGCTGGCGGCTGAACCCATGGTCAACCTGATGAATCACCTGCCCGAGCCCGAGCGGTGGACCTATGTCTATCAGGGGAACTCGCAGATCCTCGACCACATCATCGTCAGTCCGTCCCTCGCGGATAGCGCCGAGATCGATGTCCTCCACCTCAACTCCGCCAACCCCGCCAATCAGCGCCCCTCCGATCACGATCCCGTCATCGCGAGATTCAAGCTGCGATAGGCCGACCTGCGGTTTCCGCCTATTGGCTTTCTAACCTTCTAACCTTCTAACTTTCTCACCCTCGAATACCGACAACAGATCATCCCACTCGCGGACCGCTCGTGTTCCTTCGGAGTTGACGAGCAATCGTCGGTCGGCCTCATCGGCGGGGGTGAGCTCAATGGGTGATTTAATCATCCGTGTCTCCATTCTCGTGTTCTTGGACGAGTTCGGGATCGTGGTCACCGCGTGGAGATTCCGAGGCGAACCTGTGCGGGTGAACCCGCATACCCGAAGACAACGTATAGTCAATGGACGAGACCCGATTTGTGAACCCGCACCCGGGAGGAAACGATGACTTCGAGCACGAAAACCTACGCAGCCCTCTTTGCCGCCCTGGTCATCGTTGTTGCGGTGATCTACTTCAGCTGGATCCGTCCTGGGCTGAAGGATGAGCCCGTTAAGATCGTTGAGGCGCCGATCGCTACCCCCGAAGCCCAGCCCACGCCAACGCTCGCCGAACGGCTGTCCGAACGGCTGGCGGGGACGACGCTGAAAACCTCAGATACCGTTGTTCGAGAGCTCGTCTCGGAGCTCTCCTCCAATCCGAAGCTCGTGGCGTGGCTGGCCAACGAGGACCTCATCCGGCGCTTTGTCGCTGCAGTGGACAATACCGCCAGTGGGATCAGCCCCACGTCACAGCTGGATTTCATGAGACCCAAGGGGAAGTTCCAGGTGGTGGAAGCTGGCGACGAGGTCACCATCAATCCCAAGAGCTTTGATAGGTATGACCTGGCGACGCAGGTCATCGTCTCGCTCGACACGGACGGGTGCGTGGCGCTCTATGGTGAACTCGAGCCCCTCATCGACGACGCTTATGCCGAGATCTCACCGCCCGGAAGCCGTTTTTCTGACCGCCTCGAAGCCGCCTTCGATCACCTCCTGGAAGTGACGCCTCCCAGCGGTGAGATCGAGGTGAAACGCAAGGTCGTGACCTATGTCTATGTTGACGAATCCCTCGAGAGCCTCAGCGGCGCGCAACGTCAACTCCTCCGCATGGGCCCGGAAAACGTATTGCTGATCAAGGCCAAGCTGCGCGACCTCAAAGCTGCGCTTTGAGGTCGCGAATTCTCAATTTTGAATTTTGAATTTTGAATTCCATCACACCATCGCACCGAAAGTGTTTGCGATGGTCATTCAAAATTAAGAATTGAGAATTCAAAATTATTTGAGCTTCTTCAGTCGTTTCTTCACCTGCTTGGCTTGTTTCTTGAGGCCGATTTGGGTGAGGAGATCGAGCTGGCGCTCAAGGGCGGGGCGGAGCCGCAGGCTGTCCTCACCCCAGACTCGTTCCTGAACCGTGATGAGCCACGCGTTGGCCGTCACCGCCCGATCCGGGAGATCGGCGGCCATGAAGAGCCCGATGAGATTCTCCTGAGCGGCCATCGCCGCGCCCGAATTCGCCCCATTGACCTCGAGTTCGAGGCCGACGAAGAGTCGTTGCCAGTGGGCGCTGTCCTCGGCCTCACCGCGAAGGGCGGCCACCTGGGCGAGGCGGGAGAGATTTTCTCCGATCGCGGTCGGATCGGTATCGGCCCCGACGGAGCCATGGACTTTCATCAATCGATCGTAGGCAAGATCGAGATCGGGTCCGGGTGACGCGCCGAGATAGAGATCGGCGAGGTTCTCGGATCCCCGGCGGACCCGCATCCAGGCGATGTCGGCCTGCAGCTTCTCGACCTTCCAGGGATCAAGACCTTCGTCCATCGTGGCTGTCAATGCGCGAGCGGCCAATCGATCAGCGACATCGAACTCGCCGGCACCAAAGGCGGTCCCTGCGGCGGCGGTGAGCATCACGGCCACGCTGCCGCCCTCATCGTCGGCAACCCGCAGCTCCGCCGCCCGCACGAGGAGGTCTTCGGCGGTGTCGGCGCTCCCGTGACGAAGCTCCATTTGGGCTAGCGACTCAAGCGCGGTGGCGCGCTCGGCCTCAGTTGGGCCGTGGGCGGATTCGAGCACCGCGACAGCTTCGCGCTGCGCAGCGAGAGCCTGGTCGTCGTTTTCCTGCAGGGTCATGGTTCGGGCTAGCATGGCGAGGGCGATCCAGTGCTGATTGGGATCGGCGGCGCCGCTGGCTTCGGCGATGGAACAGTAGTTCTGCAGCGCATCCTCGGCGGCGGGGATCTCTCCAGATTGCATGGCCACCCGGGCAAGGCCGATGAGCGGTTGAAGGAGCTTGGGGCTGCCCGGACCCAGACGAACCTCGGCGGAAGCGACCTGGAGTTGGTACATGGGGAGTGCCTGGGCGAACCTGCTGTCGTGCTCAAAGAGCCGGGCAAGGTTGCCGAGGCTCGTCTCGAGGCGTTGGTCGGGCGGCGGGAGCTTCTGGGCGATCTTGAGCGCTGCCTGGAACTCCTGTTCGGCGCGATCGGTGTCGCCGACCGCAAAGGCGTACTCACCGGTTCGGGTGTGACTCTCCCAGGTCGATTGGGCAGCGCCCGGTGTGGCTGCGAGAACGAGGATCGTCAAAAGGAGGGACAGGTGACGCATGGCTTTCACTCCAACCTGAGGTGAGAGATTCTGGTGGATGAGATGGGTGCAGATCGCTGCTGAGAATCGCTCATCTTAGGTCCAGTTCAGACCGAGAGAGCAATCAGGATCTGGGCGATGTAATACATGGGCAGACCGATGGCACGGTTGAGAAAATCGGCGCGGACGAACCGGTCGCGTGCAACGGTGAGATCGGAGAGGTAGAAGAGGATGGCGCCGACGATGATCATCCACCCGAGGGTGCCGTCGGTGGTCACGGCGAGGGCGCCCCAGACCATCAGGGTGATCACGAAGACATACGCGCTCACCGAGAGGCGGCGGCGACCCAGGTGCGGCCACAGCCATGCGAGAGCGCCGGCGCTGGCGACGGCGATGGGCAGAAGTAGCCACCGGGTCCAGTCCGACAGCGGAATCGCAGTGTGAAATGCGCCGATATAGGCGACATGGCCGAGCAGAAAGGCCACCAGCCCCAGATCGAAGGTGCGATCCCAGATCAGCAAGACGTCACCGATGGCGCAGAGCACCAGTCCGATCACAAGCCAGGTTGCGACGGGATTGCCGCTCTGCCACCCCAGCGCACCGAGAACGATGAACCCGATGGATGCCAGGATTTTGGAAACCACGACGGCTTCGTGGTCTTCGACCCGGGCGCCCCGAAGCAGGCTGCCGACGGCGCCCGCGATCACCGAGATGAGGATGACTTTGACCACGCCGAGGATGGTAGCAGTGCGGGCCGAGGGTTGATGAGGCGGGAATGAGGAAAAGCTGCGGTGGATTCCGTCCGCTCCTCTGGGAGCGCGATGGGAGCGATGCCAGGCACCGTTTCGCGGCGAAACGAGAGCCAGGCACCGAGTCCGCGTTCTTTCGAGGGCGTGTGGCGCGTTGCCGGGGGGGTCTGAGCCGGCACAATGTCAAACCCACGCCCCGGTGGGCGCCATATGCCCGTGTTCCATCGACGAACGAAAAGTAGGGTGGGGCTGGCCCCACCTTCAGGGTCGCTCACGTGCCCATGGCTTCTCCACGCAAGTTGGACACCCTCGCTGTCTGCATCACCAAAACAAAAAATGCGATGCGTTGGGGTAGCTTTGCGTCCTCAGCGTCGTTGCGGGTTCATTGTGCGCATCCGCAACAAGGGCCGACCCCTGAAGTCAGACGCCCCACCGATCACGCGGACGAAGCGGAAAGTCAAAACCGAGGTGGGTGTCGGCCAGTCGGAGGACGCGGACGATCAAGGGAGGGCTAGTCGGCGTTGGAGACCATGAACGCGATGAGGGCGCCCAGAATGCCCGCCTCGACCCCGGCCTGGAGCTTCTGGTTGGCATTCATCTCGGCCCACTTGGCGCGGCCCAGGGCCATCCCCAGTGCGCCGTTGGGGTCGCCGTCACCGATCCCGGCGGTGCCGAGTCCGACCCCCGCCATCCGGCCGCCATTGACCAGACCTTCACGGCCCAGCATGGACTGTTCGGCGGCCAGGGCGTAATAGAGCCTGCCCATGTCGGAGTTCCAGAGGGCCTGGGTCCGCTCGGCGCCGGTGGTGTGGCTGAGGGATGCCTGGAAGGCGAGAATCTCTGCCCGTTCAGCGGGGATCTCATCCGCCGCCAGTGCGGTGATGTCCTCGGTCATCTCTTGGGTCCTCTCGGCGGAGAAGTCCATCTCGGCCAAACCGAGCGTGAAACCGTCATCGGCCGCGACCGGGAGCGCCACGAGGGCGACGAAAATGGCGATGAGGAATCGCATGGGCCTCCACACATAGTACGACGGAAACCCCAAGCAGTTATCAAACCAGGCTTCGTGGGTGCTGTGAGCTCGTTATAATGAACCATGGGCTCCATCGCAACCACAAATCGCGATGGGCTAATACCTAATACCTTATACCTAATACCTTTACGATCGCTTCACCATTCGGGTGATCGCCCCGGTTGCCACCCGCTCAGCTGGTTCGAGGGAACTTACCCTCCGCAGCTGTGTCTAAACTGGTGCCATGCAAAAAACGCAGACCTCCTCCCGTGCCGCCCTGATCGTCATCCTCGGACTCGTCCTCGCCGGTGCGTCGGCGTTCGGAGCGTTGTCGGTCCTCGCGGGGCCGGGAGACAATGGAGACCCGGCTGAACCGGATGCGGTGATCCACGAGGAGGGAGCTTTGACCTGGGAAGAAGTCCAACGCCTGCAGAACGAGCAGAAATTCGAAGCGGCATTCGATGTCGTTGAGGCGATCAGACTTCGAGCGGCGGAGAACGACGACGCCGAGGAGTGGACCCGGGCCATCGTCGAGCAGATCAAGCTCCGGAGCGCCCTCCACGGCTACGAGACCGCCGTGCGGTTTCTCAAGGAGACACCGTGGCCGGAGGACGAAGTGTCGCGGGCAGTGCTGGATCTGTACTACGCCCACTCGCTGACCACCTATGTCCACGCTTACTCGTGGGAGATCCGCCAACGCGAACGCGTCGAAACCACCGACGAGCTCGACCTCAAGAAATGGGATGTGGATCAGATCGTCGAAGAGTCCAACCGGGCCTTCGCCGAGGTCTGGTCACGCCGGGACAGCTGGGGCGCCGAGGGCATCGGTGCGCTCTCGCGATACATCGATCAGAATAACTACCCGCCGCGGATTCGCGGCACCCTGCGCGATGCGGTGGCCTATCTGTGGATCGAGCTCCTCGCCGACACCGCGCTGTGGCGACCGGATCAGAGCAACGACATATTCAGACTCGATTTTGATGGGCTTCTCGTCGGCGATTCGACGGTGTCGGGAGCGCTCGATCTCGGCGCCGCCGAGGTCCACCCGATAGAGAAGATCGGCGCCGTGCTTGATGATCTCGAGGACTGGCATCGGCGATCCGATCGACCGGAGTCGGCCCACGAGGCTCGCCTCGAGCGTCTGCGACGGCTCAATACAGCCTTCGACAACAAACACGACCGGGAGGCCATCCGTCGCCATCTCGAGAGCATTCAGGCCGGATTCGACGCCGGTCTCGAGTGGTGGTCCATGGGTCAGTCGCTCCTCGCCGAACTCATCCAGGCCGAAGACACACCGGACGCGCTGATCCGGGCCCGGGACGCCGCGGGCGCCGGACGGGACCGACATCCCGAATCCATCGGCGGCCAACGCTGCGCCCACACCGTCGCGTCCATCGAGACGCCGAGCTATGGGTTGACCATCATGCGGACCGATGGCGTGGATCGCCGGTCGATCCAGATCACTGCCAAGAACCTCGATGAGATTCACCTGCGGGCCTACCCCTACGAACTCGTGGAGACGATCCTCTCATCCAAGGACTCAAACCTCCTGCCCGGTCACCGCGAGATCCCCGAGATCATGACAGGGGCCCGGCCCCTCGCCGAGTGGAAGGTCGATCTGCCGCCGACCCCTGATTTTCGGAATCACATCAGCTACATCACTCCACCGCTGACCGAGCCCGGGGCCTACCTCATCGTCGCCTCACACCGCGAGGACTTCGCCGAGGGAGTCAACCTTCTGCAGGCGCTTAACTTCCTGCTCACCGATCTGGTCCTAGTCGGCGAGCGTGCCGATGGTGGGTACGAAATCACGGCCCGGTCCGGCGCCACCGGTGAGGCGTTGAAGGACGTCCGCGTCGAGCTCTACCGATTCGACTGGCGGAGCGGTCACCGAAGGGTCGCCACCCGCCGGACGGGATCTGACGGCAGGGCACTCTTCTCCCAGGGCGGGTGGAAGCACGATCGCCACTTTCTGATCGCAAGCCGGGGTGATGATTTGGCGTACGACTTCAACAATCTCTGGCGTTTCGACGATGCCGTTCGTGGGGTCCGCACAGCGGCGCTGGTCTACACCGATCGGTCGGTCTATCGGCCCCGACAGGAAATCTTCTTCAAGGCTGTGGCCTACTCGGGGGGCGGCGAGGACTCGAGCTATCGGACCCTACCGGACACCTCTATCCAGGTGAGCCTCCTCGACGCCAACTACGAGGTCGTGGCCGAGACCACCCTGACGACCAACGCCTTTGGGTCCGTTTCCTCGAGTTTCGAGATCCCGGCCGGTCGTCTCCTTGGCCAGTGGCGTCTGAGAACATCTCTGGGCGGCGACACCATGTTGCGGGTGGAGGAGTACAAACGACCCACCTTCGAGGTCAAGGTCGATGATCCTCCTGAGGCGCTGCGGCTCAACCGGCCGGCGGTCCTTACGGGCAATGTCATGTACTACTTCGGGCTGCCGGTGGTCACCGGTGATGTCAGATGGCGGGTGACCCGCGAGTCGGTCTTTCCGTGGTGGTGGTACTGGTGGTACCCGTCCCCCGCCGGCGAGACCCAGATCGTCGCCACCGGCGACGGTGGGCTCGACGAGAACGGCGCCTTCGAGGTTGCGTTCACACCGGAGGCTGATGAGCGCGAGGCCGCCGACGGTGTCACTTATCGCTACCGTCTGTCGGTGGATGTCACCGACGAGGGCGGCGAGACCCGATCGGCCGAGCGCAGTTTCAGACTCGGTTTTGTCGCGGTGGAAGCCGTCGTCTCGTCGGAGTTGGGCTTCCTCTCGGAGCGCGAGCCGAGCACATTGCGGGTGGTCCGATCCGATCTCGACGGCAGCCCCCGAGCGGGTGCGGCGGCGTGGCGGTTGGTGGCCCTCGAGCAACCCGATGACACCACCATGCCAGCTGATCTCGAGCGGCCGATCCGGCCTCGTGACCAGGTCTATGCCAGCGAGGGCGACGCCCAGCGCGCCCGTTGGGATCGTTCGTACGATCACCGGGCGGTGCTCGCTTCTTGGGAAGCGGGTCGTGAAGCGGCCGCCGGGACCCTGACCCACGGCGATGACGGGGTCGCGGAAATCGATCTTCCGGGTCTTGCGCCTGGAGCCTACCGGGTCATCTACACCACCAAAGACATTTTCGGCGCCGAGTACGAGACATCAGAGCAGCTGCTGGTGGCGGGTCGGCGGCGGACGCCGCTCAACCTTCCTCTGGTCGTGGGTTTCGAGCGCTCGGCGGTGGAAGTCGGCGGAACCGCTCGGCTTCTGGTCCACACCGGGCTCAAGGCCCAGGAGATGGTCCTCGAGGTCTATCGTGATGGAAAACGTCTGGAGAGGCGGGAAATCGGGCCGGGCCGCAGCGGCGTGGTTGAGTTCCCCATCACCATGGCCGATCGCGGCGGTTTCGGAGTGACCCTCAAGCTTCTCCGTGACTTCCAGCTCATCGAACACGCTGTTTCGGTGATGGTGCCTTGGACCGACCGCGAGCTCGATTTGGAGTTCGCCACCTTCCGCGATCGTCTGCGCCCCGGGACATCGGAGACTTTCCGTGTGACCGTTCGCGGCCGTGACCAGGCCATCGTCGACGCCGCCTCCGCCGAGTTGCTCGCCTACATGTACGACCGGTCCCTCGATATCTTCGCGCCCCACACCCCGCCGAGCGCCCTGGCGCTGTACCCGACACGGAACGGGGTGTCGACTGCGTGGGCGAACCTCGGCGCCGCTCGCCCTGCCTGGCAGGCGGGGCACGGATTCTCCTCGCTGCCCGGCTATCCGGGGCTGAGCGGTGACCGCCTCAAGACGCTCTGGGGCTACGGCATTGGTGGGATGGGGCGCCGCTCCAGAGCCTATCCCGCAAAAATGGGACACGCCGAGGGCATGGTGATGCGTCAGGCGGCGCCCATGCCGGCGTCGGAAGCGGTCATGGCCGATGCCGAGATGGATTCGCTCGGAGAAGCCAAGGACGAGCTCAACGCGACCGTGGCAAACGAACCCGCCGAGGCGGGTGGTGAAGATGCAGGGGTCGAACTCCGATCCGACTTCTCGGAAACGGCTTTTTGGGAACCGCACCTCCTCCTCGACGAGGACGGCGCCACCGTCATCGAGTTCGAAGTCCCGGATTCGGTCACCGACTGGAATGTGTGGATCCACGCCATCACCAGCGATCTGCGTTCGGGCTCGGCCCACCGGACAACCCAGAGTGTCAAGGAACTCATGGTCCGGCCCTACCTCCCGCGTTTTCTCCGCGAGGGCGATCAGGCGGAAATCAAGGTCGTGGTCAACAACGCCGGTGACGAGACCTTCACCGGCGCCCTGGACTTCGAGATCCGAGATCCCGAGACCGATGAGGATCTCCGCTCTCTCTTCGGTCTGGGTGTCGATGACACCACTGCCGTTCCCTTCACCGTCGAGCCCGGTGGTGGCGAGAATCTGGCCTTCCCGATCAAGGTGCCTGCTCGCATCGGCACCATCGCCTTCAAGGTCACCGCTCGGGCCGGCGCCTTCTCCGACGGCGAGCTGCGCCCCTTGCCGGTTCTGCCCGGGCGCATGCACCTCGCCCAGTCGAAGTTCGTGACGCTGAAGGACCGCGACCGACGTGAGCTGACCTTCGCCGACATGGCCGCCGATGACGATCCCAGTCTGATCCACGATCAACTCGTGGTCACCGTCGACGCCCAGCTCTTCTACTCGGTGCTCAACGCGCTTCCCTATCTCGTGGACTATCCGTATGAGTGCACCGAGCAGACCCTCAACAGGTTCCTGTCATCGGGCATCGTCGCCGGGGTCTTCGACGACTACCCGTCGGTGGCTCGAATGGCGGCGAAGCTCGCCGAGCGAGACACTCGCTACGAGACCTGGGATCTCACCGACCCCAACCGCAAGATGACCCTTGAGGAGACACCGTGGCTGCGCACCGCCCGCGGCGGCACCGAGGACGTCGACGATCTGGTCAAGGTCCTCGACCCCAGGGTCGCCCGCGCCGAGCGCGACGTCGCGCTGGCCAAGCTGACCAAGGCCCAGACCTCCCTCGGCGCCTTCCCCTGGTGGCCCGGCGGACCGCCGTCGCCCTACATGACCCTCTACATCCTCTACGGCTTCTCCAAGGGCCTCGAGTTCGGCGTCGATGTTCCCAAAGATGTGGTGATCCGGGCGTGGGCATACATGCACCGCCACTACATTGACGAACTTGTCGACATGATGATCGGCCTCGACTGCTGCTGGGAGTTCATCACCTACCTCAACTTCGTGCTCTCGAACTACCCGGACGAGAGTTGGACCGGCGGGGTCTTCACCGCCGACGACCGCAAGACCATGCTCGATTTCAGCTTCCGCCACTGGCGAGACCACTCACCGCTGCTCAAGGGCTATCTCGCTCTGACTCTCGAGCGTGCCGGCCGCCACGAAGACGCGGTGCTGGTCTTCGATGCGGTGATGGACTCGGCCAAGACCGAGCGCGATCTGGGCACCTACTGGGCGCCCGAAGACCGTGCCTGGCTGTGGTACAACGACACCATCGAGACCCACGCCTTTGCGCTGCGGGTTCTCTCGGAACTCGACCCCACCGACGAGCGCCGGCACGGAATGGTCCAGTGGCTGCTGCTCAACAAGAAGCTCGGTCACTGGAAATCGACCCGCGCCACCGCCGAAGTGATCTCCTCCATGGTCCACTACCTCGAGCAGGAGGATGGACTCGGGGTGCGCGAGGACGCCACCGTCATCATCGGTTCGCGGACCACCGAGATGATCTTCGAACCCGATGAGTACACCGGCGCCCGCAACCGGGTCATCGTCCCCGGTCCCGAGATCGACCCCAAGACCATGTCGACGGTCGTCGTGGAGAAACAATCCAAGGGCTTCGCCTTCGCATCGGCCACTTGGCACTTTTCCACCGAGAAGCTTCCCGAAGAGGCGCGCGGTGACCTCTTCGCGGTCAATCGGATCTACTTCCGCCGCTTCAATGACGGCAATCGTTGGGTGCTCAGACCTCTCGCCGATGGCGAGGAACTCGCCCCCGGCGACCAGGTCGAGGTCCATCTCTCGATCCGTGCCAAACACGCCGCCGAGTATGTCCACCTGCGGGATCCCAGGGGCGCGGGCTTCGAGCCCGAGACGCTCCACTCGCAGTACAAGTGGGATCTCGGGATCGGCTGGTACGAGGAGGTCCGCGACTCGGGAACCAACTTCTTCTTCGAGTGGTTGCCTGCCGGTGAGTACACCTTCAAGTACCGCTTGCGGGCCAACATGGCCGGGGCCTTCAAGGTCGGTCCGGCCACCCTCCAGAGCATGTACGCCCCCGAGTTCACGGCGTACTCCGCGGGACACCGGCT
>Ga0164313_10002386_pt1 | contig 16876 bp, 10 predicted proteins | sample GuaBasSedimGuay4_FD_113735 | JGI IMG/M metagenome (GOLD analysis project Ga0164313, IMG submission 113735) | Subseafloor sediment microbial communities from Guaymas Basin, Gulf of California, Mexico - Guay4, Core 4569-4, 0-3 cm | ecosystem: Environmental > Aquatic > Marine > Hydrothermal vents...
ATCAAAAAGGAGAAACCATCCATGCAAAATCTGACCTACCGATCGGCAACCCAATTATTGGCGGACATACGGGAAAAGCGCATCAGCTGTTCCGACCTGCTTGAGGCTTTTATCGAAAATATCGATCAAAAGAATCCCCGCATCAACGCGGTGGTGGCTACAGATTATGCGGTGGCCAGGCGTCGAGCCAAAGCAGCGGACGAGGCTTTGAAAAAAGGTGAAAACTGGGGACCGTTACACGGTCTGCCCATCACCATCAAGGACACCTTCGAGGTAGCCGGCATGCCCTGTACCGCTGGCATACCGCTGCTCAAAGAGCATATGCCCGGCCAGAACGCAGATGTTGTCCAGTCGCTGCTCGATGCAGGGGTCGTGATTGTGGGCAAGACCAACGTGCCCATGGGCGGCATGGACTTCCAGAGTTACAACGATGTGTACGGGCAGACCAACAACCCCTGGGATGTCGCCCTGACGCCGGGTGGTTCGTCCGGAGGGGCGGCCGCAGCCCTGGCCGCCGGCATGACCGCCCTGGAAATGGGCAGTGACATCGGCGGCTCCATCCGGATACCGGCGCACTTCTGCGGTGTATTCGGTCACAAATCCACTTTTAATATCGTACCCAGACATGGCCACATCCCCCCGAGTCCGGGATTGTTTCCCGCGGATTACATGAGCGAGGGGGACATCGTTGCTGCCGGGCCCCTGGCACGCAGCGCAAGAGATCTCGCTCTGGCTATGCGTCTTATAGTAAAACCCGGTCCGGCACAGAGAAGTGCATGGCGCATCGAACTACCGCCGCCGATCAAAAAAAACCTGAAGGACTGCCGGATCGGTTTGTGGCTGGACGACCCTCTCTGCCCCGTGGACGCAGCCGTCGGCGGTGTGCTTCAGGATCTGGCAGACAAACTTGCCAGGGCCGGCGTCGAGGTGGTGGATAAACAGCCTGATATCGATTTTGCCCGTAGCCATGAGGTTTATGTCGCTCTTTTTGCCGCTGTCGGAGGGGTGGACATGCCGGACGACATGTACGACCGCCTGGTGGTCGAGGGCGGGGAGACCGATTTGCAGGAGATTGGACCCCGAGCGCGTTTTGTCAGGGGTACCACGCAAAGTCATCGCGGCTGGCTCAGGATGGACACCGAACGGCAGGGCCTGCGGCAGAAGTGGGCGCAATATTTCGAACAGGTGGACGTGCTGCTGTGTCCGGCGGCACCGGTAACCGCCTTTGCCCACGACCACCGCAAATTTTACGACCGTACCCTGCCGGTCAACGGCCAGGACCGGTCCTACGTCAATACCCTCTACACCTGGTCGGGTCTGGCCGGGGTGGCGCATCTGCCGGCAACGGCCGTGCCGGCAGGTATTACATCCAAGGGCCTTCCCGTGGGCGCCCAGATCGTCGGCCCCTATCTTGGTGACCGGACCACGATTCAGGTGGCCGTCCACATCGAAGATGAGGTTGGCGGGTTTGTCCCACCGCCTGAATTATCTTGAAAACAAAGCCATGCTCTGATAAATTTGGCTTGTCTTCAGGATTCATTTAATTATAGTGACTTTGAAGTCTATTGTGAAAATTCTAAATCCTAATTCACCAAATTCTAAACAATTTCCAAACACAAATGCTCAAAATTACAAAACATGAAAGCATCACGGCTGACCGATCTTCATTTAGGTAACACGTAAAACATAAATCGTAACACGTAAAACATTTTTTTGTTATTGGGTCATTTGAAATTATTTAGAATTTTGGGATTCCTATATTAGGATTTCCGGTTGAATGCGGAGGCTCAGGTTGTCCATCAAATCCAAAGCGCTGGAAGCCAACATCGCGAATTATCATGTGGATGTGAGCATCGACCCCAAGTATGCAGCCCTTCAGGATGCCATGTCCAGGTATTACGGTCTGCTGGAAGGGCTGGGCACATTTTTAAAAGAGCTTTCCCACCCCTATAAAAACTGGCAGTTTATCGTCAACGAAGCCCGCGGTTATTCCCTGGATTATTTTTACCTGTTGAAAGCGCACCCGCAGGGGGATGAAGCCGCAAAGCTGCTGATCGGCATTTTTCAAAGCGCCATTCAGGCCGAATGCCCGCCATCCACAAAAATGGACGCTGTTGACAACCTGCTGCTCTATCTCCAGAAAATTATCAAGGATTCGAAGGAGACACAGGACACATTCGCACCGGTCGTCCTGGGGGCCTTCAGGGATATTCGGCATTGCGATTACGGGACATTTTTCCTCTTCGTCAAAAGTTTCTATCAGCTGCGACGCCTGGCCGAGGTGTTCCTGGAAAGTATGCACACAGAATCCATGGACATCACCGAACTCAACCTCCTTTTGGTGCGCTATTTTGAATATACCTACAGCTTCTGGCTTACCCAGAAGGACCCGAGCGTCTGGTTCGAAGAAGAAGTGGAAATGCTGGGTCCCGGCAACGAGTGGAAAAAATTTTTCAAAGACATTTCCCGGGTTAGAATCCGATCCTGGAAAGAAGCCCTGGATCGGATCGTTCGCGATGGTGATCCGCGCTCGGAAGAGATGCTGAAACAGTTGATCGCTCTGAAGGGTTATAACCAGATCGCCGATATTTACCGCAAAATGCCCCAGAAGCTCCTGGATGCCGGAAAAGACAGCAACAAGGGCAACCAGTGGAAGTTGATTTTTCTGTTTCTGATCATGCACGTTTCAGAATTGTCCATCATCCACGAAGAGGCCCTGCGGGACATCAACCGGACGTTGACCTGGCTTATCGGTAATGAGACACATTTTTATATCCGTAAGCTCATGGAGAAAACTTTTTCCATCCTACAGAAGCAGACCGGCGCCTTTCCAGCCACCGCCCTCAATTGTGTGTTGAATATGGGCAAGGGGATTTATCAGACCGAGGACAGCGAACTGGTCAATTACTTCATCGAACATGTCATCGACCTGGGGTTTCAATCCCCGATGATCAGTGGGGTGGGCAACGACTGGCAGGTGAAGGTCAACCCGGCGCACATACAAAATATTCGCACCTGGCTGGAGCTGATCGATCTGGGGCCAAAACGTTCCATCCGGCTGATTTCCTGCCTGATCGTCTATCTTTCGCTATGCGGGGTGTTCATCAAGGACACCGACCTGTTTCCCCGGGATATCACCCGGATTCTGAACAGCCGCATCGGGCAGGTGTACAACCTCATCAAACAGATGGCCCGCCTTTTCCCGGTGTATTTCAATGATATCGGTGCCGAGGGTAAACTGCGCGACATCTCGACACGCCTCGATGAAATCACCCACAGAAAGGACGTGCTCATCCACTTCCTGCGCAAGCAGAGCCACGTGGAGAGCAGCAACCTCATCATCGGTTTCATGGAAGCCGCCCTGAAATTCTGGGAAACCAGGGACAAGGAATTACTCAAAGCATATGTACCCCCGGTTATCTACAATCGCATCGACGATAAAGGGACATACGTCGAAGGCGTGCAAAAAACCGTCCGGCACCTCAAGCAAAAGGGCCTGGCGCTGCCGGGTGGCCTGATCGGTATCGGGGAAGATAAAATCAGGGCCATGCTGGCCGATGTTTCCGGTGTGACCGCCGGGGATGTAGAGCGGGTTGTTTTAGCTATTTCGTTCTATCAGCACCTGCACCAGAAGTACAATCTGGATTTTATCGAGATCAACAACCATATCACCCAGTTGAAAGCCGAAGCCTTTCCGGGCCTCGACAAGCTCGAAAGCGCCCTTGGAGAGCCGAAACTCGAGAAGAAAATATTTTTAATGCTGGATTATCTCGAGTTTCTTAAATACCTCATCCTGTCGAATGAGTCCTTCGAGGTAAAGGAGGATATTTATAAAAAACGGCATTTCACAGTGGACATCCCCTCCATGTACGGCAGTTACCACGAAATGAAGTTCGATGCTCTGGGGTTGACTTTCCGCCTGGAATCCCTGGTGAGTACCCTGTTCGAGGCGTTGGTGGAAAAAATCGATCTCAGCCTGATCACCAAGGCCACCTTTTTTCAGATTTATGAACGGTTGATGCTCTTTGACAAGGCTCTCAGAATCGAGGGCATCCATGCCGTGGAACTGGAGCGACAGCTGGAAATGCTGGCCCACTCCCTGGAGGCGAGGGGTTTCACCTTCACGCAGTACATCGACATATTCAAAGGGTTCGCCCAGGCCGTCAAGAATATCATCAACGATTATTTTGCCAATGTGCACGGCCAAAACCTGACCCGTATAATAGCCAAGCTGCCGCCGGAGGAAATCCTTGAACGCTACCTGCCCAAAGACGGCATGCAGGATATGGATAAAGCCCGGCACAGAATATCGGAGATTTTTTTCAGGGACAGAATTGCATTTACAACCGGTCTTCAGCAACTGGATCTGTTTTTGAGCCGGATCCTGAACACGCTTTTCCAGCAGTCCAACAAACTTCCCAAGGATAAGCTCCAGCAGCTTTTGCTCTACGACCCGCAAAGTGCCATGACGTTCATCCACGACGTGGGCAAAAGGGTTTCCGGCATCATCCATCTGGGCAACAAGGGCCTGAATATGGTCAAGCTTAAAAACTTCGGTCTGCCCGTGCCGCCGGGGTTTATCATTACCACTGAGGTGTTTCGCTGCTGGGAGATTATCGAAAGCTATCTTCCGGCTGAAGAAAATTTCAAGGAACAGGTGAAGAGACACATCCGTACTATCGAAAAGGAGACCGGTCGTAAATTTGGAAACCCCGACAATCCTCTGCTATTTTCCGTAAGAAGCGGGTCCTCTATATCTCAGCCCGGCATGATGGATACCTTTTTGAACGTGGGAGTCAACGAGGAGATTACCCAGGGGCTGGCTGCCCTCACCGGTAATGAGTGGTTTGCCTGGGACAACTACCGCCGCTTTCTGCAATGCTACGGTATGTCGTTCGGCATAGAGCGCGATGATTTCGATGCCATCATCAGTGAACTGAAGCGCAGGGCGGGAGTCCAGTTCAAAAGGAATTTGTCCGGCCAGCAGATGCGCAAGGTGGCCCGCAATTACAAACGCCATGTCAAGGACTGCGGTATAGATGTGCCCGAAGATCCGATGCAGCAACTGTTCATCACCATTCGCAATGTATTGGCATCCTGGGAATCTTCCAAGGCCAGAACCTACCGGAAAATCATGGGTATATCCGATGACTGGGGGACCGCGGTGACCGTCCAGACAATGGTGTACGGCAATATCTCCGAGCAGTCCGGAGCGGGGGTCTTTTTTACCCACAACCCCAGATGGTCCGGGGACAGCCTCAGATTGTGGGGAGATTTTACCATCGGCAACCAGGGGGAGGACGTCGTTTCCGGCCTGGTCAACACCTTGCCCATATCCATTACCCAGCAGGATATTGAAATGCGTGAAACCGACACGATCCTGGAAACGGAATTCCCCGAGATTTATGCCACCATGAAGCGCTGGGCCGTAGAGTTGATCGAAAAGAAGGAGTGGAGTCCGCAGGAAATGGAATTTACCTTCGAAGGGCCTTCACCCGACAACCTCTATCTTTTACAAACCCGCGACATGGCCATGCGGGAACGCAAGAAGGTGATGACCTTCGAACCGGGGGACGTGGATGATGACAGGATGCTGGGGCATGGGATCGGCGTGTCCGGGGGCGCCATGAGCGGGCGTCTGGTTTTTACGCTTGAAGAGATCGACAAATGGCGTGATCTCGAACCCGACACCCCGCTGATCCTTGCCCGAAGCGACACTGTGCCCGACGACATCAAGGAAATTTATGCTGCGGACGGCTTGCTCACGGCAAGGGGCGGTGTGACTTCCCATGCGGCGGTTGTGGCCCACCGACTGGGAAAAACCGGGGTCGTGGGGTGTGGCAGCATGCGCTGTGATGAGAAAGAAAAGGTTTGTATATTTTCGTCCCTCAGGCTGATTTCCGGCGATTACATCAGTATCGACGGCCGTGAGGGTTCTGTTTACAGAGGTAAGATCGAGTTCAGCGAAGCATAATTGTTTTGGGCGTTATTATTCAAATTACGCCCAAAACAATTATCGAACGCGGCTTCGCCGCTATTAAGAAAATCATGGCAATAAATTCCTAAATATTAGCTACAGTGTCACCAACCAGCTTCCTCTCATTTGGGAGATGGCTGGGGTGAGGGGAAAAGATAAAATCAATTCGGATGCGCTGCTTGCTGCAGGGGCATGTGTTGGGGGGGGACGATGGCAGATATAAGCAACAACGGCGGTTTGACGCTCGGCGTCAACGGTTTTGGACGCATAGGTAAACTGACTGTATGGCATCATGTGGCCCGAAAATATTTCAAGGAAATCGTTGTCAATATCGGTCGGCAGTCGGGGACGTCGCTGCAGGACATTGCCCATTATGTTCAGCGGGACTCCACCTATGGCCGGCTGCATACATACCTGTATGGTCAGAGCGCACAACCGGTGGTTTCCGAGGTGAACGAGAAAAGCGGCAGCATGGTTTTGGACGGGGTTCGGGTGAAATTTCTACGGTCCCATCGAAACCCCGTGGAGATCGGATGGGGGCGGGAAGGTGTGGACCTGGTCGTGGAAACAACCGGGCAGTTTCTGGATCCGACCCCGCCTTCGGATCATGCCGGCGGTTCCATCCGGGGGCACCTGGATGCGGGGGCGATGAAAGTGATTGCATCCGCCCCTTTCAAGATCAAAGACCAGGGGCAGCTCATGCCGGGTGATGTGGTGACGACGGTGATGGGGATTAATGACAGTGACTATGATCCCCGGAGGCACAGCATTATATCCAACGCATCCTGTACCACCACCTGTCTGGCCCACATGATTAAACCCCTTCTGGATGCCTTGGGTCCGAACAAGATTTTATCCGCCTCCATGGCAACGGTGCACGCGGCCACAGGCTCACAGGCGGTGCTGGACCGTCTGCCCAAGAGCGGTAAGATCGATCTGAGAAAAAATCGCAGCATCATGAACAACATCATACTGACCACCACCGGGGCGGCCAAGGCTCTCAGCCTGGTGATACCGGCGATGAAAAAGATCGGTTTTATCGCCGAATCGGTAAGGATTCCGACGGCCAGCGGATCTCTCATTATCCTGGTCGTCAACCTTCAGGAGGAACTGGCCACGGATCCGATAACGCGGGAATTCATCAATGACATTTATCGCCAGGCCGCCGAAGTCGATCCCAACGGATACCTTTACTACACGGATGAGCAGAATGTTTCCGGCGATATTATCGGATTCCCCAGGGCGGCAACCATCATAGAAGGCAACGAGACCCACCGGCGGACCGCAGAGGTGACCATCGACCTTGAAAATGTCCCGGGCATCGACAAGGAGATCGTGGCCACACTGAACAAAACGGTTTTGCGGGTTCCGGTGACCCAGGCCGTCATCTATGGATGGTACGATAACGAGATGGGCAGTTATGTGAACATGCTGGGTGATAGGACCGTGTCGATAGCGGAAGATCTGTAACCCTCCGACAATTTACCATCGGATTCATTAAAAGCACGAAAGGGTTTTATTACAGCATTAAAAACCTGGCCCTCGGGGCCAGGTCGGAGCCCTTAGGCTCTGCCGAAATCATTCTGCAATGGAATCCAGCAGATAGAATTTCTAATCTAACGACATCTTATAAATGAACGTCCAACATCGAACATCCAACGCTGAACATCGAATATGGTATTCTACCTTAATTTATAGATAAGACAAAGCGAAGCGTCTTCCACATTCGACGTTGGATGTTGAACGTTCAATGTTCGATGTTCAAGATTTTTTCTATAACTTCAGGCCTTTGAATCCTCCGGCTCATGTGTTCTGTGATAGAGCCCCTTCTATGGGCAACGCAATGCTTGGTCCTCTGGGCCAGGATTCTTTATTTTTTTGATGTAAAATGAGGCAACAATGCCCTATCTGACCGCGGTCACTTTTACGCCCGATGAAAAAGAAACAGAAGCCATCCAATCCGCGCTTGGCAACCTGTCTGAAATACGTTTACTCCCCAAACTCGAACCCCGTGACCGGGCGGCGGTGTTGGACGAGGTGGACGTTATCGTGTCCAGAAGCTTTGCACGGACCGAGATAGATCCGCAGGAAGCCGCCCGGCTGGAAAAAACCGGATTGGTGCAATTGATTTTCGCCGGCGCCAACAGAGTTCCCTATGACGTGCTGCCGGCCGGGGTGAGGGTGGCCAGCAATGCCGGGGCATTTGCCGAACCCCTGGCCGAACATGTTCTATGTATGACGCTCTGCCTGGCCAAATTGATCTTGCCCGGGCATCACAGCCTGGCCGAGGGGAACTTCGCGTGGTCTGTTTTCAGCAAAGAGCTGAGCGGCGGCACGTGTGGGATCATCGGTATGGGCGGCAACGGCGCTGCCATTGCACGCCTGATGAAGGGTGTCGGCATGCGGGTTCTCGGGGTCAACCGCACCGGCAGATCGGCCATTGATCTCGATTTCATGGGGACCCTTGCGGATATGGATATGCTGCTGAAAGCCTCGGACGTGGTCGTGCTGACCGTTCCCCTGACCCGGGCGACGCGCAACATGATCGGTCGTCGTGAACTGCAGCTCATGAAACCGGATGCTATCCTGATCAATGTTGCCCGGGGGGAGGTGGTGGTGCAAGAGGCGCTGTACCATCATTTAAAGACAGTGCCGTCCTTCAGTGCCGGCATCGACACCTGGTGGTCCGAACCCGGCGACCCGGGAGGGTTCACCCTGGATTACCCGTTTTTCGACCTGCCCAACCTGGTGGGTTCCCCCCACAAAGCCGATCGCGTACCTGCCATAATGCCAACCGCCGTGAAGATGGCAGCCGAAAATGTGCGCGATTTCCTTGAAGGAAAGGCCATCCGGGGAGAGGTAGACAGGGCGGACTACATAGAGTAGAAGAAACAGATTTGGGAACGACCGCGATGAACATCGAACATCGAACGCCCAACATCGAACGTCGCGTGATCAGCAATTGAATGCATAAACCCCATAGTTGTTTACCCTTAATCCCGTGGATTTTCGGATCCATTTCATCATCGATAGGCATCGTAGATATGATTGGAGAGGGCCATAAATTCTTCCACGGTCAGCGTTTCCGCCCGTCGGACAGGGGCGATGTTTGTTTCTTCAAGTGCCTTGGCGGCGACGTTGGCATCGAATCCGGGAATGAACCCCGCAAGAGCGTTCCTCAGTGTTTTGCGCCGTTTGGAAAAGGCCGCTTTGATGACATCGAATAGAAACGTTTCATTTCTCACCAATTTTTCGGCTCCGGGATTGAAATGAATGCCCAGTACCAGCGAGTCAATGTTGGGTTTCGGATAGAACAGCCCGGCTTTGACTTCCGTCAGAATTTCCACCTGGGCACAATATTGCACCATGGCCGAGAGACGGCCGTAGGATTTGGATCCGGGTGAAGCCGTAATTCTTTGTGCCAGCTCCTTTTGGAACATCAGCACTGTTTTTTTGATACAGGATCGTGCTTTCAGGATCTTCACCAGGATCTGGGACGATATGTTGTAGGGGACATTGCCTATGACGACGAGGGTGCATTTTTCACCTGCAGCGACAGACGGGATATCCAGCTTCAGTATGTCCTGCTCCATCAGGCTGACGTTGCTGAGACCCGCGGCAGCGAGTTCGGTGTGCAAGAGCCCGATCAGCCGGTGGTCCTTTTCAACGGCGATCACCTTACGCGCTTTTTGGGCCAGGGGGCGTGTCAGCGAGCCCAGGCCGGCACCGATTTCCAGGACGACATCATCGGCGGTTATCCCGGCTTTTTGAACGATCGCACCGGCCATGTTGGGATCCAATAAAAAGTTCTGGCCCAGCTGTTTTTTCGGGTGAAGGTTCCAGGCCTTCATCAGGGTTTGTGGTGATGTCATGCTTCCTTTTTCTTGCGTCGGGATCGCTCACGGAATCTCAACACTACCGCGTATGTGACGAAATAGGCAACTACGGCGGGTATGATCCCGAGTAAGGCGCCACCGATGAGCATGGCCAGGGTTACATCCAGGCCCAGTCGGAAAAGTCCGGGAATCGATTCAAAGCCGACGTCATACGGTATGGGTTCCCCCAGGAACAACGTCCCGGTTTTATAACAACCGTAATAGAAGATGGGTATGGTCAGCGGGTTGGAAAGCCAGGCACCGATAACCGCAGCCGGTTTGCTGCCCTTCAGGATAAATGCCAGGGCCAGGGCCAGGGCAGTGTGAAAGGGTATGGTCGGCGTAAGGGCAACGAAAACACCGCTGGCCATGCCCATGGCAATATAGTGGGGGTCGCCCTGCAGATCCTTTATCCGGTTCAGAAACAATCTGACTCTTTCTTTGAGGGCAATAGATTTTTCCTGTGCTTCAATCATAACCTATAAAACTACCATGAAAGCATGGCTGTTTCAATTGAATTCACCTGGGGGATATCCAGGAAATGGCTCCATTTCTACAATATTGGTTATAATAACAACTCATTATATATACTTTGCCAGGTTGTTTATGCAACTATGGGGTTCAGGCTATTTCGTGTTTTTATCAACCCGAAGTACCTGACTTGACTTTATATTTGTTATCAATTAGCCTGATCGCCACGTGTAAAATTATAGGGGGATGCCATGACACGAAAAAAAAGGAAACCGGCCAGTTTTGACGCTATGGTCAAATTATTTATCCGCAACTACGACATTCCGACCCGTAAAGATATCGATACCCTGCTGGCTAAACTGGACCGAATTGAAAGCCTGATAAAGGCAGGTTCCGGGCAGGGGCGGACAGGGGGTAAAACGACCTTGTCAAGCCAGAAGGGCGGAAAGGGTGAGACCGTTGCTGAAAAAATTTATCGGATAATCAAACACTCCCGGAACGGGGTAGGCTTTGCGGAGATTCGTTCAAAAACCGGGTACAAAGAAAAAAAGGTGCGCAACACCATTTACCGCCTGCACAACATGGGTAGAATTACGCGTAAGAGCAGAGGGTTATATATTGTAACCTAATATATTCGGCCTTAATTACAATCATGTTTTTGAGTGCAGCGGGCGGTTGGTCGTTATAGCCAAGAACAAACGCAATTATTTTGAGGGAAAAGTTATGCCTGAAGTGAAAAATGAAAATGACAGCCATCTGAAAGAACAGTGCGCCCGATACGGATATGAAATTCAGCGGGTTGTGGAATTATTGGAAATCAATTCGAAGCTCTACGAATTACGGCACATCTCCACGGGCGCCAGGCATATTCATATCGGCAACCAGGACGCCGAGAATACGTTCAGCGTTGCCTTTAAAACGGTCCCGTCGGATTCCACCGGCGTGGCCCACATACTGGAACACACGGTTTTGTGCGGTTCCAAAAAATTTCCGGTGCGCGATCCATTTTTTTCGATGCTGAAGAGGAGTCTGAACACGTTCATGAACGCCTTTACCGCATCGGACTGGACTATGTATCCTTTCTCGACCCAGAATCGAAAGGATTTTTACAACCTGATGGATGTATACCTGGATGCCACATTTTTTCCACATATCGACCGTTTGAGTTTTAAACAGGAGGGACACCGCCTGGAGGTGGAGGCGGTACCCGGTAAAGAAGACGATGTGAATCTGGTATACAAGGGCGTGGTTTACAATGAGATGAAAGGGGCCATGTCATCGCCTGACCAGGTAATGGCGCGGTCGCTGCTGAATGCCCTCTATCCGGATACGACCTACCAGTACAATTCGGGTGGTGAGCCCGGAGACATTCCTGCATTGACCCATGATCAGCTCCGGCGTTTTCATCAGCAGCACTACCACCCGAGCAACGCCTACTTCTATACCTACGGCAATCTGCCGCTCGGTGAGCATCTATCATTTATTCATGATAAAATATTAAATCATTATTCAGCCATTGACCCGAAAACCGAAGTTCCTTCCCAGACTCGCTGGGAAGACCCCAGAACGGCCACCTACACGTACCCCCTGGAAGCCGGTGATGACTCCGCCAAAAAGTCCCAGGTGTGTGTTGCCTGGCTGTGTGCCGATATCAAGAATACATTTGAGGTGCTGGTGCTCAAACTGCTGGAACAAATCATGCTGGGAAATGCGGCCTCGCCCTTGAGAAAGGCGCTGATCGATTCGGAGCTGGGTTCATCCCTTGCAGATGTCACCGGTTTTGACGCGGACAATCGGGACACTCTTTTTGCCTGCGGCCTGAAGGATGTGAGTCCCGCCGATGCAGGTAAAATTGAAAATATCATTTTTGATACTTTGACCCGGTTGGCCGAGGGCGGCATAGATCGCGAGTTGATCGACACGGCCATCCACCAGATCGAATTTCATCGCAAGGAAATCACCAACACACCTTACCCTTTCGGTATAAAACTGCTGCTGACCTTTTCCGGCAGCTGGTTTCATGGCGGCAGACCGGAACAGGTACTGCAATTCGGTGCGGATATTCTCAGGATCAGGGAAGCGGCGGATCGGGGCGGTTTTTTTGAAGGCCGCATCAAACAATATCTGCTTGATAACCGGCACCGGGTGTTGTTTACCCTCGAACCCGACCCGTCCAAGGCTGCCGGGGAAATAGAGCGGGTGAGAAAGGAACTGGCCGCTATTCAGGTAAAACTGACGGCCAAAGAGGTTGCGTCCATTGAGCAGGACACAGCTTCCCTGAAAGCATTGCAGGAAGAAACAGAAAATGTTGCCTGCCTGCCAACCCTGGTCCTGCAAGACATCCCTTCATCCGTCCATGCGGTGATGCCGTCCAAAAGCGATGCCTCCGCCCCGGCCATCTGCTACTCTCAGCCCACGTCGGGCATTTTTTATTTTACGGCTGCCATGGGGGCGGGTCCGTTAACGCAGGCGCTTATTCCCCTGGCGCCTTTTCTGTGTTACGTCCTGCCGAAAATCGGCACGCAGCGCAGGGCGTTTACCGATGTTGTCAGGATGATCGACGCCCACACCGGCGGTATCAGTCTGTCCGGCACAGCCCGCACCCGGTTTGACAAGGCCGGAGCTTGTATTCCCTATCTGTCCATAAACGGGAAATGCCTCTCACGGAACCTGGAAAAATTGTTTGAGATTATCGCTGAAGTCCTTTTTGAATCAGATTTCAGCGATATACCACGGCTGAAGAGCCTGTTACTGCAATACCGGTCCGGGCTCGATTCCATGGTGGTTCAAAATGGACACCGGCTGGCGATTTCCCTGGCATCACGATCCTTCTCAGAAACAGCGGCGCTCTCTGAAACCTGGGGGGGAATTCATCAGTTAAGGTACATCAAGACGGTTACCGACGATCTTAGGGATGAAAAAATGGAGGCACTGGCCCACGATCTATCCGCCATCCGCGACCTTTTGGTGCAAAGAGATAATCTGAAAGTCGGGTTGGTGGGGGAGGAGGGTGATCTGCTTGACAGCCTTGGTTTTGTATCCGAAGGCGGGCTCCTGTCGGGAATTTCCCCTTTAATGGCCGGTGATGTCCATTTTACGGCCCCGTCCATCCCGGTGATGCCCGGACATGGCAAAGAGGGCTGGAGTACATCCAGTGCGGTGTCATTTGTTGCCAAGACCATCAATACCGTGCGCATGGAACACGTGGATTCACCCGCCCTGGCCGTGATCAGCAAGATGCTGCGCTCCATGTACCTGCACCGGGAAATTCGTGAAAAAGGCGGCGCCTACGGTGGGTTTGCGCTGTACAGTTCCGAAACCGGCCTGTTCAATTTTGCTTCCTATCGCGACCCGCATATACTGGCAACCCTTAAGGCATTCGAAGGAGCTTCGGAATTTATCGTATCCGGAAACTACAGCACGGAAGACATCAAAGAAGCCATACTGCAGGTATGTTCGGAAATTGATAAACCCGATCCCCCGGGACCCTCGGCAAAGAAAGACTTTTACCGTCGGCTGGTGAGCCTGACCGATGATAAAAGGAGGCAATTCAAAGAGCGGCTGCTCGGGCTGAAACACGAAAATATCGTTGCCGCAGCGAAAAAATATTTTTCGAACGGCGATGCCGGACAGGGTGTTGCCATAATATCCGGTGAGGAACAACTGAAAAAGGCCAATGAGAATATTGCCGGGACCCCTCTGAATATAAGCAGGATTTAAAATGGACAACAGCAGGTTTACCCATATACGCAAGGTACTGGCCCGCAATAAAAAACTGTACCTGGAATACAATGAATTCCGGAAAAAGATGTTTCGCGAACTTTCTCCCGAGACGGGTGAAATCATCCTGTATCTGCTGCCGTGGCTGTTGAGCATCAATGATCCGGCCTGTCCGGGGTATGTGGAGGCGATCGACCGGATTTTCAGGGTGTACGGGATCGAAGACAGCCAGGAGATAAGGGCACGGGAGGATGCATTCAGAAAAATGTTTTCCGTGCGCGATGGCGCAGTACTCCAGAATCCAGATGCTGAACACTATCTGATCGAGGGACTCTACACCATCGGCAGTGTCGGCGCCGCCAGCCAGACACCCGGTTCTGACTGCGACATCTGGGTGTGCTTCAATAAGAAAGATTTCAACAGAAAAGCATGGGAGCAGATCAACCAGAAACTGAATCTGATCAAGGACTGGATGGACACGCATCTCAATATGCCGGTTTATTTTTTCATATCGGATGTCACTGAAATCCGCATGAACCGTTTTGGAAGCGTGGACGAAGAAAGTTCCGGGAGCGCACAGCAGAACACGTTGAAAGAAGAGTTCTACAGGACTTGTATTGCCATATGCGGCAAAATCCCCTTGTGGTGGCTCTGTTTCGACCGGGAGCAGTCTGTCGATTATGAGCAAGCCGCAGTCATGGTGGCGGATGGTGATCTCATGGATGGTGATCTTATCGATCTGGGCAATCTCGAAAAGATCGACAGAAGCGAATATTTCGGCGCAGCTCTGTGGCAGTTCCAGAAGTCCCTTTTGTTTCCGTTGAAATCGATCATCAAGATGGCGCTGCTGGAAACGGCATTGAATGCCCCTGACGATATGCTGTTGTGCCACCGGTACCGTGAAAAAATTTTCACCCGAAAACCCGGAGAACCCTTTCCGGATACGAGCCTCTTCACCGCAGGGATGATTATCGAAAGCTATGCCCGCCTGGGGCGTACGCAGTTAGGGGCGTTCATCAAGGAGTGTTTTTATCTGAAATGTGACCTGAGGCCCGACAGCTCCGAACGGACCTTGAAAAACAGAATGGCCGACACCTTTTTTAAAATCCAACACCCGATTTCCAATGACAAGATGCAGGATCTGGCAGCGTATGACCAATGGCATTTCGATCGACAGATAGCCTTCGGAGAAAGCCTTTTCAAGCACCTGCTGCAGATTTACGCCCAAATTGTCGAGATCGGCGATAAGATCGTCAGCAAGAGGGTTCGCAGGGATCTGACGATTCTGAACCGTAAGATATCGGCATGCTACAGCCGGAAACCAGACAAGATCGCGATCGTTCAGAAACCTTTTGGACATCTGAATGTCGATACATTCAGCCTGGGGCTGGATGAGGGCATATGGAAAATGTATGCCGGGGATGAGCGCAAACAGCCGCTGGTGTCAAGCCAAAACATAATTTTCGTTATCGCTTTCATGGTGTGGAATGATTTTTTCTCCAGGAGCGGGGTTTACATGCAGCCCAATCATTCCAATATCACGATCCAAGAAATCAAAAACCTGGGGGAAGCAATCAGGGAAATGGTGGGGACGTATAAGACCCTCGACATCGACATTGAAAATTATCTGCAAGAGGAGCATGTTGCCAGGGTTCTGACCATTTCCGGTTTCGAAAAATCTCCCTGGTCCGCAGACGAGAATGAATACGGTGCCGTTTACACCAATTGCTGGGGAGAGCTGTTTGTGGAGCAGTTTGATTCTCTGAAAGATTTCCAGGCCTTTTTAAAGGCATCCCACATCAAAAACAGCGGTATTACGGTAGGTCGATACCTGCGCAGAAGTTCCACGGCCTATGAAAAAATCATTGCCAGGGCAAAGCACATGCAGTTTCCTCCCGGCTAAGCATCATATGAAAAGCAATTAACTATCTTTATCTTTCTCTAAGGTCTCATCGTTTTCATCGTTCTCATTGTTTTCATCGTTTTTACCGGTCTCATCTTTTTCGCCGTTTTCTGCGCTGGTTTTCTCACCGTCGGAAGCTTCTTCCGGCGTGGCTTCCTGAAGTCGTGGAAATCGAAATCCGGTATCGATTTCGAGGGGGTCGTATTTGAAAAATTTAGCCCTGGCTTCAGCATATCGACGCGCCATACTTATACCACCCAATTTCAAGTAGACCAGTACGGCATCCCTAGTCTGTTTGTCCGCTTGAAGTTCTTCCGGCATTCGTTTCATCAGCATGGCAAACGGGGTCTCGAGATTATCCGGCATTGAAATTTTCATAAAAAATGGTTCCTTATAGTGTACGAATTTAGTTTTCTCGCATAGACACGGAAATGATCCTTAACTAAAAACAATAAATCATGTCTTGGAAATGTAAAGCCACAAATCGAAATTTTTTCCGATCAACGGGTCTTCCGTCATGGATTACCGCATATCTACTTTTCAGGTAATTACAGCCAAAAGCGTTTAAAGCATGATCTCCAAATCCCCGAGGGGGTAGGAAACACAGGAATGCACGTACCCGAATTGGGTGTCTGATTTACGGACCGGCGTACCGGCCGGTTGGAATACCTTGCCGGAAAGAACTTTAACCCGGCACATGCTGCATTCACCGGAGCGGCATATCGAAGGCGGCAGGATACCTTCATTTTCCAGGGAAACCAGCAAGGGGTCCCGGGCGCAGACGGAGATCGTCCTGCCGTCTAAAATTTTTACCTCGAAACGGTCTTCAGCCTCGATCTGTGACGGCCACCCCTGGTGGTCGCAGATATTATCGGGAGGGCCGTACATTTCCTTCCTGATTTTGCGTTTTTCAATACCCAGGCTTTCGAG
>Ga0164313_10002387_pt1 | contig 16875 bp, 13 predicted proteins | sample GuaBasSedimGuay4_FD_113735 | JGI IMG/M metagenome (GOLD analysis project Ga0164313, IMG submission 113735) | Subseafloor sediment microbial communities from Guaymas Basin, Gulf of California, Mexico - Guay4, Core 4569-4, 0-3 cm | ecosystem: Environmental > Aquatic > Marine > Hydrothermal vents...
TTAATTAGTTTAAAGTATACTTTTTTGGATAATAGAGGTTTATTGCAACTTTATAAAACTTTAGATGATAAATATTTGAAAGTAGCATTTTTATGGGTTGTTACGCATGTAGTGGTAGAATACGATTTAAATAAATTTGATTTACCATTATTTGAATATTCTAATTTTTATACCAATCCATATAAATCTTCAAAAAAGTTAGCCACATATTTGGGCTTTGAGGATATAGAATTACATCCATCTTATTTATTTACCCCTTCAATGCTTACTTTAAGAACTTTTCATAAAAACCCGCAAAATAAAAAATATAATGAAGATGGGTTTAAAGTGTTTTGGGAGGACACATTAAATAAATCTCAAGTACAGAAAATTCTAACTCTTGAGAAAGAGATAAATAGTTTTATTATAAAAAATAATTGCTAGAAAAAGGGAAAATAAAATCTGCATTTAAATGGCAAGTATTAAATATAAGCTCCCAAGCTATATTGCAATTTGTTTTTATAATGATAAGCGCTAGAATTCTTCCTAAAGAAGTTCATGGAGCATTTGCTATATTAAATGCATTAGTTTTTGTTATGACTATATCTTCTGAAGGAGGGGTGAGTTCAGCCTTGATTCAAAGAAAAATAATAAACAAAAAACATATAAGTATAGCGTTTTATTTGACGGTTTTTATTAGCCTATTTCTATTTATTATCATTTATTTTAGTTCAGATTTTATATCAGATTTTTATGATAGGAAGGTGAAAATGAAAGAGATACAGTTGGCATCATTAATTTTTGTTATTATGGCCATTGGTAAAGTTTCTGAGGCGTTCTTAATTAAAGAGTTCAGGTTTAAACAACTATTTATTTCAAAAAATATAAGTTTTATAATAGGTAATATACTAGTTGTATTTGTTTTAGCGAATCTTAATTTTGGAATATATTCTTTAATATTAGGTTTTATTACTACGCAACTTATTACAGTGTTATTGTATTATTATTTTTCACAGCATTCATTTGCATTTAATTGGGGTAAAAAGGAATTCAATGATTTATTTTATTTTGGATCTAGTTTTACATTACTTAGAGTTGTAAATTACCTTAGTTCACAAGCAGATAAATTATTAATTGGAAAGTATTTTTCGGTTACATCTTTATCCATTTATGAGAAGGGGCAATACATATCTAAAATGCCACCAAAATATGTTGGTAATGCTATAGATGCAATTATGTTTTCTGCATTTTCAAAAATTGAAAATAAAAAAACAAAAGGGGAATATTTTGATATTATTTTAGCATTTGTTTTCTTAATTGGAATCTACTTTGGGTTGCTTTTTTATTATAATGCAGATTTATTTGTTGCAGTAATTTTAGGTGATAATTGGTCTGATGCTGTACCTTTTTTAAAGATTTTATCATTATCAATACCGGCTATTTTATTAGCTAGAATAGGAGATATAATTGTTAGAGCAGAAAATAAAATGTTTAAATCGCTACCAATAAAGGTGCTTTTTCTTTTATCTATTATTATTTCTGTTTTGGTTTTTAAGGATGAACAATTAATTTTTGTTTCTGCATTAATAGTAATATGCTATTGGATACATGGTTTTTTAATGTATTTTTTGTCAATGACAATAATGAAACGAAATATTATTAGAGGAGTTTTAATTTTTTTTCTATTAATTTTTATTGGGTTTTTAATTTATTTGAAATTCTACTTTATTGAATTGTTAATAAATAATAATTGGTATTTTTTACTAATTAATATTATTGTTGATAGTATTATTCTTTCAATATTATTATTTGTATTTAAAAATAATAGATTTGTTATAATGTTTAAAAATATTTTTATTAAAAAGATTGCATAAAAAATAAACTCAATTTGAGTAATTATAAAATAATTTACATATCTGGTTATGGTAGAAGTGGTTCAACACTTTTATCTATTTTATTAAATATCTCACCCAATGTTTATAATATTGGAGAAATAGATAATCTATTCTCATTAAAAGATGATGATCTTACACAATACTGGAAAAACCTTAAACATAAACAGCTTAAAAACAACAATATTAAAAAGTTAGATAAAAGGTTTTCTAGTATTAGTTGGATTTTGAAAATTAAAAAAGGAGAAAAATTATTTAACCAATTTTGGATGCCTTTATTAATCGATTTTGTGATTGACTATAAAGCTAAAATTGTTGTTGATGCATCTAAAAGTACCTATAAGACATTTTGTAGGCCTCTTTATTATTATAAAAATAATATACCTATTAAAATAGTTCACTTAGTACGAGATCCAGATGGAGTTGCAAAATCTTATAGAAAGGGAAGAAATGATTCTAATTCAAAATACCTAAAAAAACCAAAAAAAGGTGGAGCATATAGAGCTTTGATTAATTGGTTTATTGTTAATGTATTGACATCTGTTATATATAAAAAAACATTTGTTAAAAATGAGTTTTATGTTTTATCATATGACAAATTAATGAGTGATTATAACAATGAAATGATTAAGCTAATGAATTTTTTAGAGTTAGATATTTCAGAAGAATTATTTTTAAAAAAAATACCAATAGCAGAAGACCTTAGTTTTTCGGGTAATCGAATCAGGTTAAAAAAGGAAATTGAAATAAAACCTTATTTAACAGACAAACTAAAAGGGGGTGCTGGAGCTTTGTCAAGAGTACTTAAAAGTGTTTATAAACTAATAGAAAATGATTATAAATAAAAAGTTAATAATTTTTATAGTATTAATAAATTGTACTTTTTTAAAAGCACAAGTCAATGATGTAAGCTTATGTGTAAAATCTATTGAATTTTTTGGTGCAAAATTAGATGGCATAACAGATGATTCATTTGCTATATCAGAATCTTTAAAAGAGTTGAATTATGCATATATACCCCACACAAAAAATGGAGTTAGAGTAGATTCCGAAATTAGTATTAAAAACTATCAAAAAGTTTACGGTGAAGGAAGAGGGAGTAAAATAATTAGCTATGTTCCAAAAGGAAAGTTTGCTTTTTCTGTAGAGAGTATTCCTTTTATTGGAGGTGCTGAAATTTACGATTTATCTATAATAATAAAATCTGAAGAATCATCTGGTATTAAAATATTTGAATCTAGAAATGTTTTTATTAGCAATATTTTTATAAACGGTAATAATATTGCAGATATTGGGATAAAAATTGATGGAGGAAATAAAAAGGGAAGTGCGTGGAACCAAATAGATAAGTATACAATTTTAAAATGTACTACAGGAATATATTTAACTTCCAGTACAAAAAATAATTGGTCTAATAGAAACTATATTGGTTTTGGTGTAACCCAATCCTGTGGTACAGGAGTTATATTAAATAAAGCTAATACTAATAGAATTCTAGCAAATCCACAAGGTTGTGAGATTGGTTTTTTATTTTTAAACTCAAAATTTAATAGAGTAGATTCTTTTGAAGAAAACTCAAGTAAATATGCTATACAGTTGGATTATTTTAGTAGGAATAATGTTTTTTCTGGTGAATATTCTGTTGCTAAAATAGTAGATAATGGAAAGTACAATAAATTTGATTTAAGTGAATTGAAACAAAAAAAAATGAATTCTAGGAATGAATAATAATAAAGGCTTAGTTTATTTTTTATTTATACTTGTCTTTTTTCTGACTCCTAACTTTCCTATGCCTACCAGCGAATATGGTCCAATTGCCCCATTGATATATTTTGGAATTTTTATAGTGCTATTTTTATCTATAATTGCAAAGCCACTACCTAAAGTTTTTAAAAATAAATACTTTACTTACCTAATGTTTTTTCAGGTAGTACTTCTTATTTCAGATATTTTAAAGGCTATCTTTTTTGATTTCGAAACTGAAGTTAAGTTTATACCGATTAGGGTTATAAATATGGGGGTGTTATTTATTTACTTGGTATATGGCATTACATTTAATAGGAACTCAAACCTATTTGAGATAAACCAACCCTTTTTAAAGGTATATTTTTACAGTGTCATTTTTATTTCTATTATTTTATATGGCCAGGCATTTGGTATTATTACTTTTGGCGAAGTATATCCAGCAAGGGCTTATTTTGGGATAGCACTTCCTTTTGACAAACCAGTTGGGTTATTTGAGTTAAGTGATGGAAAATTAGGAGCTATTATAGCTCCAGCTCTTTTTTTATGTCTAGTAAACTATTTTAGTTTTCTAAGTTTTTTTAAAATAAAATTCAACACAGTATTTTTGTTTTTTCTACTTATTATGATGGTGTTACTGCAATCAAGAAGTGGATATTTAGGTTTAGTAATATCAATTGTTGTTTTTATTATTTTGTACCCAAAAAAGATATCTAAAGTTTTATTTTATTTAGGAACATTATCTTTTATTTTATTAGCATTATTTACTAATATATTGCAAAAAGTTATTAGTGGTTTAACAGGGGAGGGTATATTTGAAAAAAACGTGAATAGTAGAGGGTATGTTCTTCAGAATGCATTTAATAAATTTGCAGATGCTCCTTTTTTTGGGGTGGGGCATAAAAAACTTTTATTGTATCAAGAGGGCTCAGACCATGGGGTCGGTACTCATAATTTATTTACAGATCATATTGGGAGTGGAGGTTTATTATCTTTTATTGCATTACTTATGATTTTTATTTTATTCTATAGGTATGCATTAAAATTATATTATATAGCAAAACAAACTAATAGAAATTCAATTTTGGGATTTTCAATATGGATTATAGTTTCAATGACACATATTGTAGTAGAATTAAATTTTTATAGAGGATTGTATAATGAATATGTTTTTATGTTTTTAGCTTTGGGAGTTATCGCATATTTAAATTATTTTATATTAAAGAATGAAGAAAGTATTACATATAGCTAATGTAGATGGTATGATATATTGCTTTAGGGTTGAATTGTTAAAAGCAATCCAACAAAAGGGATATGAAGTTCATCTTTGCTTTACACCTAAGGAGAAAGGATATACTGAAAAATTGATTGAAGAAGGTTTTATTGTACACCCTGTTGATATGGATAGGGGAATAAATTTAACCAATGCCGTAAAAAATATTAGAATAATTAAGAAATTGATTAAAGAAAATAATTTCGAAGTTATTCATACACATTCCCCAACTGGAGCTTTAATTGGTAGAATTGCGGCCTATTTATCTGGTCATAAAAAAATATACTATACCTGTGCGGGTTTTTATTTTCATGAAAACATGGGAAGTTTTAAGTATAAGGTGCACTCAGTTATTGAAAGGTATTTATCAAAAATAACCGATATTATATTTTTTGCAAATAGGGAAGATATGGTAACCAGTGAAAAATTAAACATTAGAGCAAAATCTAATCTATATTGTGGGCCTTCTGGTGTTGTTTTTAAAAATTATGAAGGCGCAAACAAGGAAGAATGCAAACAGGAACTAATTAAAGAATTTAATCTTGATAAGGAAACTTTAATAGTTGGATTAGTAGCTAGGGTAGTTCTAGAAAAAGGGTATAAAGAATTTATAGAAGTATTAAGTAAACTCAATCAACAAAAGATAAAGGTTTTTGCTATTTGTGTTGGTGATGGGCCGATGATTGGTTATTTAAAAGACTATGCTCAATCATTAGAAGTTTCAAATATAGTATTTACAGGACACCGTTTAGATGTTCCTAAAATTATTAAAGGATTCGATGTTTTATTATTCCCAAGTTATAGGGAAGGACTCCCAATTGTTACCTTAGAAGCTATGGCATCTAGAACACCAGTTGTCGCCTTTAGTATTAGAGGGTGTAGAGAATCTATTGTAGATAATAAAACAGGTTATCTTGTGCCTTTTGGAGATGTAGAAGCTTTGTTTGAAAAAACTTTAGTATTGCTTCAGGATTCAGATAAGAGAAGAGAGTTTGGAGAAAATGGTTTTATAAGAGTTCATGAAAATTTCACCAAAGAGCAGCATGTTGAACGGCAAATAATTTATTATTAATAAAGTATGTACTTTTTTATTAAACGTATTGCAGATTTTTTTATAGCATTTATTGCTCTTATAGTATTATCTCCAGTTTTAATACTTATTACATTATTTCTTTTTATTGCAAACAATGGAAAACCTTTTTTCTTTCAAAAAAGACCTGGGAAAGATGCAAAAATATTTACTATTATTAAGTTTAAAACGATGAACGATAAGAAAAGTAAAGATGGCATTTTATTATCTGATGAGCTTAGATTAACTAAAATAGGAAAATTTGTAAGATCAACATCCTTAGATGAGTTACCTCAATTATTAAATGTAGTTGTAGGTGATATGAGTATTGTTGGACCAAGGCCTCTACTTCCAGGGTACTTGACCTTGTATAATGATTTTCAAAGTAAAAGACATCAAGTTCGTCCAGGAATTACAGGGTGGGCTCAGGTAAATGGTCGAAATGCTATAAGCTGGGATGATAAGTTTAAATTAGATGTTTTTTATGTTCAAAATATTACTTTTGTTTTAGATATAAGAATAATTATAAAGACCTTAAAAAAAGCATTCATAAGAGAGGGAATTAACGCAAATGATTCTTGTACTACAGAAGCGTTTAAAGGAAATTTTAAATAAAAATGATTTAATGAATAAAGATATAGTTTTGTTATGAAAAAAATATTGCTAAAAACACCTTTTGCTAGACCACTTAAAAAAGCTGAAGCACTATTTCAGAAAAGTAAGATTTTTAATTATTCTAATAATGAAATAGTAAATAATAAAACTACTTATTGTATTTCACCTTATAAAACAGGTACAACATTCTTGTCTTCTGGATTTGACTCAAAGATATCTGACCATGAACCAATGCATTACTTGTCTTTATGTGAATTAGAAAATAATTTTAATAATTTTTTCATAAAGAAATTAAATTTTTTAGATTTAAAGCTTGAATGTTCGGGGGTTTTAAGTGCTTATATCGATGAATTAAATTCAAATGAAATAGCTAAAAACCTTGACTACATATGTATTTTAAGAGAGCCGAGTAAATGGGTTTCTTCGGTGTTAAACTATTGGCAGAAATTAGATTATTTAGCTTTTGATTATATTAATGATTTGTTTTGGAAAGATAAAGTAGGTGTAAACTTGATAGATTTTAATAGCAATACTGAAAAAGAAAAAATAATAATAATAAATAATCTTATTGAATTTTATTTGAACTTTACACAAGACACTTTTAAAATAAAAAACATAAGACATGTTCAAATAAATAATTTGGAAGATTATGCAAAAAATGAATTATCTGTCAAATTAGGAGAGAATTTTAATTTATCAAAAGTTTTTAAAAGAGAAAATAAAAAAAAGAAGATTTATAATAATATAAATGCGGATGAAAAATATAAACAGATTCTTTTGAAAGAAGGTATTAAATAGAAGTTTAAGTAAATTGAGATTCAATAATATTTAAGCAATGCATTAACTAGTATTAGATTATACCGTTTTAATTATTCCGTTTGTGTTGATTCTTTAGGTTTTTCTATTTATAATATTTTTTTTTAACTTTTTATGTTTATGATAAGTTGTGTTTGTAAGTTTAAAATAAATAAATTATGAAGGATATCGTTATTATTGGAGCAGGTGGATTTGGAAGAGAAATAAAGTGTTTAATTGATGACATCAATGACTATCATGATAATGTAGTATATAATATTATTGGATTTATTGATGATGGAATTCAAAAGGGTAAAGAAATCAACGGGGTTAAGGTGCTTGGAGGAATAGATTTTTTAAAAAATTTAGATAAAGAGATGTCTTTAGTTTTTGGAATTGGAAATCCTAAAATTAAATCTGAAGTTTATATGAAAACTAAAAACTTTAATTTTCCTAAAATTATACACCCTTCTGTTTCTTTAAGTGGGGATAAAATAAGTATTGGAAAAGGAAGTGTTATTTGTAAAGGAACTATTTTAACTTGTAACATAGAAATTTCAGATTTTGTTACGATTAATTTGCAATGTACAATTGGACATGATGTTAAAATGAATAATTTTATTTCTATTATGCCTGGTGTTAATATAAGTGGAGAAGTTACTTTACAAGAGAGTGTTTATATTGGAACAGGTGCTAAGATTATAAATCAATTAGAGATTGGAAAGAAAACAGTAATAGGAGCAGGAGCTGTTGTTTCGAAATCAATTCCAGAAAATTGTACTGCTGTTGGAATCCCTGCAAAAGTTATTAAATATAATGATTAATTTGAAATCAAAAATATGGCTATCCTCTCCCCACATGGGAGGAGCCGAAAGGAATTATGTAACAGAAGCATTTGACACTAATTGGGTAGCTCCCCTTGGTCCAAATGTTACAGAGTTTGAAAAATCACTCGAGAACTACCTAGGAAATGGAAGCCAAGTAGCAGCCTTAAGTTCTGGTACAGCAGCCTTACATTTAGCTTTAATTCTTTTAGGAATAGGAAAAGGAGATGAAGTGCTTTGCCAAAGCATGACTTTTTCTGCATCTGCAAACCCTATAGTGTATCAAGGAGCAATCCCTATTTTTGTAGATAGTGAGTTAGATACTTGGAATATATGTCCTATTTCTTTAGAAGAGGCTATTAAAGATCGTATTTTAAAAGGGAAAAAACCCAAGGCAATAATTGCAGTTCATTTATATGGAATGCCTTATAAAGTAGATGAGATTAAGACTATTTCAAAAAAATATGAAATCCCTATAGTAGAAGATAGTGCCGAAGCTTTAGGAAGCACTTACAATGGGCAAAAGTGTGGAACTTTTGGTGATATTTCAATTCTTTCATTTAATGGTAATAAAATTATTACTACATCTGGAGGGGGAGCATTAGTAACAAAAGAAAAAAAGATAAAAGAAAAAGCCATTTTTTTAGCTACTCAAGCTAGGGACAATGAACCTCACTATGAACATACGCAAATAGGATATAATTATCGTTTAAGTAATATTTGTGCAGGTATTGGAAGAGGACAAATGGAGGTGTTAGATACTCATATTGGGCTTAGAAGACAAATGAATTCTTTTTATAAGAATATATTTAAAAATGAAAAGGGTATAGTTGTTTTTACTGAGCCTTCACACAATTATTTTTCAAACCATTGGTTAAGTTGTATTACTATTGACGAATCTAAAACCACATTAACTTCTGAAAAAATTCGATTAGAATTAGAAAAGAAAAATATTGAAGCTAGACCTTTATGGAAACCAATGCATTTACAGCCAGTGTTTAAAGATGCTCCTTATTATGGTAGTAATATTTCTGAAAAACTATTTAAAAATGGGCTATGTTTACCTTCTGGTTCAAATCTAAATGAGGCTGATAGAGAACGAATAAAAGATGAATTACTATTTTTAACATAATATTAGTATATTTGAATGCCAAATTTTTTATGTTTTGAAAACTTTTTATAAACTTTTAAGTAAATTATACAAAGGGGATAATAATTTAAAAGTATTAGATAATAGATATTTATCAAGATGGGTAGTATTGCTAATTGACACATTATTGGTGTCAATTTCATTACTGCTAGTTTATAATTTGTTATCTGAAATTAAGATACATTTTTACGATAAAGTTTCTTTACCAATACAAGGTTTATCAATATTACTAGTTAACATTATTAGCTTTTATGCTTTTAAGACTTATGCTGGAATCATTCGGCATTCTACAATAACAGATATTTTTAAATTAGCTATATCTTCAATATCTACCGCTTCTTTAATTATCATTTTTAATTATAGCTTTTTATTATTCACTGGAGAAAAAGTATTTTTAACAATAGCTATTTTATTATTTATGCTAATGTCTTTCTCTATCCTATTATTATTTAGAATAGTTGTAAAAGTTACGTACCAGTCCCTAAAAAAAATAGCTACTGGTAATTTAAAGAAAAGAGTGTTGATCTATGGTACAGATACCCATTCTTTAAATCTAGGTAAAACGTTGCATATAGATACTACATTAGATTTTAAATTAGTAGGATTTATAAATGATAAGCATAAAACTAAAGGGAAAAAAGTTTTTGGCAAACCGATCATTGTTTTAAAAAATAATTTTGAAGATATTATTTCTAGTTATGATGTTGAGGCAATATTAATAACAGATAAATCTCTAACTATTAAACAAAAAAACAAGATTGTTGAGGAATGTTTAGAGAGAAACTTAGAAGTTTATAGTGTGCCTTCATTAGAATTATTGAATTCAAGCGACGACTTAAAAGTACAAATAAAGCACATTCAAATTGAAGATTTATTAGAAAGAGATCCAATTGCCATTAATGACAAATTAATAAAATTAGATTCAGAAAATAAAACGATACTTGTTACAGGAGGCGCGGGTTCTATTGGTAGCGAAATAGTAAATCAAATAGCAGATTTTAACCCCAAATTATTAATAATTTTGGATCAAGCAGAGTCTGCATTGCATGAATTAGAGTTGTATTTACAAGAAACAAAACCTAATTTAAATATTATTGTAGAACTTGCAGATATTAGTAATATTTATCGATTAGAAAAGATTTTTTCTACTTATGCTATAGATGTAGTTTATCATGCTGCTGCCTATAAACATGTGCCAATGATAGAAAGAAATCCCAGAGAAGCTGTTAATGTAAATATATTAGGAACTATTAATTTAGCAAATCTTTCTAATAAATATAAGGTTACTAAATTTGTCATGATTTCTACTGATAAGGCAGTGAACCCAACCAATGTGATGGGAGCTTCTAAGCGAGCTGCAGAAATATATGTTCAATCATTGCAAGAGGAGGGTTTAGGAAACACTAAGTATATCACGACACGATTTGGGAACGTATTAGGATCTAATGGTTCTGTTATACCTCACTTCAGAAATCAAATAGCCAAAGGTGGGCCAGTAACAGTTACACATAAAGATATAATAAGGTATTTTATGACTATACCAGAAGCTTGTCAACTTGTACTGCAAGCAGGTACAATGGGTCAAGGGGGTGAAATATTTGTATTCGACATGGGTGCTCAAGTGAAAATTTTAGGTTTGGCTGAAAAAATGATCCGATTATCAGGGTTTGAACCCTATAAAGATATCGATATAAAAATAACAGGGTTACGTCCAGGTGAAAAACTATATGAAGAATTATTGTGTGATTCTGCAAAATCACTACCAACACATCATGAAAAAATTATGATTTCAAAAGTTCCTGTTGAAAATTACAATAGTATTAAATACGAATTTGATAACTTAATCATATCTGCAAACAAAGATGATGATAAAGAAATAGTTATGTTATTGAAAAAAATTGTACCAGAATTTAAAAGTAATAATTCCATTTTTGAAGAATTAGATGTGTTAAATTAACTAGTATAGTATGCTTGTCTTTATTTATTGATAAAAAAGTTTTTCCTAAATCTTAAGATGTTATATTTGCAAAATTCTAATATCAATAAATGAAAAATATACTCTTACTTCTTTTATCAACCTTATTATTATATTCTTGCGCTTCAAAGAAAGATATTTTGTATTTTCAGGATTCCACAACTTTAAATCTAGAAGAATTAAATCAAGAATTTGATCCTATTGTTGAAACAAATGATATTCTTTATATTTCTATCTCATCTATTGATGAAACAGTACTAAAGCCTTTTTTAAGAAGAAATCAACAACTACAACAACAACCAAACACCACTAATCCTGGATTAGATGGGTATCTAGTGAATATAGATGGCACTATAAGTTTTCCTGTGATAGGTGATGTAGGGGTTGCGGGACATACTCGAGATTATATTGAAGATTTATTAAAAGAGAAACTTTCAATTTATGTAAAGGATATAGTTGTAGATGTGCGAATTATGAATTTTGAAGTTACTGTGATTGGCGAAGTAGAAAATCCTGGGGTATATTTAATTAAAGATGAAAGGGTTACTTTACCTGAAGCATTAGCCCTTGCAGGAGATTTAACAGAAGATGGGAAAAGAACAGATATTACTATAATCCGAGAGGAAGATGGTGTTAGAAAAGTTTCTAAAATAGATTATACAGCAACAGAATTTTTTAAGAGTCCTTATTATTTTTTAAAGCAAAATGATTTAGTATATGTTGAACCCTCTGCAAAAGGGGTGAAAAAATCTGGATTTATCCCAGATATACCAGCACTCTTATCATTGTTTACAGTTATTCTTAGTACAGTTATTTTACTTACTAACTAAATTTTTAAAATGAATCAAAAACAAAATATCGAATTTGACGAGTCTTCATTTAAAGAACTATTAGTTCCCTATACAAGAAGGTGGTTTTGGTTTGTTGTAGGATTAATAATTGCAATGATAATTTCTTTTATTTATTTGCGATATTCTCCTCTTAAATATGAAACTAAAGCTTCAATATTAATTAAGGAGAGTAGTGATAATGGTCTTTCGTCAGAATTAGCACCTTTCTCTAGCTTAGGGTTGTTCGGTAAATATAATAAAGGACAGTTAGAAAATGAGTTGGTTATTTTCAGATCTAGAAGAATTATTTCAAAAGTTATAAAAGAACTAAATCTTAATACTAAATATGAAATTGAAGGAAGAGTAATAGCGTCTGAATTATACCCTAATTCAAAACGACCTTTCCTTGTTAGTTATTTTAATAAAAGTGAATTAATTGAAAATTCGCAAAAAATACCAAATTTTAAAGTTACTATAATTTCTGAAACTCAATTTGAATTAGAAGTAGAAGAAGATGAAAGTTTTGGAAATTTTAATTTTGGGGATAAAGTAATTCTTCCTTTTGCAGAAATCATGTTAACTCCTAATGGTAGTCTGTTAGAAGGTGAAGACTCAAAAATAGGGCAATCTTTTGTTGTTTCTTATTTTAAGACAGTAAACCTAGCTATTAATTATCAAGAAGCGATAGAAGTGTCTAATGATATACAAAACAGTAATGTTATAAATATTAGATTGCAATCTACTAATAAGAAAAAAACAGAAGATTTTTTAGATGAACTAGTACGACAATATAATTTAGATTCGGCTGAAGATCAAAACTTGATTGCAAAAAAAACAGCAGAATTTATTGATTCTCGTTTAGAGATTATTACTGGAGATTTGGATTCTGTTGAAAATAACAAAGAAGTTTTTAAAACAGAAAATCGTTTAACTGATATAAATGCCGAAGCTCAATTAGTTCTGGAAGGCGCTACCGAATTTAATAACAAACAAATAGATTACTCAACAAAAATTGAGATAATAGAATCTATTTTAGTGTACTTAAACCAATCAGGTACGAATCAATTATTGCCCGCAAGTATTGGGTTAGAAGATGGAGAAGTTTCAACTTCTATAGATAATTATAATCAATTATTATTAGAAAGAAATCGATTACTAAGTAATTCCACAAAAGAGAATCCTGTAATATTAAATATAGATGATCAGATAAATGGATTGAAAATTAGTATTAAAGAAAGTTTGAGCAATCAAGTTCAGGGTCTTAAGGTTGTACTGCGAGAAGTTAATAGACAAGAAAATAAATTTAATTCTAGACTTTCTCAGGTTCCTTCTCAAGAGAAATTGTTTAGAAATATAATTAGACAACAAGAGATAAAAGAGCAATTATATATATTTTTATTAAAGCAAAGAGAAGAAACATCTATAAAATTAGCCTCTACAACTTCAAAAGCAAAAGTAATTGATACTGCATTTTCTTCAAAAGAGCCAATTGCTCCAAAAAAGAAAATATTTTATTTAGGCTCAGGGATTATAGGTTTGCTAATTCCTTTTTTGGTAATTTATTTAAATAATTTATTAAATAATCGTGTTGAAAACAGAAAAGATGTAGAGAGTGCTCTAAAAGGATTAAGCTTAATAGGTGAAGTGCCAAAAATTAAAGGAGATTCTGATACGGTGATAAGGGCAAATGATAAAAGTGTATTAGCAGAATCTTTCAGGATTTTAAGAACCAATCTTCAATACTTTTTTATCAATAAAATGGATTTTGATAAATCTAAAACAATCCTTGTAACATCTACAATTAAAGGTGAAGGTAAGACATTAGTGGCTTTTAATTTAGCCTTAACATTATCTTATTCAGGAAAAAAAGTAGCACTTGTAGGGGCAGATATTAGAAACCCACAATTACAGCGTTATTTACCGAAAAATGTAAGAAAACACCAAGGACTTACAGAATTCATCATGAAAGATGATATTAGTATTAACGAAGTAATAGTTCCAAGTGAATTTAATAACCTTGACATTGTGCTTTCAGGTATAATCCCTCCTAATCCAGCAGAATTGTTAATGCAAAAAAGAACAGAACAATTTTTTAATGATTTAAAAGATATCTATGACTTTATAATTGTAGATACAGCTCCTTCAATGTTAGTAACAGATACTTTATTGATTAATAAATATGGAGATGTTACCCTATATGTAATTAAAGCTAATTATACTGATAAAAAACTATTAGAATTTCCAAGAGATGCAGTTAGAGATGGTCGATTAGAAAATGTAGCACTTGTTCTTAATGGAGTAACAATGAATAATTTTGGTTATGGAAACAAATATGGATATGCTTATTCTAAAGAAAAACAAAGTCTTAAAGAACGTATTTTTGGCTAGTGGAATTAGATTATATAGAATCTTTTTTTCAAAATTTTATTTCTATGTACTTCTTTGTTTTCTGATATTACTAAATAATTCAGAGATTTTTGCTCAAGAGTTCAATTATAATATAGAATTAGAAGTAGCTGGGATTTATTCAACAAATAATGCTTCTCCCTTTTGGTTTTATTCTAATCAAAACGGCTTATTAGATGAAGAATCAAATTTTCTAGGTGTTGCATCAGCAGAAGCAACATTTACAAAAAATAGGTTTTTAAACTTTGAGGCAGGGATTAGTTATTATTATAGTGATGGAATAGAAAATGAGCTTAAAAGAAACCAAATTTATTTAAAATACTATAATAAATATATTCAAGCTATAGTAGGAGCTAAAAATCCAGAAATTAAGCTAAATGGTCTTTCTACATCAAACCAAAATTTTTTATTTTCGGGAAATTCAAGATCATTACCAGGATTACTTGTTGAAGCAAACAATCCATTTCCAATATTTAAAACATTGACAGTAGATTGGGGTATCGGGCATTATGAATTAAACGATGATAGATTTGTAGATGAGACAATGGTGCATTATAAACGTTTTGGGCTAAATTGGGTTATTAATAAAAAGCATAAAATTACTGCAAGATTTCAACATTATGCCCAATGGGGAGGCACTTCACCTATATCAGGAAAACAGCCAGATAGTTTCACTGATTTTATAGATATTTTTTTTGCTAGAGGTGGTGGTGAGGAAGCTGGACCTGGAGATCAAAGAAATGCACTTGGAAATCATTTAGGCTCATATTTTTTAGAATATGAACTGGAATCTAAAATAGCAAGTTTTTCGTTTTATCATGATCATCCTTTTGAAGACGGTTCAGGATCCTCTTTTAAAAATTTTCCTGATGGAATATGGGGTGTATTTTTAAATTTAAAAAATTCTAAATACTTCAAATCCTTTATATATGAGTATGTAGATACTACAAATCAAAGTGGTGCATCTGGTGTTTCAGGTAGAGATAATTACTTTAATAACAAACTTTACAAGAGCGGATGGACCTATGATGGGCGTACAATTGGAAATCCTTTTATTAGTGTTCCAAACAATTCTAGGGTTAAAGTTCATCATTTTGGTTTCATTAGTAATTTTAAAAAAATACAATTTTTAATTAAAACAAGTTTTGTGCAAAATTTAGGAACTTACTATGTTCCTTTTAACCCTAAGGAAAATGCTATTTATACCTATTTAAAATCTGATTATTCTTTTGAAAAATATGGAAAAATTTCAATCCAATTAGGGTATGACACTAGTGATATAGATAAAGATCATTTTGGTGGTGGATTAACTTATAGTTATTCTTTTTAATTATTTCCCAATACAGAAGTTGGCAAAAATATTACCCAATAAATCATCATTACTCACCTGCCCTGTAATCTCTCCTAAATAATATAATGCCTGTCGTAAATCTATGGCTAATAGGTCTCCAGATAAATGTTGATCAATTCCTTCTTGCACTTTTATTATCTCACCAAGAGCTTTATATAAAGTGTCATAATGTCTTGTATTAGTTACAATTAACTGATTGTTATTTAATTGATCTGCACCAGCATGATGTAATAAAGTTTCGGATAATAATTCTATATTGCCTTTGTCTTTTGCTGAAATAAATAGAAGGTCTTTATCAGAATTTTTGAAGGTTTTTAATAACTCTTTGCTAGCTTTATCGGTTTTGTTTGCAACAATAATGGGCTTCGCTGTACTTTCTAATTTTTGTAGTTCCTTTTGAAGTTCTGAAATACTCATTTCATTAATATCGAAGAGATAGATATAAATTGCAGATTTTTTTAACTTTTCTAAAGCACGTTCTACGCCAATCTTTTCAATTTCATCTGTTGTATCTCTTAGTCCAGCAGTATCTATAAAACGGAAACGAACTCCGCCTATAGTAATTTCGTCTTCTATAGTATCTCGTGTAGTACCCGCTATATGACTTACAATAGCTCGTTCTTCATTTAATAATGCATTTAATAAGGTAGATTTTCCAGAGTTGGGTCTACCAACGATAGCAACAGGGATTCCGTTTTTTAATACATTCCCTGTAGCAAAGGAGTCTAACAGATGTTTTAAAAGCTTGGTAATTTTTGTAATTAGCTTTTGGAATTCTTCTCGATTTGCAAACTCTACATCTTCTTCCGCAAAATCTAATTCCAATTCAATGAGAGAAGCGAAGTCTAAGAGTTCCTGCCTGAGGATTTTTATTTCAGAAGAAAAACCACCTCGCATTTGTTGTATGGCTAATTGATGCGATGCTTTGGAGTCGCTAGCTATTAAATCTGCAACCGCTTCCGCCTGACTTAAA
>Ga0164313_10002388_pt1 | contig 16872 bp, 13 predicted proteins | sample GuaBasSedimGuay4_FD_113735 | JGI IMG/M metagenome (GOLD analysis project Ga0164313, IMG submission 113735) | Subseafloor sediment microbial communities from Guaymas Basin, Gulf of California, Mexico - Guay4, Core 4569-4, 0-3 cm | ecosystem: Environmental > Aquatic > Marine > Hydrothermal vents...
ACGAACTCGAAGCAGACCGCCTCGATGCCATGCTGAAGGCGGCCGAATTCCTGCGGCGAAACGGCTCGCTCATCCTGGCCAATCGAATCGCACGCCAACTGACCGGGATGGTCTATCCGCCAATGGTTCGCCTGGGCGGATTTCTCCTGCTCGCCCGGATCGAGCCGGAAACCTCAGCCGACATCGCTCTGGAATTGCTGACCAGCGACGACCCTATCCTCGTTTCGGGGGGGCTGATGCTGGTCGCCGATGCGCAACCCGCCGATGCGACCCGCCGATTCGCCGAACTGCTGGATGACCCCGCAATTCCCGGAGACGCCCTGATCGAAGCCTTGGTCGATCGAGGGGACACCTCGATCCGATCGGCATTACTGAAGCACGTGAATTCTGAGGACATGGCCATCCGGACGACAGCCGTCCGAGCTCTCGGGCCACTTGGATCCCAGGACGAATTGGACCTCCTGATCGCCCGCCTCCAGGCCAATCGAGGAGAAGCTGAGGCGGCAACCGACGCCCTCGTCCTCCTGCGCCCGGGCGAGGTCGACGTCGAGTTGCTCAGACGATACGCCACCTTCGAGGATCCTCCCGCCGCCGATCTGGCCGGAATTCTGGCCCGTCGAAACTTTACCCCGGCCGTACCCCTGATGCTCCAGGCGGCCCTCCGCGAAGATCGTGTCGGGCGCCAATCCATACGGGCCCTCGCCACGCTGGCCCAACCCGGCGATGTTCCCGAACTGATCGCCCTGCTTGACCTCGTGCCGACCGACCATCGCCGCGGGATCGAGCAAGCCGCGGCGGCAGCCATGCGGCGTTCGGACGAATCCCCTCCCGATCTCGCGCCGGTTCTTGGTTCATTGGAGAGCGCCAGTCCCGAGAACCGGGTTTCGCTGCTTCACATCGCCGGAGCCGTAGGTGGTCCCGAGGCTGCCGCGGTACTGGACAGCATCTACCGCTCCGGCAATGTCGACGATATGAAGATGGTCTCGCAGATTGTGGCCACCTGGCCTTCGGCGTCCACCGTCGACCTGATGCTGCGAGTTGCCGGTGAGACATCAGACCAGAACCTCAGGGCCCGCCTGATCGATGCATGCGCCGACCAGGCAAGAGAATGGCGACGGAGCCGAACAGAGCAGGCAACTGAATTGCTGCAGGCCCTGATGCCACTGGCGGTCACGACCGAAGAAAAGCGCTCCATCCTGGAAGCGGCCAAAAAAGTCGTGAGTTGGGGCGCGCTTGCCGTCGCGCAGAGCTTCGAATCTGAACCCGGGCTTGAGGAAGAGGCGATCGCGGCGAGCGAAAAACTGGCCGACCGATTGCATAAGAGACCGCCTGAGACTATGCCGACTCAATGAGTGATGAGTATAGGCAACACAATTAACACCAGACCACTATGAACGACAAAGAAGAATCCAAAATCCCCCTGATCGGATGGTCCGACGCCACCTGGGCGTTCATGACCCTTCGCCTGTTTCTCGGATTCCGAGCCCTCCTCGCCGGGGTTGAGAAGTTCGAACTCGACGGGACCTACAGCATGGCGAACTACTACGGCAATATGCGGCGCATGGGCGAAGGCATCGCCAGTTCATCATTCCTGCCGGAGTTCCTGACTCTGCCCTATGCCTATTCCCTCGGTCATTTTCTGGTCGTGCTCGGATTGCTTCTGCTTCTCGGGGTCAAAACCCGGTTGATGATCATTCTCAGCGGTCTGACCTACCTCTCCCTCGCCATCGGACTGATGGCCGTCCAGGAGCCCGGCGGTATCGCCTGGCTCGGTATCCACATCGGTCTCGCGGCCGGCGCCCTTCTGCTCGTGAAACACAACCGCCTCGCTCTGACCCGGAATTGATCCGACCATCATGACGACACCTTCGGAACCCAACCCACGCCCGGACGGAAACCTCGTTTCGCGGCGCGACTTTATCCGCTCAGGCGTAGCCACCGGAGCCGGGCTCATGATGGCCAATTCCATCCCGGCCTACGCCCAAAACACCAAGGCCAAGGGAGACCTGCTCAATGTCGGCATCATCGGCACCGGCGCCCAGGGTCGCGTCCTGATCGACGCCGCACTGGGGATTCCGGATATTCGCTTCCAGGCGGTCTGCGACATCTGGGACTACAGCCGCCGCTACGGGGAGCGCTACCTCGGCAAGAACGGACACAAGGTCAATGCCTACACCAACTACCAGGACATGCTGGCCAGGGAACGGGACCTGGATGCGGTCATTGTGGCCACACCGGATTTCGTCCACGCCGAACACGCCATCGCCTGCATGGAAGCAGGACATCACGTCTATTGCGAAAAACTGATGTCAAACACCGCCCACGGAGCCCGCCGGATGGTTCAATCCTCCAGGGAGACGGGGAAACTTCTGCAGATTGGACACCAGAGGCGCAGCAACCCGCGCTATCAGCATGCCCTCCACAAGATGATGAACGAGGCCCGGCTATTCGGCCGGATGACCAATATCAATGCCCAATGGAACCGGGGCGTTTCCGAGGACCTTGGCTGGCCGGAAAAATACACCATGGATCAGGCCACACTGGATCGCTACGGGTATGCCAATATGCACGAATACCGTAACTGGCGGTGGTACCGAAAGTACGGTGGCGGCCCCATTTCCGACCTCGGGGCCCACCAGATCGATGTGTTCAACTGGTTCCTGGGCACGAATCCAAGCTCGGTCATGGCCGGGGGCGGGATCGACTATTACCTCGAACACGAGTGGTACGACAATGTCATGGCGATCTACGAATACCCGACCGATGAAGGGATGGTGCGAGCCTTCTACCAGGTGCTCACCACCACCAGCGCGGGTGGTGGTTATTTCGAGTACTTCATGGGCACGGAGGGTTCCTTGAAAATCTCCGAGAATCCGAAGATCTCCGCAGCCTACCGAGAAGCGCATGCCCCGGAATGGGACGAATGGGTGGAAAAGGGAACGATCGCACGGGGCGTAGGTTCGGCCGATGAACCCAAGCCCTGGGAGAAGAAGCGTTCAGTCACGGTCGACGTGCGTGAGACGGCCCAGCTTTCCGCCTGGAAGATCCCGGTCGAATTGAACAAGGCCATCCATCAGCCCCACATTGAAAACTTTGTCGATGCCATCCGACATGGCACGCCGCTGAATTGTCCGGGCGAAGAAGGCTATGCCTCCTGCGTCACGGTGCTCAAGGTGAACGAGGCCGTCGCCGCAGAATGCAAGCTGGACTTCAATCCAAACTCTTTCACCGTGTAGCCGGTAGTCTGTCATGCGCGAAACGACCGGGATCAATATCGTTACGGCGATTGTCGGAGAGGCTTTACGCCTCGATCCGTTCTGCCATCGAGGGATAAATCCTCTCCTACCCAATCCATCAGACAACGCCTGACAGTCACCGTGTGACCCAACCTGGTTTTCCCGCAAATCCGATATGATGCACAAAATCCACTTTTCCATCCGCACCCTTGCTTTTCTTATCGCGCTCCCGATCTGCGGAAACCTGTTCGCGGCCGACGAAACGGTGCTCGAAATTGAACTGCCCAAGCCGCTCTTCGTCGGAACACCCAAGCCGATCAAGGTTCCCAACCTTGAGCCCCTGCGCCAGGGCAAGCGGCCTGACTTCATGGTTCCGGAAGGAACGGAGAATCTCTCCCACGGCAAGGAAGTCACGGGAAGCGATGACTGGCCGGTGATCGGCGAACTCGAATACATCACGGACGGCGACAAGGAGGGTACGGACGGCTATTTCGTCGAACTGGGCCCCAATCTTCAGCATGTTCAGATTGACCTGGAAACCGACGCCGAAATCGCCGCCGTCATTGTCTGGCATTATCACGCATCTCCCCGGGTTTACCACGACGTTGTCGTGCAGGTTTCCAACGATCCCGAGTTCGAGAAGGGCGTGAAAACGATCTTCAATAATGACTATGATAAATCGGCCAAAATGGGCGTGGGAAGGGACCCGGCCTATATTGATCTCTACGAAGGCCGCCTGATTGATGCCAAGGGGGCTCGAGGCCGGTATGTGCGACTCTACAGCAATGGCAGCACCGCCGATGGAATGAACCACTATATTGAGGTCGAAGTTTTTGGTACACAGGCCAAGTGAACTGATAGCGATCGCACTCGTGATCGGTGCAGCGGTCTGGCTCCGATTCAGTGCCCTGGACGAAAAACCCCTCCACAACGACGAGGCCGTCCAGGGCTTCAAGACCGGACTCCTGCTCGAATCCGGCGCCTATCGCTATGACCCGACGGCGCATCACGGTCCAACCCTCTATTACCTCGATCTGCCCCTCGCCTGGTTGCGCGGTGAGCAGACCCTGGCTCAACTGACCGTCCATTCCCTTCGACTTCTTCCCGCGATCGCCGGAGTCGGAATCGTCATCGCATCCCTGTTCCTCAGGACCTTCATCGGAGCGGCCCCCAGCCTGCTGGCCGCCGCGTTCCTCGCCCTCTCACCCATTCAGGTCTACTTCAGCCGGGATTTTATCCAGGAACCCCTCCTGGTTTTTTTCACTCTTGTCGCCGGCCTCTGGCTCTTTGTCTACATCCGGAGACCCGGTTTGATTCCAGCCGTCGGGTTCGGACTCTCAGCCGGGTTGATCCATGCAACCAAGGAAACCAGTCTGATCATCGCCGTATCCCTGGTCGCCGCATGCCTGGCCGAGATCGCGATCGATCCCTCGCAGGCCAGAACCTGGTGGAAGGCATGGCGCAACAAGCACCATGGGGTTCGCGACGGATTCGTTGCGCTCGGCGTGGCGGCAACCGTCTCCTTCCTCTTCTTTTCCTCCTTTCTCCACCATCCCGCCGGCATCCTGGATGCATTTTCCGCCTATTTTCACGGCGCCGGACAAAGCGTGGGGAGCGACCACACCAAACCTTGGGGCTACTATGCCGGTCTTCTTTTCGGGACCGTCCAGACCGGAAGGATCCAATCGGAGATGTTGATCGTCGGCCTGTCCCTCATCGGCATTCTGGATGCTTTCACCCCATCCCGACAGTCCGGCACCCCGAGCCGTGTGCTTCGGGTCATTGGTGTCGCTTCCATCTCCCAACTCGCGATCTACAGTTTCATCCCCTACAAAACACCCTGGCTCCTGATGGTGCCGGAAGCCGGTCTCTGCGTGCTGGCCGGAGCGGGAAGCGTGGCCATCCTTCGGATACTCGCTCCCCGGTATCTGCCGGCGATTGCCGGGTCGATAGCCCTTGGCGCCGGTCTGGCCCACCTCGGAGTCCAGGCGAGGGCTGCATCCAACCGCTACGCCGCCGACCCCCGCAACCCCCTCGCCTACGTGCAGACAGTGACGGACCTGCTGAAAGTGCCCGACCGCGTCGCCGGTCTGGCCTCGGTGAGCAATCGCGAACTTACGATCAAGGTTTTCGGCGAGGAGTATTGGCCCCTGCCCTGGTACTTGCGTGCGTATCCTTTAACTGGATACTGGAATACGATCCCGGCCACGCCCGATGCCGACGTGATCATCAGCACGGCCGGAATCGAATCCGACTTGGAGCCGTTGCTGAAGGACGACTATTTCGCCGAATTTATCGGTCTCCGGCCCGGGGTCGTTCTCATTGTCCGCACCCGATCCGATCTTTGGGAATCCTATGTCGCCACCCTGGAGTGAACTGCCGGCCGGGGAAGGCACGCCCGCCGACCCGCCAACCCACCGGTTTTCCCACCGGGCGATGAACACTCTGTTCTCGATTGTCATCGACCATCCGGACGCCCGTTACGCCGGGCAGGCGGCCCAGGCAGCGTTTGCCGAAATCGATCGCCTGGAGTCAATCCTCAGCCGCTTTGCCGAGGGCAGCGACATCAGCCGACTGAATCGGGCGCGACCAAACAGACCCACCCGTCTCGGGCTGGAAGCCTTCAACTGCCTCCTCCAGGCGAAACAGTTCCACCACCTCACCGGCGGTGCGTTCGACTCATCGCTTGGCACGGGGATGGATACCCTGCAATTCAATCGTGATACCGGGTCCGTCACCAAACCAGATGCCCGGACTCAGATCGATCTCGGCGGAATCGGCAAGGGGTATGCTCTGGATCAGTTGCCCGACCTGTTCGCCGAATGGGAGGTCACCCGGGTGTGCGCGGATGGGGGCGGCAGCACCGTTCTCGCCCTCGATCCACCGATTGGCCTTCCGGGTTGGCCGGTGGGATTGGGCACCGACGATGGGGCATTCACGATTTCTCTCCGAAGAGCATCGGTCAGCGCCTCCGGAGTCGCAACCCAGGGTGAACATATCACAGACCCCGTTCATCCCGGACAACGACTGAAGAACCGGCGATGCTGGGCCTGCTCACGCCTCGCAACGGAGTCCGACTGTCTCTCGACCGCGTTGATGATCCTGCCCATGGAGGCGATACAGACCTTCTACGATTCCCGATCCGAGAACGCCGCCCTCGTCGAGGAAACCCACAGCGGCACGACCCAAGCCCGCATCTTCGGGCTGCCGCCGCTTCAAAGGGGTCAATGATCAATTGTCAATTATGTGCCCACACAATTGATAATTGACCCCTTTCTGCCGAGTAGAAAAAGGGTGCGGTTTCTGATTTCACCTCCATGATCGGAGACAGATTCTCCTATCATGGCTTCAATCACCTGGTTCCTCTTCAGTTCCCGCCTCCGGATTCTCCTGACCGCATTGGCCTTGTTTGTCGGTCTCTATGCTCTGGCTGGATTCGTCATTGTCCCGTGGCTGGCGCGTCCGCGCATCGTCGATACGATCAGGGAGTTGACCGGCCGGGAAGCCCGCCTCGATACACTCAAGCTGAACCCCTTCACCCTGTCGGGCACCATGGGTGGATTTGAAGTGACCGATCTCGATGGCGAAAAGCTGCTGTCATTCGATCGGGCCTACGCCAATGTCCAATCGCTGCCCTCCTTGTTCAAAGGCGAGATCCACCTGAAAGAGATCGATGTCGCCAATCCGTTCTTCCGTTTCCAGATCAACGAGGATGGCTCGATCAACATCGCGGACCTGATCAATCAGGTAACGGCCATGATGGCCGAAGATGCCGACGGAGAACCGGAGGATTCGCGCCCGCTGAACGTGGACCTTCTTCGGGTGACCGAAGGGTCCATTTCGTTCACCGATCATTCGCGTTCGGCGCCCTTTGTGTCGGTGATCGCGCCGATCAGCTTTGACATCACCAGTTTCCATACCGGCGGTGAGTCCGACGCGCCTTACGCATTCTCGGCCACCTCGGAATCCGGCGAGTCTTTTTCCTGGGAAGGATTTGCCGCGCTCAATCCGGTTCGGTCGAAAGGAACCTTCAAAGTAGAGGGGTTCTCGATGCCGAAGTACGAGCCCTTCTATGATATCGTCCTGAACACCGATGTCACTTCGGGGACCATCGCCGTTTCGGCCAGTTATGAGTTCCTTTCAGGTGATGGAGGCGTCATCCAATTGTATGATGCTTCGGTCCGGATTGAAGATCTGGAAATGGTGGACGGCAACGATCAGGGCATTGTGACCTCGGTCGCTTCTGTTTCGATAACCGGTGCCGCCGTCGACTACCTGACCCGTTCGCTCGAAGTCGAGTCGATCGAGCTCAAAGACGGCCTGATTCATATCAAACGTTTGGAAGACGGCCAGATCCGGCTTGTGACTCTTTTGGATTACTCGAAATTCGCCGCCGAGCCAACCGAAGGCATTCCGACCTCTGACCAGGACGCCGAGGACTCTCTGACGCCGAGTTATCTGATCAAGTCGTTCAGCCTGGAGGGATACACCATTGAGGTGGAGGATCTGGCTGCTCCAACTCCCGTTTCATTCGCTCTGGATAACATTGCGCTCAATGCGGATGACATCAGCAGTGAGGAAGGCGCCTCTCTGTCGTTCAGGTTCGGGGCTGACTCCCGGACGGGCGGTCACATCGAGGCCGACGGATCCATGGCCCATCAACCCGTCGCGGGCAGCCTGAACCTGGCGGTTCAGAATCTTGCCCTTAAGTCCGGTGACGCCTACCTCTCTGAATTTGCCGATGTCCATCTGGCCGACGGTCGGGTTACCGTATCGGGCAAGATCAATATTGATCTATCGAACGAAAAACCGACCGGCGATTTTTCGGGAAGTGTGAACCTGTTGGAGATCCAGGTGATCGGTGACGAACGCGGTGAGGACCTGGCCAAGGTCACCCGGGTGGGCCTGGAAGACATCAAAGCGGTCCTGGATCCCATGTCGATTGAAGTCGGGGCCATTTACCTCGTCGATCCAAGTGCAAACCTGACCGTGAGCGAGGACGGATCGATCAACCTCCTGCGAGCCCTCCGCATGGAAGCCGGGGAGGAACCGTCCGGGGAAGCGGAAGGCGACGAGCCATCGGAAACCACTGAGGACGATTCGGTGGCACCTGCGCCAACCGGCCTGACTCTCCCCTTCCCGATTACCATCGGTCAGATCAATCTCGAAAACATGAGTGCAATGATGACCGACCGATCGGTGGCCCCCTCCGTTTCAGTCGGCCTGGAGACCCTCTCCGGCACGATCTCCGGCCTGTCTTCCGAGGAACTCGCCCGTGCCGACGTCGACCTTCTCGGCACCCTGACCGGAGGAACCGAACTGACGATCGTGGGAAAGATCAACCCGCTGATCGAAGATCGTTACAGCGACGTGGCCATGACCTTCAGCAATTTCAACCTGACTACGGTCAGCCCCTATTCAGCCAAGTATGCCGGGTATGAGTTGAGCAAGGGCAAGCTCTCCTTCGACCTGACTTACAGCATTTCCCAAGCGGAACTGGAGGGAGAGAACAAGATCACCATCGATCAGCTGACCCTGGGGGAGAAGGTCGAAAGCGAGGACGCATTGAACCTGCCCATACCTCTGGCCGTCTCGCTGCTCAAAGATCCCGATGGCGTGATCACCCTCGATGTGCCGGTGAGCGGTAACCTGAACGATCCGGAGTTCGGAATAGGCAAGGTTTTATGGGGCGCGGTCGGGAATGTTATTGCGAAACTGGTGACCTCTCCCTTCAAGATGCTTGGTGGTCTGATCCCGGGCGGAGCTGACATCGATATCAGCTTTGTGGGGTTCGATCCGGGAGTGACAATCCTCGACGAGGAGGACATGGAGAAGCTGGTTCTTCTTGAGAAAGCCATGGCGGAACGCCCGACCCTGACCCTCGAGATCCACCCGGGGGCTGGAGGTCCGGCTGAGAGCAACCTCCTTCGAACCCTGAAACTCGATGACAACCTTCGCGTAATCCGATGGCGTGAACTCAAGGATCTCGGCAAACTCTCGGTCCCCTTGGAAGAGGTCGAATTGACGCCCGCCGACCGGGATCGACTGATCATACGATCATTCCAGCTGATGTTCCCCAACCAGGCCGCAACCACCAAGGGGATACCTCCGTCGTCCAGGGAACAGCCGCAATCGGATACGCCGACCACGGTGGAGACCACCGCACTGGCGACTGGTTCGTCCAAGATCGAACCGAAACAGGAATCCAGTGGAGGAATCGGCGGGTTCTTCAAGCGTCTCTTCAAAGGCGGGTCGAAGGAAACCGCCAAACCGAAGGAAACAGCCGAAGCACCCCTGCCGGCTGAGATTGGCGATACCGACGTTGAGCAACCCATCCAATCCACCGAAACGCCGACTCTGACCATGGCCCAGATGGAGTCACGCCTCCTTGAGACCGTCGAGATTCCGCGCGTTATTCTCGAAGTATTGGCCGGCACTCGCGCAGAAGCAGTCCGCTCCTACCTTGAGACGACAGCCGGAATCGCTCCGGACCGGATGTTCGTTGTCCCACCCGAAAACGAGAGCGCGATCGATGCCGCCGCCGGACAGTCCCGGGTGACCTTCTCGCTGGAATAGGAAATCCGGCATCAGGAAACACTCCTGCCAGCACGTTTGAAGTGACCTGACAATCGGGCGCAACTCGCGAGCCGAAAATTCGATCTTGTCAGAGCCTGATCGGCCGTACACCGTTCTTCCCAGTTTCATAAACCCAGGAGAGATGGCTGAGTGGTCGAAAGCAACGGTTTGCTAAATCGTCGTACCTCACAAGGGTACCGAGGGTTCGAATCCCTCTCTCTCCGCCACTTTGAAAGTAAGGGTTAAGAGTTAAGATTGATGAACCGCCTGGCAACTTGCGTCGGAACATCGTAGAGGGATGAGGACCCTTAGGGTTCGACGGAGCGAGGCACGAGCGTAGATGGGGCACGCGTAGCGTGAGTGCGAAGCACCGGTCCGAAGGAACGCCAATCCCTCTTCTCTCCGCCATTCCGAGCTCCGCGAGGAATGGCGGCCGGATCGCGAAGTGATTCGGGTTTTTGCGAAGCACAAACAGAACGGGATAGGGGCGATCGAAGCGCCAGCTGCGATCGGGGCGAAGCCCTGAGCCCAAATGGCGAATCAATCCCTCTCTCTCCGCCACTTTGAAAGTAAGAGTTAAGAATTAAGATTGATGAGCCGCCTGGCGGCTTGGGTCGGAACATCGTAGAGGGATGAGGACCCTTAGGGTTCGACGGAGCGAGGCACGAGCGTAGATGGGGCACGCGTAGCGTGATGGAAACCCAGAGGCGGTTTATCAGGCAATCCCCTTTCGCCCCCCTTCCGTCAAGGGTCAAGCAATGACCTAATTGGATCGCCTGACCCCATTGGATCGCCCACGGTTTTCAATTGTCGTTGACGACCCCCGGCGATTGCATGAAGCGCGATGACCAGCAAGGAACGCTATCTCGCCACTCTCCGGCATGAACCGGTCGATCATCTGGCCCGGATTCCCATCCTCATGCAGTATGCAGCCGAATATATCGGTTCCAATTCCGGCGCCTTCGCTTCGGATCACAAAATCCTGGTCGAGGCCAATCTGCGCTGCGCCGCCGATTTCGGATACGATCAATTAAGCTCCATATCGGATCCCTATCGAGAAACCACCGGATTTGGGGGAATGGTCACCTATCCGCTGGATGCGGTGCCGGAATGCATCCGGCGTCCGTTGGCGGATACGAAGGATCTGGCCGCATTGACAGATCCGGATCCTCTGGCGTCCGAGAGAATGAGAGATCGAATCCTGGCGGTTGAGGCCTTGGCTAAGCGGGGGACCGACTACAGCCTTCTCGGATGGGTCGAGGGTGCGGCCGCCGAATCGGCCACCTTGCGAGGCACCGAAAATTTTTTTATGGACCTGATTGAAGATCCGGGGTTTTGCGCCGACCTGATGGACCGATGTGTGGAGGTTGGGCTCGCCTTTGCCCGGGCCCAGCTCGAATGCGGTGCCGATACGATAGGTATCGGGGATGCCGTGGTCAGTCAGGTTTCCCCCGACGTTTATGGAGAACTGATCCGCCCCCGTCAGGAACGCCTGATGCGTGGAATCCGCAAGGCCGGAGGCTTCGTGCGCCTGCACATCTGCGGCAATACCACCCATCTGCTTGACCAATTCGCCGGTCTGCCGATCGATGTCCTTGACGTGGATCACCTGGTCGATCTCAGCGCGGTAAGAAAGGCCATGGGGCCGGACGTCGTCCTGGCCGGCAACCTCGACCCGGTTGCCGCTGTGATGAAGGGGTCCCCGGAAAGTATTCGTGCTTCCGTTCGAACGAAGACGATCGAGGCGGGTAATCCCTACTGCGTCAACGCGGGCTGTGAGATCCCCTCCGGCAACCGGCCGAAAACCTGAAGGCGCTCTGTGAGCCGGTCTCTCTTGCATGAAGATACTTGAAAACGATCGATGACAATGGGGTCATTGATTGACTCTTGACAAAGGGCTCTTGAATTTTCTCGCCTTGTGGTTTTCTGCCAAGACTGGACCTGCCGCGATTTGAGAGGGTGGAATATGAATTATGAACGTTGACTCCTCCCGTCCCTCCGTCAGCCGTTGGCGGAGGACGGTCGAGGTGGCAGGCCGGGTCAAGATGACATTCCGTGCAATCTTGCATGCCAATGCAAGATTTACGGTTTGACCCCTCGTACATCATGCGGACTCCGACGGTCGAACCATTCTAAGGGGTCACGCCGTACCTTTCGTGTTGGCATACAAAAGGTACGGGATGACCCCTCCGTTCGGACCTTCGGCTCAAACAATTTTGACGCCGATTTGAGTTGGAGTTTTCCAGTGCGAAGGCTACAATGGATTCAGGATTGTTACTCTACCAGGAACACGTTGTAGTTTTGAATCCGACGGCGATAGGAAGCGAAGATGTTGGGGATGGACGCACGGGCAAAATTATCCGGCGCGGCAGAGCTGCTCTGCTTCGCCTGTCTGTCTTAAGTCGCCAGGCAGACTACCAGGAGACGAACAAGGCGGATCGCATGCGGTTTTTCCGATCATGAAACGGATTGTCAGGGAGTGTGCCGAATGGCAACTGGTGGCTTCGGCCAGTGAAATGAGCCCCTTTGAAGCACGGTCGTTGACCAGGCAGGTGCTGAAGTCGGCGCAATTCTGGGTCTTCGCGCTGGTCGCAGTTTCGCTCTCTCACAACGAGGCGCGATCGAAGACCGACCCTTCAGAGCCATCCGGTAGGCAGGCCGTTCAAATCGCCAAGGTTATACCGGAATTTCCTCACGCGCTGCGCAACACCATCTATAGCGAGGGATTTGCCAATGTGGTTTTCATGGTCGACGAAACAGGGAGGAATCACGACTATGTCCTGTTGGAGGCTACTCATCCCTTGTTCGGTGCGACGGCCCTGGAGGCGTTGAGGAAGTGGAAAGTCACCCCTCCGATCGTCGACGGACGACCCAACCCTACCCGTCATAACGTCGTTGTGGAGTTTTCTCAGGAAGGACCGGTTCTGATCGACCGGCCCATTGCAGAGACTGTCGGGCCGGATGAAAGGTATCAGGATCGGCCCCTTCATTTTCGCGTTTGTGATTTGCGAGACCTCGATCAACTGCCCAAGCGCATTGAGACAATTGTTCCCGTCCTGCCCAAAGGTGTGAGCGCGGATGCCGCTGCGGGAATAGCGCGGATCCTGATATTCATCGACATGGAAGGGAACGTTCGGGCTCCAGCAGTCCTTTTCAGTTCGAGTGATGCCATCGCCGATGCCGCCATAACGGCGATATCAGATTGGAGGTTTGAACCACCTCTTAAGAACGGAAATCCAGTGGTTGTTCAGGCGGTACAAACCTTCCGATTTGAAATGGACGGTGCCGAAAAGTCCGACCTCGATTAATCGATACGGGAAGGGCAGAAAGAGCCCGGGGGACCGACTTGCCGCGATAGGAGCGGGAGGAATATGAAATATGAACGTTGACTCCCCCTCTCTGACCCGGAGCACCTGGGTGAGCATCTGCTGGATCTGTTGGCACCCTTGCGAACGATCATCGTGGCCATCGATGAGCAAATCGCGGCGGTGCAAAAGAGGATGGAAGAGATGGACGCCCCAGCGATGCCCCACGGGATGGCAACGGTGATCTTTCAGCAGATGGAGCGAGAGGTTTGCGACTGGAACCGCTTCGAAAATCGCAAGCAGATAGGCAGCTACACCGGGTTGTGTCCCAGCGAGGACACCAGCGCTCAACGACGTTTCCAGGGTTCGATCAACAAACATGGCAACCCTCGATTGCGCCACATGTTAATCGAGTGCGTATGGCTTCTAATGCGATGGAACCCCGACTACAGGGGTATCCTCAAGTGGCGCGACAAGCTCCTGGAGGCCAAGCTGACCAAGGCGAGCAAGAAGAAGATTGTCGTGGCCATCGCCCGACAGTTCGCCGTGGACTGGTGGCGGGTGAGAACCGGCAGAATAACTCCCGAAGAGCTCGGACTGAGCATGAAGCCCCTGCGAACAATCAGCGCCTGAACACACTACTGCCTATACACCACCAATAACCCTTTTCGCGGAGCGAGCCCGTTTTGACTCCTGTCGCTTCTGATGCGACGATTTTAAAGATTGGGCAGCTTCGTTTCTCCAGCCCTTTAATGGCCGAATGGATAAGTCATAGTGTGCTCATTCAACCCAAGGACACGGATAGCAGGAAATCCCGGACCTACAACAAGGTCCGTGGCGGCGGAGAAGACGCGGAATTGCTTTTGAAATCCAAGATAATCAACCAAACAAGATGTAACTGAAAAAACACGAAGTAACGTTCTTGACAGAAAACCCCATAGCAGGAGTCAGCGTTCATATTTCATATTTTTGAGCTTCGCCGGGTAGCCTCCCCCCTTGGGCCATTATTCAAAGACTTACGAAATGACCCCTTTCGCTCTCTCAAGTCGCGCTGTTCGCGGCCGGAAAACGGTTCTCCCTAGTAAACAGTGCCACCAAATCCCCCAGGAAACACACCACCTCAAGCAACCCCTGGATAACTGAACGGCTCAGGGGCACCTATCCGCGTCGGCGCTGTCATCGATCGTAGAGACTATTTAACATTCTACGTTCGACCCCTTCCCAGCTGCTCGATGTAGTCTCGAAGCTCATCGCTGTAGCAATCCAAATCTTCGTCGCCGATCATCCCGTAACGATACATCAAAAGCACGGACATCCACATCTTCGATCGCGAGTGCCCATCAAGGCAGTCTCTCAGGATTTTTGATTCTTTCCGGATCCGCTCTTCCACATCCCAGAATTGTTCCGTCGGGCTTGAACCTTCGGCATGGAGAATCCCAATCAGTTCGCGATTCACTTTTCGCAAGTAACGTTCCCGAAGTTCGGGCACCATTCGTCTGAAGGCCTTCCAGTCCGATTCTTTTGGTCTGTCGTGCATTGTTCCGTTTTGCATTCAGGGTTCAAAGCTCAAGCGCGCCGCTTACCCGCGTTGTCTGAAACGGTGTTCTTTTGATCGCCCATTCAGACTCCGCTCTTTTCAAGAACCTGCCTGCAATACGAGTTCAGGCTTTCACCTTTCTGCATGGCCCGAATTGACAGTGCCTTGTGGACATCTTCTCCGACTCGAAGGACAAATTTACCGCTGTACTTTTTATCGATTGTCGCGGGAGGAAGTGGAAGATGATCAGATTCGGATTGCTCAGTCCACTCGTCAATCACCCGGCACAATTTTTCGTAGACTTTTTCCTCTGTTGTTCCGTGTACACCACCGAGCATGAGGCCCGGAGAAGTACCGATGTAGCATTGGTCTTCTTCACTCCATTCAATTACCTTGAGGTAAGCATCACTTCTTTTTTTCATCTCTCACTCTTCTAATTGCTTCTTCTACGGCTCGCTCCTGGTAACGTTTGGCATCACCTGCGAGCTTCCCGGAGATCGTAATTCTTATTCCTTGTTCGTGAACCAGATTTCGGTGGCTACCTTTCCCGCCCCGGTCGACAAAACCGTGCTTCTTGAGGTCTGCAAGCAGTTCCCGAATCCTTTTCGGCATTTTAGATTAGTATCAGAGTGATACTACATGTCAACTTCCATCTCACAACATCCAACACGTGCTCAGAAGGGGTCAATGATCAAAAGTCAAATCGCTTGACCTTTGCAACACAGAGCGTCGCGCCTGCATGCAGCAATTCATTTGATCTGCGAGCGCTGAGAGCTCCCTGAATTGACCATTGATCCTTGGCCCCTTTCCACCGCTCAAAACCAATCTTCCACTCTTCCAGCCTTCCACGGCTGAAAAAGAGTTTTTCAGCAACCCCTACGTAGGACCTATGTAGCAACTATGTAGCAACTACGTAGTTGCTACATAGCACGAGGCCGGGGGAACGATCGACCTCCGGCGTCTTCGAGGATTTTCCGGCTGCTTCCCTACCCAGGGTCCTTCGATCCGAGTTGACTGACATCAAAGAGTCAGGGCTGATCCTTTTGGCGAAAATCCTGGCTCTGACTGATTGGAAACTGTCATCGTCCTGCAGAAAATCAGGAACCGTCCGACGCCCAAAGCCTTGCCGCGCTGATAGTCTCGAAGTAAGTCAAAGTGCTGTTAAATGTGCGATCGGGAACACGAGAACACTTGATCGGTCCGAATTCAGCTGGAATTATTGTCTTTCCCCAGACAAATGCGGATTCATCTTCGAAACCCCAAATGTCATGAACAAAACGATTGTCGCCCTTATTGTCACAGTCGCGGTCGCACTGGCCGCGTTCTTCGGCTATCGAAGCGTCCAGGCCACCAAGGAACGTGAGGTCGAAACCCGACGAGCCACCGAATTGACCGCTGAAATCTCGGCTATTCGACTGGCGGAGAAGGAAGCGCTCAAGCGCGCCGAAGTGGATGCCGAGGCCCGCCGCCTGGCGGGGATCAAGGCGCGACAGGAGGCCGAAGCGGAGGCGGTTCGACTGGCTGAAGTGGAAGCGCTCCGCGAGCGTGAGGAAGCGGCTCGCCGCCGAGCCGAAGCCGATGCGGCCGAGGCGGTCCTCGCGCTTGCCTTGCTGGCCGAGGAAAAGTCGGTGGTCGAAGATGAAGTTCGCAGGCTTGCAGACTTGAGGCTCCAGGAAGCCAAGGAGGCAGAGGAGCGGTTCCTTGCCGCCGAACGAGCGTTGAGGGAGTCGGAAGAGGAAACCAAGGCACGCCAGGCAGAGATCGACCGCCAGGCGGCTCTCCTGGACTCGCTCCACCGTCGTCAACAGGCCGAATCGATCGTCGTGGACACGGAAGAAGAGATCCGGCAATCGCGCTTTGTCTATCCCGTTGATTATAAACGGGGCAATCACTACCGTATCACAGTACCCTGACAACTGTCCCAGTAGAGTTCCAAGTAAGTTCTTTCACTCCGGCGAGACAGGCACAGCAGGAATTACAGGAAGGAATTTGGATGAGGGCTCCAGTTTTTCTTTTGAACAGAAGGACGCTAAGGACACGAAGGGCTGGATGCTCTGGTTGGGCTCTGAGTTTCTGTTGCCTGATTCTTAGTGTCCTTAGCGTCCTTAGGGGCCGTAACGAAATAAGTTATCAAAGATGCGCAGGATTTTCGGGGAGCAACAAGGCGGGTTCGGGCGAATATAGCGGGCTATTTGAGCCGGAATCCAACACCGTTGCC
>Ga0164313_10002389_pt1 | contig 16870 bp, 2 predicted proteins | sample GuaBasSedimGuay4_FD_113735 | JGI IMG/M metagenome (GOLD analysis project Ga0164313, IMG submission 113735) | Subseafloor sediment microbial communities from Guaymas Basin, Gulf of California, Mexico - Guay4, Core 4569-4, 0-3 cm | ecosystem: Environmental > Aquatic > Marine > Hydrothermal vents >...
TACAAAAAAATAACCGGTCCCACTTTCAGAAGTAGTTACATCAACTAGTTCTCCAGTTAGAGACCTATAAGCATGAATCGTTCGTACTACTGGAGATGAAACCTCTTCAACTGTCCCTTCCATATAATACTTATTAACTTTTGGAAACTGAGTAGCATAAAAAAAACTAGAAGTAGTATAGGACGTTCCCCCCTTTTTTTCTGCTGTTACTGTTGTACCATCCTTGAACTCATAATAATGAAACCCTTCATCCAAACCGGTTTCGCTGGTTGTATTAACCATTCCAGTACTGTTCATATTACCACTAATAACCATTGACCTATCTAGATCAAAGTATTCGTCTGCATCTAATCTTAAATCTATATCAGTAGTAACTGTACCTCCATTTAAATTCACTTCCTTATAAACTGTCTTAAACCCTTTAGATGACATTTCAGCATTAAACTCAACTATTTCTACATTGACATTACTCATCTCATAACTACCAGTATCATACCTTGAAAATACTATTGAATTGTTTGCTTTATGTTTCATTTTATATAGATTTCTGGTAGGGTAATCATTAGTTGCAGTGACAGCCCACGATGAAAAAAATAAAGTTTTACTTGGTGTAATATTATGGTTAGGTGTCACGTAAACAGAAGACGCAGAGCCTTTACTTGTTTCATATTTATGGTCAACTTTCCAATAATTATCTTCGGCAGAACATTCTACTACATACCAGCTAATATACATTCCTCCACTGGATAAGGCCCTTATAAATTCTAATTCAGTAGAACTATTAAAATGACCACAAACAGCTATGCTACTTAACCACCTCTCCCAAGTATCAGAATAAGCATAACATACTAAAAAAGCTCTATCTAAATCAACCTCGTCTATAGTAAAAGTTTTTGTTGTACCAGTTGAATATCCTGAACCAGACTGAATTTTTACCCCCTCACTAAATTCTACTATGTAAGAAGCTATTTTTCTATTAGAAGTAGAGCCACTACCAAACCTCATACCAAAATTACCTATAGAATCATTCCTAATTATAACTTTATACCCCCTATTAATGTAATGATCGCTCGCTGTTAGAGAATTACTAGCAAAAGGAACGCATTGTTCTATATTTTGACCTTTAGTTAAATTAAGTTCAAAAAAACCAGAAGTAGTATTAAATTTATCTATTTGTATAGAATTAATTGCCGAACGTATGGGGGTATTTTTTGGGGTAGCCAATAAATCTGTGCCTATCCAATCTATCATAATTACTGATACATTAGCAGAATAGCTACTGTTTCCTTTAGATATTTCAAGTTCATTAGTATCGTAATCAGTTATTCTCGCTGTAAGAAATGCATCTGCTATCGTGCTAGAACTAGTAGAGCTAATCTTACAAACACTCTGTTGACCACAGTTGCAGGCAGTTAAAGCTTGTTTATTCGATGCGAACTCATCACGATAAGTATAAGTACTTGTAGAAGCAGTACCAATAGTCTTATTAAAATACTGAACATGAAAGGCTTTATCCACAAAAGAAACTACAGTAGCACTCCAATATATAGTATAAGAACCTACCTCGTATCTATCTAAATACACAGGTCTAAATTCATTAGAAAAATAAGCTCTAACAAAGTTTCTAGTTCCATAAGTTGAAGAACAGTCAGTGGCATAACTAGATATAGTGAATGAATTGTTTGTATGATTACAAACAGAGCCGTCATTACCATCATCTCCGGCATATGCTTGGTCACTACCGTCTCCAAAAGAACCTGTATAATGTGCTGTATTAAAATTATTCTGAAGATCTTCTACTACAAAAAAGGCAGTAACTAAATAATTAGCTGTATTTTGTGTATAAAGTTCTACACCAGACGCAGTTACTAGCCTATTACGAATAAAACTTGAATTTGCAGACTGTACTGATCCGGTAGTCATACCTTTAGATAGTACAAAGCACTTATTAACATCAGAAACAGGCTCGATAAGCACGTTAACTGTTGTATTTTTCATAGTATAAACTCTTTTTTGCTGTACTTTTACTTGTTCTGGCCAAAATTCAACTACACTGACATCAACATAGAGTTTATCTGCTGTAGATTCTCCTCTCCTACAACACAATACTCCTGGAGACACTAAATAAACATCTGACATATGTTCTCTATAATAATATCTGGCGCCGGCAGAACGATTAGATGCAAAAACTGCACAATTTTCCCAATCTTGCCCTTTACTCAAGGCTTGTGCATTGAAATTATCTTCGGCTATAAGTCTAAAATTTTCTACAGATTTTACAAACGATTGTCCGGCAGCAGTTCCTTCTGTAATAGGTTCAGAGTTAGTACCAATATCTACAGAAATACCTGCCCAATCTACAGCAACTGTATATGATGGGTATATAGAGTAAGATGCAGAATACTTTGAATATGTTAATGTACCGCCTGCTGTAAGTGAAACTCCAATCTGAGACTCTTGTATTGTACTAGTTGATGTAGAATTAGCCCGGGCAATTCCTTGCATTTGTCCAGTAGCTACTATACTAGTAGAAGGATTACAATTAAACATTGAATAGTTAGAGTTAGAACCAAATGTACGTGTAGCAGACGTAGCACTAAACCCCCAATAAGGGCTATAATCAAAAGGAACATATATTTTAGTTTGATCTAAAAATTCTACAACTTGTGCATTCCAATAATGCGAATAGCTTCCAGTCTCTTGTCTATCTCTACGCATCGTACCATCTGAATGTAAGTACGTTCTTCCAGTATTCCTGGTTCCATATGTTGAGGTACAATTAGTTGCATAAGACCCTAACACAAAAGTTCTCAAAGGATCTACACACCTACCACCATCTATATTAATAGTGCTGCTGCCTGATGAAAACGAACTAGTAACATGAGAAACATTAATATTATCATTTAAATCTTCAAATAAAAACCAATGACCATTAGCGTTTGATGTGGTTAAATTTCTATAAAAATCTAGTGTAGTAGTACTTGTTACTCGCCCTCTAACCATAGAATTAGCAGCTGATTGTAATGTACTAGAAGCTTTCCAACCAAAGGTCATTGCTGCTTTATTAACATTACTTACTCCACTAGCTAAAGTTACTTCATGGGTAGCCACTGTATCAACATTAAAAGTTCCTTGTTGTACTTTAACTTCATCAGTATCAAACTCAACTACATAACATTTAATTCTTGCAGAATATGACCTATGAACAGTTCTTTCAAAATTTATTACACCATTAGGAAAGGAACCAGTAAAATATATATCAAATAATTTAGCGTCCCAATAATAGCCGCCAGAATGAAGAGTCATAAAAGGTACACAATTAGCAGGAATCTGCCCCTTAGTTAGATTACTGTTCACTATAAGATCTGTAGTACCTACAACAATCTCTATATACTCTATCGATTTTACCATATTAGCCATAAATTGTTATTCTCCTATATTGTAATCTTAACGCGTCTCTCTACTATTAACAAAGGATACTTTATTATATAGATGTAGTATATAATGTTCCTGAATTTGTTACTTGTATCAACCATTCAGATGTATCTGGAGCTGTAATTATAACTCCATCTATAGCTTCTATACCAGATGTTGTTGTTCTTAAATATTCTCCGCCAGAATATGTTGTAGGCGTGTCATTCAAATCTAGGAAAGATTCTACGCCTGCAACTGTAGACCAAACTGTACCTGACCCTGTTGATTGTAAATACATATCTTCAGTACCAGAATAAGTAGAAGGTGTATCAGTTAAATCTAAAAATGTTTCTACACCTTGAAGAACTATATCCCATCCTGTATCAGGATCAATTACTGATACTATGGTTTCATCTTGGATAGTATTTGTTGCTACATGTTGGGTAAAAGCTTCATCAAAAACCAAAGAACTGCCTGGAATAGCTTCATTATAAACAGTTGAAGTTATAGCGTCAGTGCTATGAATATATACTTTTGTATCTCTTGCGCCACGGTCAGTATAATTACCATCACTGTGGAAATTATTAACCACAACTGTATCAAAAAATTGTATTTCATTAAAAACACAAGTTACTCTTTGACTACCTGTCTGACCATGACCAGACAAATAGCTGGTATACGTCTGGCCTCCAACTTTTGATAATGATGTATCAAAAGCAAAATCTGCACTTTGAAATTGTTCGCCATTATTAGTTGTATTATAAGTTGTGAAATCTGAATTATCAAAGGTAAGTAAGCTATCATCCTTATAAAATTCTACAGAACGTATCCCAACCGTTTGTGCATCCCCATGATTATTTGTAACATCAAATATAATAGATTTAACTTCACCCTGTACTACGTCTATGATCCGATTCTTCTTATATAAGATACCTTCAGTTGTATCTAGATAATAATCATCTAGTTCTCCTGAGCTAGTAGGCGCTGCTGTACCAGTTAAAATTCGTAGCATTGGTAATTCATCTACCACAAGCTGATTTCCATCAGCAGATAGTTTTAAATCTCCTATGTAAACAGTGCCATTAGCTGTGTAAATATCATTACAATAAATATCTCCAGAACCAGAAATTGTTTGTGCTCCGAAGTCCCAAGTTACGAAGTCTTCAGTGTTAGTGCCTGAAATTGTAACCCAAACAGTGCCATCTCCAGTAGATTGTAGATACATGTCTTCAGTGCCTGAATAAGTAGAAGGAGTGTCATCTAAACCAATAAAAGTATTATTAGTTACTGAATCGAAATCTTTAAATATTAAACCATCTGCGGTACTATTTACTGATAAATATTTTGAAGGGTAGTTAAATTCATAAGTTATTAAATTATCAGTCAGAGATTCGTTTGTGGCTTTTATCCACGTATCAGAACGAACAATGTTTGAAACACGAATTTCTGATATTTTACCGTCAATAAAATCACTTTCTACTAAAGTATCATCATAATCCATACCTATGTTTAAGTTACCGTCAGTGTCTATCCTTGTTGTAATACTTTGTGAAGAAAGCACAGGGTCAGTAGAAGACGATTTATTGACTCCATCTAAATATAACCCTCCATCATCAGAGGCATCATCTATAGACATAGAAATAACATGCCAAACTGCATCATCTATAGTAGGGGGGTTGAGTTCGCAATTTATAGCGCCACCCCAATCATTAAAAGTCAATTCTCCTCCACTATCGGCGTCATCATCGACTGTTAATCCTAACTGATTGGCTCCAGTAGAAGAAAAATTTCCTACCAATGGGGTCCATTGATCAGTACTTAAAGGATTTAAATTGGCACTAACTTCCCATGTAAAAGATTTATCAATAAAAGGAATAGTATCATTAATTTCTATCCAATCATCTACCCCATCAAATTCTAGTGCTTTTCCTATAGCCCCGTCTATCAAATCAGAAGAAGTCATTGTGCTATCAGGAGTTGCGTTAACTCTATTAGAAGTAGAATCTAGTAAGGAATTTTCACCGCCAGAAGGATCTTGTGCCATATGATAAACTGTTTTATATCCATCTTCCCATACCTTTTGACTAGGTCCAGGAGTATACACTGTTCCTGAAACCACAGAAAAATTATCAAAAGTAAAAGTTTGGATGGTGGAAATACTTCTTACATGTAAATATGTAAACATATCGTCACTTATAAAAGTCTTTGTTCCTAATGTTTGCCATGATTGAGTACCATCTTGATACATAAAAGTAAGAGTAGTTCCGCTTCTAGAAACACGAAATTTTCCATAAGTATTAGTTCTAGAGACAGATGTTATACCCTCCCATGCACCTGCAATATTTGAGTCACATCTTATGAGTGTGTCTGTTATACCAATATAAGCTCTATCATCAGTACTAAATCTATCCTTCCATATATATATAGATTGTTCTTCATCACCTTCCCAATCTACTTCGACACTTAAATCGGCTGATATTTTAAATTTTGAAAAAACACTTCCTCTTGTATTTGCAGTAGATGGAATATCAATTTCCAATTTATTATTCTGTATAGTAGTAGTAGAGTTATCATGTTCAGGATAAGTACTCCACATAGGATAATTTGTAATCCATGTATAAATATCAGGAAGATCTCCATCTGTACCAGTAAAATCGTCTCCAGTAAAACCACCTTCGATCCATTCACCAGTATCACCGATAAACCCATCATTGTCTTCCATAGTGGAATCATAAATTAAACTTAAATTAGTATCTGTAGCATCACTTATATAAGGTACTTTAGTATGAAGAACTACTTTTTTATTCTCTTGGTCCCAATTTTCAATCTCAGTGTAACATTGATTTCCACTGGAATCTTTTATTTGAATCTTTTTTCTATAAGGATATCCATTAGGCCAAATAAGAGTTCCAGCATTGATAGTAAAATTACTAAAATCGTAAGTACTACCGCCATTGAAATCAGCTGTAGAACCAATGGTAAATTTTACATCTTCGGTTCTAGTATTACCAGTAAAGGTGTACCCATTTGTACTACCATTCCACACCCATTGAGTGCCGCTCCAATGATATGCCTTTGTCACAGTGCCAACTCTAGTGAACCTAACTTTACCTGTTGCATAGTAAGGACTGCCAGTAGTCCAAGGACTGCCGAAAGCAGGAGATGCTGTAACCACTTGAGAACTTGAAGAACTACTAGAAGTTACGCCTATCAGACATGCCGCAGAATCACTAACATGTACCATCGAAAATTGAACCATATAACTTTGTGAAGATGATGGTCTGTCTAAAAATACTTCATTATAATCTACTTGAACATCAAAATCTCCAGAAATTATAAATTGTCCAGTTGCCCTTGATGATTGATCTGCTGCATCTACAGGTATAGTTAATCTTAATTTATCAGTATTAATAACTGCTGTTGTACCAGTTGACCCAGATGTTGTCCATAAATTAGGGTTTGGGTCATCTCCATCAGTTCCAAAAAAGGAATCATCAGGATGTATATGTAATTCAGTAAAAAAATCAGTTAAATCTTCTGAGCCAATTCCAGAATCTTCTGAAATATTTAAAACTGTTGGAAAATTAGTTAGAGGATTAGTAACTTTAGTGTGATCAATTGTTAAACCTATATATTCATCACCCAGAGGGTACTCTATCGGAGTATCATTTAAATCTAGAAATGATTCTACTGCTGAAGATGACATTTCTTCATCGTTTATTAAAAGATTTTGTCCATCGGCAGAAGATAATTTTAACTCTCCTATATACACAGTACCACTAGATGTATAAATATCATTACAGTATATATCTCCAGTGCCGGAAATAGTACCTGAACCGAAATTCCAAGGTACAAACTCTTCTGAAGCGTCTACAAAATCAATTCCAGAACCAGTTGATCTAGTGTAAAACCCGACTGTTCCTGAATAAGTAGATGGAGTGTCTATCAACCCAGTAAAAGAAGTAACAGGTTCAGCAATATAACCACCATCACCTTCAGTATTAGTATGAAAATGGTCCGAGATATTGCCTTGCTCGCCTGGTTTTAAAATACTATAAAAAACTTCTGCGAGATTTGCTGTCAATACGCTTTCATCTATTATAACAGTAGTAACTGAAGTAAAAGCTGAAGATACTACTGAAGCATACTTAATACCATCTATACCACAATCTAATTTTAATCTTCTATTAGCTAAGAACTCATCTGTTCTTGCCCCTGTTACACTAAATGAATTACCACTTATATAGGTTGCTTCCATTATTCCTCCTTATTCCCCCACCAACATCTTAATTTCACATTATATATTTTATTTTCTGCAGTAGCTGGAAAATCTGTTTTTATATAAACTGGTTTTGATTCTTGTGCCTGTATCCCAGTTATTTTTGCAGGTTCTGGTATGAGTATTTTATTTACAATAGGTGTGTCAGCTCCAGCATCTGCTTGTAATTTTAATTTAACTTGATGATGTTTTTTTAAAGGCAAAGTATTCTCTTCTGTATTAACTTCATACCAATCATCTGTAGAATCCCCCCATATTAATTCACCAGTTCTTTGTTGTAAGCCAGTACCAGGATTTTGTAATATATCATTATAAGTAGCATACGCTGGATTCCCACAAACATTACTTAAATGGTATCCACTAAAACTCCAAGTTTTAACTATATTTAAAGTAACATCTATTTGATATGTATCGTCTTCAGAACTAGATTCTACCAAACAGCCTCCTGGAAAAGTCTGAATAGACGTAGCTGAAGGAGTAATAACTTCCCCATCAACAGTGCCGTCCACATTTATTTTTACAACTTTTACATTATTCACCAACAACCACAAAAACCTTGGCTCTAATTCAGTATTTTCTACTTCTAAATAATTAACAGTATATGCACTATCAATAGAAAAAGAACTTAAAATAGTTCCATCATAAGTTAATTTGTAGATTTTACTTTCCAAATCATCTAGTACAAAACATCCTCCATCTGGGATAGAAATAATGAATGTAGGTTTTGTCATAGGAATAGAACATACCTCTGTTCCGTTAAGATCTAAGTTTATTACTTTATTTTGTGCTTTATTTGTGTACCAACACGATTGATATAATTTATTAGGAGATAAGGTATGTAAAAAATCATTATCATTATCAGTGATGTCTAACATAGGGTCCATATTAGTTGCCCGTATCACTATAAGGTGCTCATTCATGTATGTCCAAATATTACCAGCTATATCTAAAGCTAAATGCCTAACAGTACCAGTATTATAGTTTGATGATGAAGACGTCTTGTCTTTATAATACAAGTTACCATTTGAATACCTAAACCTGTAGAAGTAGTACGTGGAACCTTGATGGGTTTCATATAACTGTACTACCAATTCTAAATTAAAATGATCAAATAAGACTCTTCTTACGTAATATGCATAAGTAACAGAGCCAGAAAATATAGAGATATCAAGATGATCTGACGGTTGTATCAACTCACCACTAATTAAGTCTCCCTCAATTAAATAAAACTCGTTGTAGGTGCCATGGAGCGTCTGATACGCAGCAAAAATCTTTGCAAACGGTCTAGGAGAAGTGTCATTACTTTTAACCATAACAGTATTTGCTGCCCCATCACTGTATGAAACCTTATTTTCAGTAGTAGTATCATTATCTACATGAAGATAGGCTGATTTATAAGCATCTCCTATTGAAAAGACAGGAGAGGTATATTCGCCTACCCTTTCTAGTATTGTTTCTGGTGATATATCATAAAACCAAATTGTACCTGGTGTGGCTGTACTATCGTGACCACACCTAACTATAAGATTAGCCCCCTCATATTCAATACACATTAAATGAGCACTATGGTATGTTGGAGAATCACTGACATCAAATGAAAACTCTTCCAATGTAAGAAAATTAATAACGGTTACTTTGTCACCTAACGAGTCGAGCCAGCAGTAATAATGGTTCCAGTAACCCATAGACATGTCGTTCAATTGAGTTGAAACTAAAGTATACCAATATGGGTCCCAAGTATCAGTAGGTATATCATATCTCTGAATATGTTTCCCGCCACTATTTCCAGGGCGACCGTTATAAAAATAAAGACAATCTCGCTCTTTATCATGGGAAAGAGTTATATTATAGCCATCTCCACCACCGCCGTAATATTTATAAAACCCACTATTCATGTTTGTCCAAGTTCCAGACACTGTATCATATCTTGCAAATGAATGGGCTGAGCCACCGTCATACCTACAACTAGCAGTATAAATATATCTTTGTCTGTCAGAACACATTCCCTGATTAGCTTTAGTAGAACCACTATTAGAAGCTGTAGCTAAAACTTCCCAATTATTAATTGGATTTGATAAATCATACCTACCAAACACGCCAACTTTTCCAACTAAAATATACAAGTACTCGTCTAAATATATCATAGCTGATGCTTTTACACTTATAATAACGTCTACCATATTTATAAAACTCCATTCGTTATCCTCAAGCGAATATTTATATAATTTTAAAACATCATCTGTAACAAGTCTAGCCATGGCATAAATAGTAGCATCTCCATCCCAATCCCAACAATCTACAGATATCTGATTATCAGTTGAACCATCCAATCCAAAACCATACTTTGCCTGTTGTGATAGTGGATTAACCGTAGACCAAGAAGACTCAACATTATAATCATAAGAAACTCGAGGTTTCAACTCTAATGCATTATCTACAATTTGTGTCCCATCATGAAGTCCCATACCCCAAGAGTATTCCTTAATATTCTCATTATCAATACCTACCCCATCAAGTATTCCTTTATACTCTCCGTCTGGAGAACTAGATAGTGTTAAATAATAACCAAAATCATTATCTTGCTCATAATCAATAGCAGCGTATGCGTCCACCTCTGTAGTTTCTGAATGGTTATTATTAAATATTTGTAATTCTGTATATTCTACAAATTCATCTAATATAACCTCATCTTGAGTACCATCGTCACCGAAAGCTACTACATAGTCATCATTATATACGATCAACTCATGTAGTTCGCCTTCCACACTGTCAGAAATTATTCTGATATACCTAGGAGCAAAATGAGTAATTAAATTGGTTGCATAAAATTTTTGAGAAGCATCATGGGCTTTATCTAACAAAGTATATTCATCCTGTAAATTATCTTTGTAATAAAAATCTATTCCAGACAATGCTGTATCCATAGTACCAGACACACTAAAAGAAATACTCAACTCATCTAGTAAAATTCTATTGAACAGGTCTATTTCAAAATAAACTGTATTAGCTGTAGTTAATGAGATACCAGACGATGTAGTATTGCCATCATACAAACTTACCATTTCAGATCCACTAAACGTAGTATTACCTGTGCCTGAAGCAGTATTGGTTTCTAATATTCCATTTTTTATTAAGTTATAATGTGCCATATTATTTTTTTCCTTATACTATTACTTGCCACTCAATATCGAGTGTTCCAGTTTTCTTATCTATTAAATCTATATTTGTCTTGTCTACTTGTATATATACAGTTACTTTATCCCCAGGAGCAATTTCTTCAAATTTTAAAGGTAATTGTCCAGAATTTATATCATAAAAATCCACATCATTTTTAGAAACTTTCAACAAAGCATTGTGGTTATATACTTGTTCATTTACTGGATTTAAACTATCAATTTCAAAATTTTCTTTACAGTAATCATATACTTTAGTATTACCGAAAATGGCACTACCATAAGTATCATTATTATTAGCTAATATAGTAGTTCCTCCTCCAAACCTAAGTATTGAAGACTTAGAAGTACTAACTTCCCAAGTGTCTTTTGTAGCTATTATTAATAAGTTATTAATGTATAATCTCATTGTATCATTATTAGTCATACCAGTACCGTCATTACTCCAAACCACACCTACATGAACAGTGTCATCTTTCTGATAACTTATACTTCCAATTTCATATTCACGTGGGTCCATATATAATATATTATAATCGTATCTAGCACCTCCGAAGCCAATTTCAAACCAACCTGAAGACCTTATACTTAATGAGATCATTTCATTATTGTTATTAGTTATTGTAAATATAGTTCTAGATTTTACATCGCCAAAAGCATCTTTTCCGGCAGTATTTGTATACAGTTTTAATCTCGTTTCTATAGCCCCTTTTCTAGGAGTTAGTCCTGCAATTGGAATGGATGCAAATTCTCTATTGGTTAAGCATAAACCATTCTTGCCAAACTTTACTTCATCATTAAAATCATTTCTCTCGATTTTTAAATCATCTAGTAACATATAAAAAGGATCACCTACTCCTCTATATACCATACCAAAAGATGTAAAAAAGTTGTCTTGAAAATCTAGTTCTTTGGGTATCATGCCTGTAGTTAACGATGTAACTGGATTAGTTACATTGTTTCTATCAAATTGTAACTTCATATAATTCCAGCCAGTTTTTAAGTCCATATCTTTAAAATCCCAAGTATATATAGCCTCTTTAGCTGTTATATTCTTTGAATTACTTAAATAATCTACAAACTCTTTAGTATCAGCACCATAAAAAGATCCAAAACCAAAACCGCCCTCATCTATATATAGGTTATTTAAATCAGAAATATACCACCAGAAGGATAAAGTATCCTTTACACTCCAATCTTCATCCCATCCAAAACAATCTCCTTCTATAAAATCCAACCTATCAACACCAGATGAAGTAGGGTAATTTATCTTTAATGCACTAGCTCCTTGTTTAACATTTAAATGCTCACTAGAAAGATTACTTAAAGTAGAAGTCCACCACCAATATTTTTCAGTTGGGAGATGTTGTGTAGAACCAAAAACTTTCAAAATATGAAGATAATCAATCCCGTATTTATTTGAATCATTATCCCAAGAGTATTCAGTAGCGGTATCACGTTTAACTAGTACCCATTTAGAATTTTCGTTGGTTCTTTTAATATATAAATTTCTTATCCCCCAAATAATACTAGCTTCATGATCCTTATTAGTTGCAATGGAATAATACCCATCCTCATTGATACTAAAAGTATCTTGTTGATTTGTCCACCCAGTAGATGTTGATTTTGAGAAACGCTCTACTCTATTTGGTCCTAAAATAGATATAGAAATTAATTCTTCAGTTTCAGCGCCATAAGTTTCCCAATCAAGAGTATAATACCCTACAGTTAAATATACGGACTCTTCTATTGACATACTAAAATATTCAGGAACTTGATCTATTAACTCACTTGAGTAAGACATTACAATTTCTAAACCGGTTGAATCTGAAAAAGTTGCCTGGTTTGGATTATCGGTTGCATTATCAGAATATTTAAAAAACTGTTCAGAATTATCCCAAGATATCTCATCTGCTTGTAAGCCTAAAATATTATAAGTTATTACATCATGTCCAGAAACATGGAATTGATCTTTTAAGTCTATACACATTACTGGGTATAGTTCGCTATTAATAATAGTTGCATCGCTACTAAGCCATACCTCTAATTCCCTAACAAAGCCCCCATCTAAATAAACATATGATTGGCTAGCTTCATCGTAGACTTGTATAGGATAAGTAGGTTTAACAAATGAGTTTATTTCTAATCTGACATATCTAATTAATATAGGTATTGATAAAGAGTGCTCTCTAAATGTTTCAGTATTACCAGTTATATCTACTAAATTTGTAAAATCATCTAGCATGGACCGTTTCCCATAAATTGTATAAGAAGTATTTCTCCAAGTATCTGTATCATAATCATCATAACTGTGGAATAATTTAAATTTATCTACATAAAACTCTTCTCTTAAATCCAAAACAAACGCAGGTTCAGTACCATTAGAATGAGAAGCAAACGCCCAACAATTATCCATACCTGATAAAGAATTATCACCTGAAATACATTTATATGGGCTAAAATCTAAATAATACTCAGCCTCCTCTGTTTGTGTGTCTATAATACCAGAACCAGTTAAATTATAAGAATAATTATAATTAGTAAGTGTGTTACTCAAAGATTTCCATTCACAATTATAGCCGCCATATTCTCCATAAGCTGTAGAAGTATCTGGATAAATTCCTAAATATTGTAATACTCTAGTAGTACTATCTCCACATAGTAAAGGTATTCTTGCCCATCTGGCAGAATATTGGTCACTGTCCCATACTACGTTATTAGGGTCGTCCGTGTCCGTATTAGAATATTCTAAAGTCAGATTTGGTAGATATAATTTATCGGGATTGTCTCCATAACTACGTAAAAAATCCAATCTATGTACTATTCCAAAGTCTACTGCAAAATAACTAAAATATGTGCTGAGTGTATTAGCTAACATCAATGAATATGGAGGAGTATTCCAAATAATTGATCCATAATTCAATTTTAAATTGGAAAAAGCTGCATCATAAGATGGAGCAGTGTATGTTAGGTATGATCGTAAAGCTATTCTAACATTACCAGTCAATGCGGCATCAACATTATATCTATACTCCCACCCACCTTCATCTTGTGTATACGCTGTCCAATTATCGCCGCTTCTTACAAGCCTAAGTTTGCCAATCACATTACTCCAAGTCCCAGAAGCTCCATATGCTACATTAGATTCAAACAGCCATTTGTATTTTAATCCATAGTAATAATATCTTTTTGTCATTATTTCAACATAATTACCTACATCATCTATTAATCGTAATACAAGCTGAAAACGTTCAGAGACATTAACACGTTCTCGAAAATGCCAATCTATCTGCACATCCAGATTCCCTGTAATAATAAAATCAGATTTAACTTCTATCCAATCATTGACTGGGTCAGTACCATGATAATCATGATGAAATAATAATTCTCCATCCATATTTACAGAATTATATGAAATAGGATTATTAGTAATATCCCAAAGTAAAAAAGAAGTAAAAAGATACGAAATATTTGTGGGCTGTTTTTCATATAAACGTAATCGTGTCATTATAGATGATGTTGATGAAGGGGAGCCGCTATAATCAGGAATCACAATACAGTAATACCTATATTTATTAGCATTACTAAACTCCATCATTTTTTGAAAATTATACACGGGAGGTCTAGGTAAAGTGACCTCATATAGTTTGTATTTAATTTTACTATTCCAATCTAATTCTGTATCATTAGAACCATAGATTACGAGAGTTTCTGGGATTGTTCCTGAATTTGTACGATTTTCCATAAAAATTTTATCAATGCATTTATGGTTATCTGCACCAAAATCATAAATCGCCCAGATTGGGAGTGGTCCGTTAACATAAAATCCTGGTCCGGTATTCTCTGAGTAGTTAAGTATATCCCATGGGTAATGACCAACTTGACAATCTGACACAAGAACAGCCCTATTTTCGTATGAAATTGACGCTGCGTCATATCCACGTGCATGAGGGCTAAAGTCATTACTAAAAGAAATAGATGTGTAAATGTCAGTATAATATATATCCAAATTGTCACTGACTAACTCTATTTTATCTAATGGATCACTGTTTGATAACTCTAACATAATGGATTCATTAACACTTAGCACAGGTAAAGCTTTAATGCTGATATAATTTGTTTTAAGTCCGATATTACCAGTCATAGTTACATCGGCTTCATTATTGATATAATAAATTTTAGTGTTATTAATCCTACTAGTAAAATAAATATTATAACTTCCAGAACTAAAATGCCAGCAATCATCCAATGCTGCAAATTTTAAACTTTTAATAGTAGAATTTTCTCTAGTAATACTCATTCTAAAAGTATTATTTAATGAATGAATAAATGGTAAATAGTAAGTTTCAGAAAAGTAAATATAGTCCTCATTTAACCCTGAAGGTTTATTAGCTTTATCTCTATTAGGACTCGTTACACTTAATGTTACTTCGTCATTCAGCACTTCGGCTTCTAAATACATATTAGTTAGCCCATCAGATGAATTTAATTCTGCTCTGTATGTTGCTGCATCCGAACTATTATAAACAGGGTAATAGAAATCATCACTTATTGTATAACCATCTACCGGTCCATAACCTGACACAGTAGTAGTTACATAATCGTCTACAAAAATACTTCTGTCACTGTCTGCGTAAAAATTAGTCTCCCTATTTAGTTTACATTTATATAAAGATATACTTCCATGATCATAATTATAAAAGTGTGTCCCATTATATGTATTTAATTCAGAATTGTAGAACATAATATTCGTATAGTAAGAATTACAATTGTACAAAGAATAACCGTCTAATTTTAATTTACAATTTATAATGTTTACTCTTGTTTTTTCATTAGCAATAGGCGAGTGAAATATACTATTTGATCCGTTATGCTGATCAAATGTAATATTCTCAATAAAAAATACTTGTTGATTATTATAACATGAAGATACTGTTGGAGAGCTTATTCCTAAAATTGCATAATCTGCATCCTCTAATATTACATCATCAGGAGAATTTCCAGTTCCATATAAATGGACATGTTTGACTATTGTTAAAATTTCACTGTATCTGCCTGGAGATATATAAATAGTATCTCCCATAGAAGAGGCGTCTATTGCGCTTTGTATTGTAGTATAGGTTTCTCCTACCCCTACGTATAATAAAGTACCGGAACGGGCGTAACCACCACTTACTGTCGTATAATATGCTGTGTCTGCTGTAAATCTTAGGTCATATTCAAAACTATTTACTGCTTGATTCGTTAAAGTTTTATTGATAGTAATTTCGGTACCGGATACTAAGGCAGTAGGGCCCAACCCTTCCTCATTTTCTAGTAAAAAATTCCCAGAAGGAATATCATATTGCCAATAATCTATAAACACATTATTATCAAAATAATCTTCCATTATTAAAGTTTCTATAAGCTGACCATTAGCATCAAATAATACAGGTATTCTTATATCACTAAATTCATACTGTTGTGCCTGAATGTACAGCTGAGGTACTTCAACAAGGATATTATCATAATACGCTGTAATAGACCGCAATCTATGAGAAGTAATATCATTAGAAACTAGCTTCCAATATTTACTAGATACAGCATTAAATTCTAAAGTTGATTTAGCAATACTTGTCTCATTATAAAAATTTATTTCTTCTCCATGTGTTAACGTACCAAACTCTTCCCAATACGTATTTTCCTTAAACACGTGCGCTTTCTTACCATCAATTAAATTGTTTAAATAGTATGTAGGGCAATTAATAGCTATCTGATTATCATATAACGCCAAAGGAAAGTCTTCATTCTTTTCTACTATTACTCCAGGACCTATTTCAGGATGTAATATTTCTTCTTCAGAAGACATTGTTGACCAAAATAAAACATTGTTTGGTAAAATTAACTGTTGTGGTATCCCCACATATAAATTTAAAGCCTTATCATATACATTTTCTATTACAATAGGTTGTGAGGGTGTTACTTCATATTTAGGAGCGTCTTCTACAAGAATAGTTTTTTCACA
>Ga0164313_10002390_pt1 | contig 16869 bp, 7 predicted proteins | sample GuaBasSedimGuay4_FD_113735 | JGI IMG/M metagenome (GOLD analysis project Ga0164313, IMG submission 113735) | Subseafloor sediment microbial communities from Guaymas Basin, Gulf of California, Mexico - Guay4, Core 4569-4, 0-3 cm | ecosystem: Environmental > Aquatic > Marine > Hydrothermal vents >...
AGAGACATCGGTGATTATTGGGATCATACAGAGAGTATTGTAGGACATTTTTTCAGCCACTTTGGAAAAAGCCAGCACGAGCTGCACCTTGAGATTGGCGAGCCGATTTCTTCTGACAATGCATGGACACTACTCCGGGACTCCCAAAAATGGATCGATGAAAAGATGGCGGAAGTGCATAAAGCCTGGGGAAATACTCAGTACGACGGGATCAAGTCTCCACACGAGTAAGACACAATCAGGCTCTCACTCATCCCTCAATATCAACGCAGGATTTACGGTTGCTGCCTTCACCACCTTACTGAGTATTGTAGCCATGCCGATCAGGAGTAGAATTAATATTGAGCTCACAAATATCCAGGGACTTACGCCCACGTAATACGCCCAAATGCTGGCCATGAGCATGTCTGCTAGATAATATCCGGCAACAACCCCAATTATTGAGGCGAGCAAGAGAATAATAAAGAATTCCCGACTCATCCTTACACTGATATTTGCCAGAGACGCTCCAAGAACTTTGCGCACACCGATTTCTTTCATGCGCTTATTCAGACTTAAGGAGACGAGGCTAAAAAGGCCTATCATCGACAAAACTATCGCAACTATGCCAAGGAATAAAAACATGATGCGGATGTTCGCATTCACTTCTGCCGCGTCCGCAAGTTCCTGATCCATCGTCCTGATCGTGGATAATTCATCAGGGAAAGCGGTTTTCCACTTGTCCTCCATGAGCTTTTTGACTTCAGGCATTTTGTCCTGGGTGGTCGCGACGGTGAGAAACCTGTAATCCTCAGGCAGCACGTATCGCAACATCATGGGTCTGATCGGGTCCCACAATCCCCCTTGAAAATAAATATCCTTGACCACGCCAACAATATACAGAGGTAGCGTATCCGTCAATAAAATACGTTTATTGAGAGGGTCTGCCCAACCATAAACACGTACCAGCTCTTCATTTACAATGACAGAATTTTCAACATCTACCCTGCTGTTCTCTTTGAAGTCCCTCCCCTCTTTCAACTCTGCCCCGACAGTCTTGAGATAGTCTGATCCGACGTTAAAAATGTTCACATCAATTTCCTTTGAGTCGTATTTTATAGGATCTGTATACCACGACCTCGCGATACTATGTCGTGATCCTGCCATGGATGTAATAGCCCCATAGCCTTGAAGTTCGTTATGGAGCCTTGTATAACTGCTCTCATTCCGAATCTGGGCCGTCAAAGTAGTTTTTATATCAAATCCCATGTCATACTCTGCCTGATAATTGGCATTGCGGGCAAACATCACAGCGGAAATAATCGTGATCATTGATATGGAAAATTGCAAAGTCAATAATACACGCGTAAACAGATTTGTGCCACTAAACTTTACAGCGCCCCTCAGTATTGTGGTAGGTTCAAATTTGCTGACATAAAATGCCGGGTAACTTCCGGCTACAATTCCTGTAAATAATAAAAGACCAAGCAGCATAAACAACAAGTCCGGATTGCTCAATAAATTCAATTCAATGTCCAGAAATATCCACATTGCGCTATAAGCCGGTACGAGAAACGCTGCTAAAGCCACTCCAAAAATCACGGCCATGCTTGTTAAAATCATGTTTTCGCCAAGAAACTGCGCAATCAATTGACGCTTGTTAGATCCGAGCACCTTTCTGATGCCTATTTCTTTGATACGCCGATTTGCAATTGCGATAGACGTGTTGGCAAAATTGAAACATGCCAGAAGCAGGAGCAGAATTGCCATCACCCCTGGTGCTATTGCCGCAGCGACTGGAAGACTATTGCCAGTCCAATGATTCCAGACATCATCACTCTCGGCTCTTACAGCCATACCGGCAAAAGCGTCGAGATAGTACTCTTCCACTTTATAGTCCTTCTTCGCCTCGTTCTGAACGGACACATATTCCTTCAATTGTCGCTCAATGGCCGCCACCGCATCAGGAGAAGTTATCCTTACAAATGTTGTATTGAAATGCTTCCAGTTATTGGTCTGCATACCACCAATTTCCCGGGCATTGTCATAATGCACAAATGACTCCGCTCTCTGAAAACTGTTATTTAAGGGAGGGGCGCGGAATACGCCTGCCACTCTGAAATCGATACGCTGATCACCATAGATATATGTCATCGTCTGACCTACAGGATTCTCCTGATCAGGGAAATGGCGACTGGCAAGCTTGTCGTTGATATAAATTGCACGCTTGTCCTTCAGCTGATCAGAAGAACCATGCACCATGTCAAAAGTGAAAACATCGAAGAAATTTTCATCTACAGCAGTTACTGCCGTATTAAATACCTCCTGCCCCACTTTGAAGTTACCCCCACTTGGAGAATACCTGATCACATCGTCCACACCAGCAAAATTTTCTGCCATGATCTGACCCAACGGCGCAGGACACGATCCATTCTTAATGGACCGACCACTGGAAATCCGTGTAAAGTTCACACGATAGATTTGCTCCGCATTGGCATGATTTGCATCAAACTCAGTGTTGAATTGCCAATTGAGATATGCTACAATACAGCATGCGAGGGCGATACCTAAGCCAGCGATATTGATTGTGACAAACAGCTTGTTCTTCCAGAGGTTGCGAAATGTGATTTTGAAGTAGTTGGATAGCATAAAAGTGTGATTGGCTACAGTAAAGATTACACTTTTTGGGCTCGCATCCGCGGATTGGCGGACGCAGGTTCAAATTGACTGAGCCATTCTATCTCTTTCTTAATGTTAATAGACCATCTATATGTTCTCCCTCGCAATCATTCCCGGTATAATGAATTACAAGGGTTGTATAATTCGTAACCTCACCATCTCCGACATATAATCCTGGACAAGGAGTCCCATTACCAAAGTCGTCTAGTTGCTGATCATATCGGAAACTCGTAATTGTTGTACCGTCCAGTTTTATCGACAATTTCCCATCGTCCACACCTCCACAGCAAGGCACCAACGAAATAGTTGCAAAGAAAGCACCCCGCAACTCACCTGCCAGGAATGCCAAAGTTGCTGAGACAGGAAATTCTGAGTCAAGGTTATCATCCCACGTGCCCTTATAATCGCCATTGAGATAATGCTCGTCTGTAAATGAAAATTCCTCATTGAAATCCATGAACAGCACATCACTGGCAACCGTCCCAAAAACCATAGCGTAATCCGTATCCGGAGTAATCACGTTTCCTTCAATATCTAACAAGTTGGAATTCATACGGACATCGTATGTATCTCCCGCTATCGACACTGTTTGATAATTATCTGTTCCTAGTCCCTCCAGATCTGCACTCTTCAATCCGGTTAATCTATTCGAAGGGGCGATGTATATTCTAATCTCGTCTATTGATTCCGGATCAGCTACAGAAAACAGGACTCTCAGGTCGCCGGCATCGCCAGCATTTTCAAGATCCAAAACAGATACAATACCGACCAGAGCCGAATTGTTGTTTGAGGGAGTTGCCCCTCCATCACCGTCGCCAGAGCAAGCAGTTGAAGTCATTAAAATTGCGATTGCGCAATACATGAGTATTTTGTACTGGAACATAGTTGTGTTTTTCGTTTTTTCAAATTTAGTCTGTTTGAGTTTTTCAACTCGTCAATTGTACAAACTGATTTTACGGACATATCGCTGCACGTCCTCAGATCTTCTATTGCTATATGTCGCCAGACTGACATCTTCAGCAAAGGTCCGTGAACCATTAAAACCCCCACTACATATCCATGCAACGGCATGCTCTCATGCATTATGCTTTATCTGGGTCGCCTCATACATACAGCAATGTTTTGAAAAACGCATCCGGGCATCTACTTATCCCTATGCAGAAGAAGCGGTGGGTGTGTCGTATCTTCAGGGGGATAAAAGTATAGTGAACCAGCTGAGTCATGCTGGGCTTGAAAAGAGTGCAAATCGGGTCAGTCAGGAGAGTTTTTGCAACTCCAATGTTACCCGAAAAACAAAAATGCCTCATAACCAATAGGTTACAAGGCATTTGTAGTAGCGGAGGCAGGACTTGAACCTGCGACCTTCGGGTTATGAGCCCGACGAGCTACCAACTGCTCCACTCCGCGATATTACCATTCGCAATGGGCTAAGTCCGCTAAACAGCGAATCTGCGCCCCGCGATATCATTTTCCGAACACATGCGCGTCTCATTAGGTGCACATTTCTCGTATTCGGGTCGCAAAAATAGTACTCTTTGGGAGATAATTACACTTCTTTGCAAAATTGTCAAATCTCAAGCCCCTTCCGACGATTTAAAGTAGTCGGGATGGCGTGCAGGCTTACAGTCGCAGGATCAATTACTCTCTAAAAAACGGAACATTTCTTGCATTCATCAAATGGAAGGCTTAGATTTAGGTTCTCATCTTGATCATCTCCCCCTCTATTTATTTTGGTTTCCGCTCACCCTTATTTGGCGTTTTGCCAAATTCCGTGATTTTCTCATACCACAACAGTGGTGACTAAAATATGATACGCATATGATAGCTTTAGATTACTATCCTGTAATCACCCCCTTACTCAATAGATCAGGCAGACTTATGATTCTGCTTATTTTTGGACTTGCTGCCGGCATTCCCAATGTCATGGCAGGATCTGATGCCATTTTTAAAAATTCTGATCTTAATAATTACTATTCGATTGCAAATTCACTGTTTTTGGATGATGCATGGACGGATGACAAGTACTCACCAAAAACTACCAGGGACAAGATGCACGAGTCGCCATACATCTTCAATGCTGTATTGGATATCGTATGTCCTGAAGACCTTGTAGCGAAATGCAATAGCCCTGAAGCTGCCATTCCGAGGAATGTCGCGGAGTTTATTGCTCTCGGAGGCATGATATCGTCGACTTGTGGAATTATCTCTGTCAGCATAAAGGTTATTGAGACCAGTTTGGGAGGATGTCCAGAGGTGCTCCAAAGGACTGTACATGCCGTGGACAGATGTGGTGGGCAAGCAAGCTGCAGCTATACCGTGACAATTCTTGACGATCTGCAACCTCCCATGATGCAATGCCCTGCTGATATCACCGTTGACTGTGCGAGTGATGTACCGGATGCCGACGCCAGCACCGTCGGCGTTACAGATATGTGCGGCACAGTGACCGTGAAACATCTTGGCGATGACACCACATCTCTGGGGTTGTGTCCGGGTATCGTTTATAGGCGATATATCGCAGAGGACCAGTGTGGTAATACTGCTACATGCATTCAGACGATCACGGTAAACAACAAATGTGACCCCGATGACCCTTGTTTTGGCATATGTGACGATGAAGTGCCGGTTTTCACGGTTGATCTGTCGGGCATGGCTGATAGCACCTGGATATCGCCTGAAACTCTAATTGAAGGATCTTGTTGTGATCAGCCCGGGAGCCAAACTGACATGTGCGCGCATTTTTCGTTGACGCTGGCAGAAGACGCGGTAGCTGTGATGCTTGAGATCATATCCGGGCCAGGCTCTCCGAATGGCATGTCGTTTCAAATTGGGTGTAATGATTCCTTTCCTGTAAATGAAATCATCTGCCTGAGCGGTGAGCAAAATCTCGAATTGACCTTCTGTCAACCAGACAGTCAACAATACATTTTTGCCATCACATCTTACAGTATCGCATCACTTCCAGATGAAGATCAGGACGGCAGACCAGACGTATGCATCATTCCGTGCGAAGAAATGAAATTGGGTATTGACGATTGTGCTATTGTCTACATCGGCTATGCACCTGCGGAATGTACTGACATCTCGGTCGAGATAGCAGGAGGCGTCCCTCCATTCAGCTACTTGTGGTCGACAAATGACACCACGGAGATGATCACCGTGTGTCCTCTTTTCCATCATCTGTATTCGGTAACTGTGACTGATGCGTTAGGGTGTACGATAGAGGGGTCAGTCCCTGTGCTTGCGGTGGATGTGCGATGCAATTTAAACCGGAGTGTTCAGGTATGCCATCTTGATCCGCTTACACAGCAAAGCACAACTGAATGTATAGACGATAGCCTGGTTGCTGTGCATCTTGGACATGGCGATCTTCTGGGCCCTTGTGGATCAAATCCGTGTCATTCTTTTAATATTCCCATACTTGAAAAAGATATGAACCTCACGAGTACTGGAGGTTCTGAATCAGACTCTCCTATTGCTCGTGTCCGTCATAAAGAAAATCATGGTGATGAGATCTTTCCAAATCCTGCTATTGACGAGGTGACGATAAGGTTTGAAATACCCAAAAATCAATCTGTAGTTTTTGACATTTTTGATGCTCAGGGAAGGCACATTGATTCTGCAACATCACATGCGGTGAAGGGTATAAATACATACAAGTTCAATACATCATTCCTCGGGGCCGGTCTGTATTTGGTACGATATCGGGTTGACCAGGAGATCAGACTGCTGAAGTTTGTGAAGATAGATTAAGGAGGTGTGTTCCTATGGTTTTATTGATAAAAAGCACATAGAACAAAACCCAATTACATAGAGTCCCGTGGCGCAAGCCCGGGGCTTTTTTATTTTTTTTACCCATTGACATGCCATACGTGCACTGATTTTTTTCACTTAACCAATTGATTGGAAGGACTTATTATATTAAATAAATAACAAATGTGTATTTTTATCATCCAACCTGAGTCAAAGTGAAAGAAAATCATTGGTATGATACAAGGTCGCACCTGGCTTGTCGTTGTAAGTGTGCTATTATGTACAGGATTGCTCCAGGCACAGGAGACAAAACCAACCCTGCGTTATGAAGGTTCTCCTACGATCGCAAAATTTATCGAAGACGCTGAGCGCGCCTATGACAAGGCTGAGTTCAGAATAAACTCTGCCGGTAAGAGTGACGATGGTGAAGGAGCAATTATTGACGGACTCACTGATATTGCCGGAATTGCACGGGCACCGGAAGCAGATGTACTTGAAAAAGGGGTCCTCAGTACGTTGATCGGATGGGATGCTATCGCTGTGGTGATCAATGAAAAAAATCCAGTCAGCAATCTCACCCAGGCCGAACTCAAAGACATTTTCACCGGAAAAATTCGCAACTGGCAGGATTTGGGAGGGCCAGACATGGAAATACATCCTTACATCGTAGGTTTCGAATCTGCGACAAGAAATGTCTTCCGGTCCCTCGTTCTGGGAGAATCGGAGTATGTCAATTGCAAGGTCGCAAGTCCGAACGTCAATATCCTGGTTGAAGTCAAGAATGACCCTGGTGCGATCGGGCAAATCAGTTTTTCTTTTTTAAGTCCGAATAAATATGTCAAACCCATCGCCATTGACGGGCAAGAACCACTCCTGTCAAACAGGAACTATCCAATCGCCCGACCCTTGTATTTGCTTTGGTGGAACAGAAAACGCGTGAAAGATTTTATTGACTGGACAATATCGCCCGAGGGGCAAACTGTGGTGCAAAGGCGCTTTATCACAGCAGCCGAAGACATGGAGGCCCTGACGAGTCCTCCCACAATAAAGTACGTGGGCTCGTCGACAGTAGGGATATTCATACAAAATGCCTCTTCGGTCTATCGCGAAGCAACATTTCAGGTAGAAACTGATGTTGAGAGCAGTGGTGGTGAAGAGGCGATTGTAAACGGAAACACTGATCTGGCCGGCATCGCCAAACTGCCAAAACCAGGCACACTTGAGTCCGGTGTTGTTTCAAATTTAATAGCACGCGATGCGATAGCAGTCATCGTCCCGGGCAGCAACACCATCAGCAATCTTTCACTAGCAGAATTGAAAGCAATATTTACAGGCCAGATCACAAATTGGAAAGAACTTGGAGGCAATGATCTGGACATACAACCTTATGTCGTAGGTAGCGGCTCGGCTACTAGCAATGTATTCAGAGAGCAGGTACTTGGCGGTGAAGCATATTCCCGGTGCCGGGAGATAAGACCCGATCCGGCCATCATCGACTCTGTTGCAAAAAATCCGGGGGCCATTGGTCACATCAGTAATGCATTTATTAACAGGACAGACAACGTACACATCGTACCGATTGAAGGACAGAGCCCTGGCAGAACCAACCTGAATTACCCGATTTCGAGACCGTTGTATTTGCTATTCAGAGAGGACAACGCCGTGGTGCAGAATTTTATAATCTGGACTCAAACCAATGAAGCACAACAAATTATCATGCAGCACTTCATTGGGGTTCGGCTGGCGACTACTTCCACCGGCATCCAGCAAACAGGAACCTTGGTTGTTTTTACAGAAACTTCTCCCGTAGAAGACGGTGGCATATACTTTTATCCACACCTCCCCTATGATATCTACAGTACTGACGGAGAGCTTATCAAAAGCATCCATAACAGCCTGAGCTCAATTGATGAAAGCCCAACTCAGGTGGATCTGGACCCGGGCAATTATCTCATTAAAACAAAAAGCCTACATGGACCGGATCGGGAATTTTTTGTAAACATTGAAGCAAACAAGATCACCCGGGTTAATACTGAGGAAATCGATCAAACCGGAGCAGTGGATATGATCAAGGTGCTCGATGCATCAGAAGAAAGAAAAAGGCAGATCGCTGACGTGGTTGGAAGATACAAATCACTGCTGCTATACGGTGATTTTCGACTCAGAGGTGAAGCTGACTGGAATTCACAAAGGTCGGACGGAACCTTCAGAGACGACCGAACACGCCTAAGATTTAAACTTCGGTTTGGCTTCGAGTACAATTGGAGTGATCAGATATCTTTTGGGGTAAGGCTTCGATCGGGAGATCCGAGAGATCAGCAGTCTCCTCACAGTACTCTGGGTAAAGGGTTTGAAACACCGAACTTTAAAATTGACAAAGCATTTATCAGGGGAAATCACAAACATTTCTGGTGGTGGGGTGGAAAAAATAACTTTCCATTCTGGAAGCAAAACGAATTGTTTTGGGATGATGATGTCAATCCTGATGGTCTTGCATTTGGAAGCAATATCAAGTTGAGTGAGAGGGTGAATTTCAAACCCACAGCAAGTTATTTTATTGTGTATTCCAATGGCCAGAAATTTAATACTGATGCATCTTTTAGCGCCCTTCAATTGGCGTTTGATTTTGGCCTTGATCAAATTGGTATTACGGCTGCGAGTGGGTATTACAGGCTCAATGATATCCCGATACAAAGTGATGGTCCGGGCATCGGGCTCCTCAGTTACCAATTCATTACTTCCGGTGTCAAAGTAGCATTGAAAACAAGGATTCCCATAACAGTTGGTGCTGATTTGATGGTCAATTTCGAGGACTACAGCAATGATAGTCTCATTACAGCGAGTGGTCTGGAGTCAGACAAAACAGGCTTTGTAGCGAGCCTATCCATAGGCAAGCTTCAAAAGAAGGGAGATATTCTTTTCGTTTATTATTACGCCTACATCCAGAAGTATTCAGTTGTGGATTATTTCGCACAGGACGATTGGGTAAGGTGGAGTTATGAAAACACATCGGGTACACGATCCAGTAATTTCAAGGGCCATGAATTCAGATTGGCCTATGCATTTGGCTCCGGCTTTAATGTGATGACCCGGCTATACTTAGTGGATGCGATTAAAAAGAATCATCCTGAGGATGTGTCCAGGGAAAGTGGAAACCGGTTTCGGATTGATTTTAATATTAAGTTTTGACATCCTGCAAGAATTCCATTCTGCTTGCCTTCCTGACGTTTCGATCCAGTGACTGTATCATTCCATTCTTAAGTCGCACCGTTTAATTGCAGCAGTGTATCAAGCATATCTATAGATTCAGGCGGGCGCATGTTTTTTCTCAGTCGGGTGTGCCGGGCTTGACGAGTGTTAAACGGATTGCAATGGCATTCCCATTTCTTATTGATTAGAAATGCTATTTTGTACAAACACAAATATCTGTTGATCATTAGAGTGATGATTCGTCTTTTCCTATGCTTCATATCGCTGGTATCTATACGATGCCTCACGGCGCAAGTCGATCTGGATCATGTGAGCCGTTTCGCTAGCACGGAAATACTCGAGACAGTCAGGATTAAAAAGGTTGTTGAAGGCCCGTATGGATTTGTTTGGCTAGCAACGAATGATGGCCTGTTTCGTTTCGATGGTTCCCGACTTGATCTTATGTTTAAAGGACACTTTGAAGACTTGGACATTGACCAGGTCAACAGTCAATTTGTGTTTACCAGCAGAGAGCACCTTATCCTTCACAAATTTTCCGGCAATAAAACAGAAATTATCTTAAAAAATGCGTTGGTAGAAGGTGATCATATTCTTCAGACGACTGTTGTCATCAACGACAGTACCTATCTGGTTGGATCCAGTTATGGATTGACTCAGTACAGCCTGAGGGATGGTGCAATAAAATCTCTTCAGCTCATAAGTCCTGATGGAACCCGTGGCTATGTAACTGTTGCTGAGCAAGACCCTCTAATCACTGATGTTGTCTGGGTCGGAACAAAATCAGGATTGTATGAATATCATTTAAGTTCCGGAAGCTATCAACGTCATTGGTTGAATTACTTCAAAGACGATCGTGAGCTTGCTTTGAATTTGTTGGATGCACTTTATATCCATTCCGACGGCATGATTTACTGGGGGAGTTGGGGTGCTGGCTTAGCAATTTATGATCCCATTACAGGAGAATACGATCATCTTTTAAGTGAGGTGGGGAACAGAACTAACACGCATGTATATTCTATCATCCCGGAATCGGATTCAGCCATTTGGATTTCCGCTACGATGGGAGCTGTAAGTTTCAACCCCTTGACCGGAGCTGCAAAATCATACTTGCAAAGCGACAACATAACGGACCCGGTCATGGACCTGGGACCTGTGATGATAGATAAAATGGGCAGGTATTGGATCGGGTATGTCAATGGGCTCAGGATTCACGACCCGAATCAATCACATATTGAGATCATTGATTGTCCATTGATGACAAATGCAAGGCATTATATACCCAGGCGTGTTTCGTTTGGGAGAAATCAAGACTTGCTGTATTTGGCCGTGGACTTCAGTGAAGGACTTTACACATACAACCTCCGCAATAAAAATTGGAATATCTACAATTTCGAGGGTGTCAAACCAAATAAGGAATTGCGGATATGGGACGCACTTTGGTCGGGAGATACGCTTTGGATCCTCGAACGTCAGGGGCTCTACTATTACAAAGAGGGATCGGGCATAGTGAAGGAGATACCATTGAATCTCAGTCAAGAATCGTACAGGTTTCGCTCATTTGCTACTGTCACCAAGGATGAATTCTGGATGTCCAGCAATCTCAGGGGCATCTACATGGCGTATCCGTCGCGGGGAGAGTTAAAACATTACACTGAAATCAAAGCGTTTAAAAACCACGATTTTCTTCAACATGTGGATAAACTTCACCTGGATCAAAACGGGCTTTTGTGGTTGGGTTACAAGAATCACCTATGGGTTTATATCCCTGAGACCTCCCATTTTATAGACATTAGTGCCAATGTAAATGATGGACAGCCATTTTTGTATCTGCACGACTTCTATGAAGACGCCAAGGGGATTTGGTTGTCAACATATTCTGGAGTTTATCTGATTCAGAGGACAGACGGTGACCAGTTTGAATCCACACGCATCACAACGATTTCTACAAATAATGTCCTTACAGACCTTGAAGGGGATGTCTGGCTCATCACCGAAAGATCGATTACAAAAATTAACTCGCACAACGACTTGTCTCAACGTTATACAAAAAACGATGGATTGCCAAATACGGGCCGCTATGGATATGAGCGTATTGATCGATTTAATGACGATAGGCTTTTCCTCTCTGGAAGGAAGGTCTTCGCGATCTTTCATCCCAATGATTTGATTCCGGCCCCTGAAACACCTCAGCCATACTTTGTGAGTGCCTTTGTAGATGGAATCGAGACCAAACTCCATGGCTTGGGATTATCACTTAACTACTTAAACCTGGAGCCGAATCAAAATTCTGTGACAATTGATTTTTCCGCAATTTCTTTTTCTTCGAGGATCAATAACAGATTTAGATACAAACTGGAAGGAGTGAATGAAGATTGGGTTGTGACTGGGGCAGGGAGTAAGGGACCGACCTATGTCAATCTTCAGGGTGGGGACTATCGATTTTATGTGGAAGCGACCGGTACCGGTGATAACTGGGGAGCCCCAGCAATTATCGAGATTAAGGTGGGTGAATACTGGTGGCAGAAACTATGGGTGCAACTGTTGCTTGCGCTTTTGGCTTTGTGTATGTTGTTTGTGATCTATCGAATAAGGATCGGTCGCATGAGAAAGCAGAATGAAATACAGATGCAGATAGTCGATCTTGAGAGAAAGGCGTTGCAGGCTCAAATGAACCCTCATTTCATTTTTAATGCGATGAATTCGATACAAAACCTTGTTGCCAAGAGCGATGAAAAAGGAGCCATATTCTATTTGGGTCGATTTGGCAAGCTGCTCAGGTCTGTCCTTGACAATTCCAATGATAGCTACGTGAGTTTGTCCAAAGAGTTAGAATTAGTTGAAAATTACATCCTGCTCGAATCCCTTCGATTTCAAGGTGTGTTCAAGTACGACATTGACGTGGATCCGGCACTCGACTACAGTGACATCAAGATACCGGGATTTATCATTCAACCTGTTGTTGAAAATGCCATTCAACATGGTCTTATCCCCAAAAAGGGTGAAGGCGAATTAAAGATCGCTTTGCGGCAAAACGGGGCTATTCTCAGCTGTATTGTTGAGGATAATGGCGTGGGAAGACAGGCAAGTGCCTCTTCAAATAAAAACAAGGGGGGAAGTTCTGTAGGACTGAAAATTCTGAAATCCAGATTGGAGTTGCATAGCCAGGGGGATATTGAGGGAGAGGTGATCTTCATCGAGGACCTCTATTCTGAGGATGGATCTCCAAGCGGTACCCGGGTAAATATTAAATTGCCAATTCAAAACTAGTTCGATGTTGCGTACGGTTATAGTTGACGACGAAAGTAATAGCAGCGAGTCCTTGAAGACGTTGCTCTCCAAGTACTGCACGGGTGTAGAAGTGGTTGCAGTCGCAGATGGTGTTGAGGACGGTGTCAGCTGTATTGAACGGCATGATCCAGACCTTGTCATGCTGGATATTCAAATGCAGGACGGAACCGGGTTTGATTTGCTTAAGCGAATTCCGAGTCCCTCTTTCCAGGTCGTATTTACGACTGCGCATGATGAGTTTGCCATAAAAGCCTTCAGGTTTAGTGCGATCGATTACCTCCTCAAGCCAATCATATTAGAAGAGCTTGAAGCGGCGGTTGAACGAGCAAAAAGAATGGTATTGAACAGGACGGGCAAAGAAGGTGCCGAACCATTGATCGAGAATCTTCTTGCATTTGATAATACCAATCCAAGAATCACTATTTCGACTGATAAAGCGCTTGAAATACTGCCTGTCATGGATATTGTGCGGCTTGAGTCCGATGGCAATTATACGCGGTTTTACCTGAACGATGGCCGAAGAATTATTTCAAGTAAGCATCTAAAGCACTATGATGAGATGATACTGGGTCAGAATTTTCTGAGAGTACACAAGTCACATATCATCAATCTCAATTTTGTGACACGCTATATGAAAAGTGAAGGCGGTACCATTCAATTGTCAAATGGCGACGAGGTTCCTCTCAGCAGACGTAGAAAGGATTTGTTCCTCGAGGTCTACTCAAGACAATAAGGATTATACCAGTCCTTGAGTGACCCACTCCGTTAATTAATCCAGCTTCACCGTGTATTCATTCACACAGGATTTACGCTCAGGGATAACTATTCTTGATTGAATAAAAAATCCCGATAATGAAGCATCTAAATGTATTTATTCCCTGTACATGGTGTACTACCATATTCTGCTGCCTGTTTTCACTTGCGCTGTCGTCCCAGGTGACATATGACAATAATGCAACTGTTATCGGGGCTTTGGCTCAGGCCGATTCCGTACAGAGCTCATTTACCGTTCCTACAGGCGATGACCGGCTTCTTGTAGCCTTTGTCACGCGTGACGGAAATAATAGTTCAACATCTTCAATTACTTACAACGGTCAAAATCTCTCGCTGCAACTTCATCAGCAAGGGGATGTCGGAATAAATGCGGAGATCTGGTACCTGGCCCTTGAATGTGGAGTGGCGATCAATTCCTCAATCAGTGCGAATTTCAGTACCTCTGGCGGTGCTCTCCCGGATGTCATTGTCGCGGCCGCCACTTTTCAAAATGTAGATCAGAATGTCACATTTGGAGATGCTGAAAATCAGGCAGGACAAGGTAGTATCGGTCCCACATTTAATTTCAGTACTAGTGATACAAGTGGTCTTTTGATCGGCACTATCTCGACTGATGTGCCTAGCGGCATGATCTCAATTTCACCCAACTCTGCTGATCAGGTTGAAATTTACGAGACGTCGGTCCCAGGTAATAATAACTCTGGACAAGGGAGTATCAAGGTGACCTCAGGTGGAACAGATGACATGAGCTGGGTCTTTACAAATTTTACTGAATGGGCCGCTGTCGGTCTGGAGCTTCTAGCATCAGACGGAGACGGAGATGGTGTACCCGATTGCGATGACCTTTGCCCTGCAGACCCCCTTAAGACCGATCCGGGCATTTGTGGATGTGGAGTCCCTGATACTGATTCTGATGGAGACGGCACCGCAGATTGTGTAGATCTATGCCCAAGTGATTCACTCAAGATTGATCCGGGCATTTGTGGATGTGGCACGCCGGATACGGATACTGACAGCGATGGCTTTGCGGATTGCATTGATAACTGTCCTGATGCTTCCAATTCGGATCAGGCGGACTTGGATAGCGACGGAGTAGGCGACGCTTGCGACAACTGCCCGGCAAACGCGAACGTCGATCAATCAGATATCGATGGTGACGGCATAGGGGACTACTGCGACCCGGATCATCATGTCTTACGAGTTATGGACCCTGACAGCAATATCCTTTGGGAAGTGAACGATGAGGGTCAGACCGGCTCAATCACCCTGCGGGACTCTTCTATTGCACCGCCAGTAACGGATGACAAGATTTACGCAGTCGACGGAATTCTGCATTATGATGGACAGGCCATTGCTCCTGTCGTTAGTCTGACACCGATGGTGCTGGATGGTCTTGGGCAGATCGCCACTCCCCTCACAGTGCAAAACGGAACGGGAAGTGCTATCATTTCAACAGGTAGTCTGGATGGCATCCTGTCCACAAACAATACGGAAAACGGAATAGAGGCCATTTCAAATGGATCTGATGGCTTCAGAGCAAGCTCCAACGGAGCTACCGGATTCAAGGCGAGCTCCAACGGAACTACCGGTTTCAAGGCGATGTCCAACGGCACTGATGGCTTTGAGGCAAGTTTAAATGATGTGGATGGGTTTCGTTCCATAAACAACACAAATAATGGTTTCACCTCGTCAAGCAACGGGAATTACGGATTTCACGCATTAGATAACACCAATACCGGATTTTTTTCGGAGGACAATAGCACAACTGGTTTTCAATCAGAAGGCAACTTTGGAGGCTTCAATGCACAGTTCAATATTGGTTATGGATTCAAGGCACGTCAAGGCGTCATTAATACCTCTGGTTTTATAGCAAATTTATGCTGGGCTGGATTCTTGGCATCGGAAAGTGAGTTTTTTGGAGTAAATGCCTATCAGGGTCTGTCAGATGGCGTTGCCGCAATTGGCAATGCAGGTGATGGCTTTCGTGCTTTCCAGAATAATCAGCATGGTATCTTATCATTGGAAAATGGCGGTGATGCGGGTTATTTCAGCGGCGATGTCACCATCACAGGAGATCTTTCCAAGGGCAGCGGCTCATTCAAGATCGACCATCCCCTCGACCCGCAGAACAAGTTTTTGTACCACAGTTTTGTGGAAAGTCCGGACATGATGAATATTTACAATGGTAATGTTGTCACGGACGGCGCTGGCAACGCCATCGTGGAGCTCCCTCATTACTTTGAGGTCTTGAATATGGATTTCAGGTACCAGTTGACCGTCTTAGGCGAATTTGCTCAGGCCATCATCTCCGAAGAGATTCACAACAATCAATTTACCATTCGCACCGACAAGCCTAACATCAAGGTCAGCTGGCAGGTCACTGGCATCCGCCAGGATCCGTATGCCAATGCTCACCGCATTCAGGTAGAAGTGGAAAAGCCTGCCGAGTTCAAAGGTTACTATATCCACCCTGAACTGTACGGGGGCGACTTCGAACAGGGGTTTAATTATGTACTACTGGGCCACAAAACACCGGAAGAAGTCAATGAAGAAATACAGAAGTTGGTGAAAAACAGTGGTGGGGCACCGTCGGAGAGGCGATAGGGTGTTTGGGTTACTGGATGCCGTGGAATGACTGTTCACCCAGTCAACAAATGACAATCAAAACCTAATTGGCGCAAGAAATTACACCATAGCTGCCTAATTCAAGGAATTAAATAATAGTGTTGAAAGTGAACTGGTGAATCGATTAAACAGGGCTGGATGATACCAGTCCTTGAGTCACTCATCCCGTTAATTAATCCAACTTCACCGTGTATTCATTCACACAGGATTTACGCTCAGGGATAGCTAATCTTTATTTAGTCAAAAATCCCGATGATGAAGCAACTAAATGTATTTATACCCTGCGCATGGTGTACTACCGTTTTCTGCTGTCTGTTTTCGCTTGCTCTGCCAGCTCAGGTGGCATATGACAATAATGCAGTTGTGATTGGCTCAGCCGCCCAGACCTCTAACGTCCAGAGTGCCTTTACCACCCCTGATGGTGAAGATCGGCTCCTGGTAGCCTTCGTCATGCGTGATGGAAATAATAGTTCAACAGATTTAATCACTTACAACGGCCAAAACCTCACCCTTCAATTTCAACAGCAAGGGGATGTCGGATTAAATGCGGAGATATGGTTC
>Ga0164313_10002391_pt1 | contig 16868 bp, 9 predicted proteins | sample GuaBasSedimGuay4_FD_113735 | JGI IMG/M metagenome (GOLD analysis project Ga0164313, IMG submission 113735) | Subseafloor sediment microbial communities from Guaymas Basin, Gulf of California, Mexico - Guay4, Core 4569-4, 0-3 cm | ecosystem: Environmental > Aquatic > Marine > Hydrothermal vents >...
ATTGAACCTGGAAGAATTTCATATCTAAAAACAAGGTTTGCTCTAAAAGATTTATAATTAAAATCTGGATTATCGAATGTAAAATTTGATTCTCCACTTCCATCTGGATCTACAGTATATTCATTGTTTTCAGAATCGTAAGTTATTGTTGAACCATTTTCACCATAATAATCATAATTTAAAGTTCTCGGTTCAGCAAATTCTTTGAAGTTCTTATATTTTCCTACAGAAATAAGGGGTTGAACGAAAAGCTGCAAACTAAGTTTAGGTGTAAATGTCCAATTCAATCTAATATTAGCCGAAAGAGTTTTTTGCTCCATTTCCCCCAATACATACCTGCTCCCATATGTTTTAGTTGCTTTTTCGTCTTCAACGGAAGTTACCCATTGCAGCATTGCCATGTTATTAAAATATTCAGGACCAATACTAAAATCAATTTGTGGTAATGGTTTCCACTGAAAATTAAAACCGAAATTATATTCATCTCCACCAAGTTCGTCACTTCCAACTTGAGCATTGTACATAATTCCATAATCTTTACGTTGATCAGTATATCCATCAATACCTACAAAATATCCGGTTGGACGTAGTGCTTTAGGACCTCCGCGCATAAGACTTTTTGAAATAGTGCTTGGAAAGTATCCTCCATCTATACCAATGTTGAAATAATTTTCAAACTCAAAATGAGTAAAAGCCATTATTAAAAAATTTAATCTATCTCCTTCAAAATCGTAGGATTCTGCATGAGCGACATAAATGGTTTTACGGCGGAATACGCCGTCAGTTTCGTACCATTTATAGCCAAGAGCAACATGCCCATTTATCTTATCGGCATTCCACTGAAAGCCAAGGTCATTGTGATCGAAGCCAGGTGAGGCAGCACCCAGAGCTGCATTGATAAAAAAGTTGCCTTTTTGTTTATTCAACATCACTCGTGAAAACCATCCACCGAGCGAGGTTAAATTTGTATCTAACGGGGCATAGCTTGCATCTGGTCTTTGTGCATATCGGTAAGCCTCTCGTTGCTTTAACTCAACTGCATCTTTTGAACCAGCAATATAAGAACCTACCACAGAGCCAGTGATTACATATGTCTCATCCTCATCCAGAAAAGTCCACCCATCTGTTCCAAATGTATATGCTTGTTTAACCAAATTTTCATCTATACTTGGATTGCTTACATCTCTATTAACTGAAGTAAAAATAACTCCAAGTCCTTGCTTACTACCATTAAATTGTTTTTGAGTTCTAAAAACGCCATAGTGTGTTAATGGTTCAATTTCTTCCTTAAATTGATTCCCATCTAATTGCAAAGTTGCATAGGTACGTTCAGTAACTGAACTCACTGCACCAATTGACCATGACTCATCAATCTTCCCTGTTAATTTTGCTGCTCCAAGAATTCGTGTTTCGCCGGGTCTATCAATATAATCGTACTCTGTATCAGACTGAACTTGTGGAGCACGTCCAATTCTCCTGGTGTAAAAGAGTTCAGGTACTCCAAAATTAAAACCCCAATTATTATTTGCGCCTCCATGACCAAAGTTAAAAATACTCGAACCCTCAATAAAGAAAGGGCGTTTCTCTTCATAAAATGTTTCGAAGTCGGTTAGATTAACAATAGCAGGGTCAACTTCTACTTGACCAAAATCTGGAAATATTGTTCCATCCAAACTTAAATTACTTCCCACTCCAATTTTAAAATCACCACCAACTGTTGTTTGAAATTGATTTTCTTTGTAAAACGGGTCGTCATCTTCATGTTCTAAGAATTGAGCTTTTTGAACAATATAGGGAAGCAATTCTATTCGCTGTTTCATTTTAATTCCCTTCAAGCCAACTAAAGTAGCCATGCGTGAAGTGTATCCGTTTTCATCCTTCGGAACCATCACAAAATAGGATTCCTCATTTCTTCTTTTTATATGTCGCTCTATATTAATTCCCCATTTCATATCATCAGCTTCATTAAAGCGAAGTTGTGAAAATGGTATTTTTACCTCTGCATTCCATCCATCTTCATCTATTGTTACTTTTGATTCCCAAACACCATCCCATGAATCATCAATTCTGCTATCATTTGAAATTGTAGCATCTGCCATTGAACCACCTGCATTAACTGCAAAAATAAACCCAGTCATTTTATCCATGAAAGGATCAACCGCAACAATAAACCAATCAGAGTTTGAAAAATGATCTCTTCTAAAGAGCATTTGGTCTATTAACTCTGGTTCGGAATCATACATTTTTGCTGAAAAATATATATACTCATCATCATATCCAACCCATACCTGTGTACGTTCGCTAACAGGTTCTCCTTCATTTGGATCCTTTTGGGTGAAATCATCTATTGGTACTTGGCTATAAAGTGCTTCGTCAAGTATGCCATCTATTATCAATGGTGCTTTTATCCGATATGCTTTTACTTTTTTGTCACTTGGTTTGTTGGCTAATAGTGTAGTAAATAACAATATTATGAGAATGAAGAGTGTATAAAATGATTTTTGCATCTTTTGATTAATTCTTTTTGATTTAGCTTAATTTATTTAATTAACTTTTATTAAGACTCTTTAAAAGCCATTTTGTTGCAATTTTTTAAAATTAATTACGTTTTTACAATTACATTTCTAACTATATTTTTCAGCCTTACTAAAAAAAAAATTATTTATTATTGTTTAAAGAGAACATAATTATATTTTTGTTGTATATGTTCTAACAATAAACATTTCGAGGTACATAAAATGAAAACTAAAATATTATTTAACACTCTATTTTTACTTCCATTTTTATTTTTATCAGCTCAGGAGAATAATCAAAAATCAGTTGCAATTACTGTTTACAATAACAATCTAGGGGTTGTAAAGGATTTACGAACTATTGATATAGCTTCTGGAACATCAACCATTAAACTAACCGATGTAGCACAATACATTGATCCAACTAGCGTTCATATTGGAATTGATGGAGAAGTCCTCGAACAGAACTATCAATATGATTTAGTTAGTATTGACAAAATTCTTAAAAAATATCTCGATAAAAACATACAGTTAATTAATGAAAAAGGTGAGTTGTTAGAGGGAACATTGCTTACAGCATATGGCAACCAAATTGTTTTGAAGAGAGAAGATGGTGGCTTGTTGATGCTACCTAACACGAATAAATATCAGATTTCTGTTGGAGAGCTTCCTGATGGATTAATTACAAAACCAACTTTGGTATGGATGGTAAATTCCCCAAAATCTGGCGAGCAAGATGTTGAAGTTTCATATCAAACTTCTGGAATGAACTGGCATGCAGAATATGTTGTGGTTCTTAACAAAGATGATGATAAACTTGACTTAAACTCATGGGTGAGTGTTGATAACAATTCTGGTGCAACGTTTAAGAATGCAAAGCTAAAACTCATTGCTGGAGATGTAAACTTGGTTCAGCCCCAACATAATAGACTTTATAAGGCAGAAATGCTGATGGATATGGCTGCAGCGCCTTCATCTCAATTTGAAGAGAAATCATTTTTTGAATATCATATTTACAATATGCAACGTAATACAACATTAAGAAATAGCGAAACAAAACAAATTTCACTTTTTGAAGCAGATAATGTTACAGCAAATAAAAAGTTCTACTACAAAGGTGGGAGTTATTACAGAAACAATTCAAATGGAAAAGTCGCTGTAATAATTGAATTTGAAAATAATGTGTCTAATAATTTGAATGTCCCAATGCCCAAAGGGAAAGTGCGTGTTTATAAATCTGACGGTGATGCCCTTGAATTTATTGGGGAAGATATGATAGACCATACTTCAAAGAAAGAGACCGTTAAATTAAAAATTGGCGAAGCATTTGATATTGTTGTTAAAGAAGTTCAAACCGATCATAAAAAAATTTCCACGAATGTTTATGAGCAAAAGTATGAAATTACAATTAAAAACAAGAAAGATGAAAATATAGTTGTGGACGTTGAGCGTGCGCTAGGTCTTAATTGGAAAATATTGAGTTCAACATTAGATTTTGAAAAGTTGAATTCACAAAATATTTTATTCAAAGTTCCTGTAAAAGGAGATGGAAAAACAGTTTTAAAATATAAAGTAAGGTATTCCAACTAAGTTACAGAAAGAGTTTTTAAATAAGTTGTTTGTCATTTAGAACTCCGATGCTCTTTGTCGGAAGTAAGATCTGTGAGAGTCCCTTTGGGGAAATTCCGCAAATTATGGGAGATATATCGCCCAAACAAACTACGTTTGGGATTCTTCCGAAGGAATTCCTTTGGAAGAAATGACATGCAACATCTTGCAGAAAAAATATATACTTATATTTTTCTTATTTTAGAGATGGTTATTGCCATCTCTAATTATTATAAAGCAAATGGAATACAATATTAAATATCTTCAGTACCCGCCAACCAGAGATGTGGTTTTTGTTTTTGGAGCAGGGGCTTCCCATCCTGATGGTGTACCATTGCAGCGCCATATTCTTCCAATGATTTTGAATGATGACGAAATTGCAAAATCTGATATTGGGAAAACAGTTATCCAATTTATTAAAGAAAATTTCGCTTACGATTCTACTACCAATGATTACCCAGCACTTGAATCTCTTTTTCTTTTTTTGGATCATTTTATTCAGCAGAATGATAGCCTTAGTAAAACATATACTAATCCCGCGATTCACAAAATAAAAGAATATTTAATTAAATTAATTCATTTCATTGTAAATAAAGAGGCCAACACTGCCAACAACACTTACCAAAAATTTTGGAAAACTGTTGAAAGACATAATTCTAATACTTCAATAATTACACTAAATTATGATACACTATTAGAACAAGCATTTGAGTTTATGTTTGAGCGTGTCGGATACATTGATTACTCGTTTCACCTAATGAATTATAATAAATCAGAGAAATTAAAGTATTTTAATTTTTGGCTCGATCCTCGCCAACCGATTCGAACCCAAATTGATTCTAATCCAGTTCCATTCAAAATTATAAAGTTACATGGAAGTTTAAATTGGAAATACTGCAACTGTTGTAATCAAACGTTGCTTACACCTTGGGATAGAGATGTAGATTTAAACAAAGGAAAGCTTACTTGGTATTCTGAAAAATCGAAATCTAGTTATGAATATGTTTGTCCGCTTGATGGAACTGAATTCGAGACATTGATTTTAACCCCATCATTTGCTAAAAACATAAATCGACAAGTTATTACACAGTTGTTAGGTGAGGCTGGAAGAGAGATAAGGGCTGCGAAAAAGATAGTTTTCATTGGCTACTCTTTCTCCAATGCTGATGTTCACGTACGTGCATTATTTAAAAAACATTTACAACCCGAGACCAAGGTTGTAGTTATAAACCCAAGAATTTCAAAACCTCTGGAACTAAAATATCAATCAATTTCATCGAATGTTGAGTTTGTAACCTCCAGTTTTGAGGATTTTGTTGAAGAGGAACAATTAATAAAGAAAATTTTTGATAACTAATTTAATAAATCTGTTTCTGAAATTTTTCAATGTTCTCATCAGAACCAAAAAGCACAAGCAAATCGTTAATATTAAATTTATAATCCACACTCGGTATAATTACTTTTTCACTTGTGGCGTCTGATAATACAGAAAGTTTCTGCTTAATCATTAATATTTCCAAACCATAATTGTTTCTAAATTTTAAATCAATTACAGTCTTTCCAACGAAATTTCTGGGAACTCCTTTTTCAACAATTGAATACCCATCTGCAACTTTTGATGTGCCAGATTTTCCTAGAGTTCTAAGTTCATTTGCAAAACTATCTTTTACGTTCATCTTCATTGTAGCTTTGTTATAACCTGAAATAACATCTTGACGTCTAACTATTCCAAGAATAATTCCATCATTTGATTTCACAGGAAACTGATGAATGCTGCTCTTCCCTAAAAGTTTAAATACATAATCAAGATTATCATTTTCACTGACTATTGTAACTTCTGATCTTGCTATATCTTTAGCGACCAACATTTTGCTTAGTGTATCATACTCAGTAATGATGGGCATAATCTCGCTATCGGTTATCACTCCATTTATTTCATCATTGCTACCCAGAGTATAAACAACATTATGCGGATGTTCAACTAACTGACTTATTAATGATGGAACTGGAAGACTGGCTTTAACCATAAAAATATCATGCTTCATTACATCAGAAACAGTAAGTGATTTTAGAATAGATGAATCTCTTCCTGAAGATATTTCAAAGCCTTCCTCCTCCAAATGAATTGCTGTTATAGATCCCTTTAATTTCCATTGCACAATCATTGTGCTTATAACTACTGCCAGCATTAGTGGAAGTATAAAAGCATAGTCCTTTGTCATTTCAAAAATAATCAGAATTGCTGATATTGGAATTGAGTTTACACCACCCAACACTGCTCCCATTCCAACCAATACAAATGTTGTAGTATCAACATCAAATCCGAATACTGTTTTTAGAATTATTGCGAAAAGATATCCGAAGGTTGCCCCAATAAAGAGCGAAGGAGCAAATACACCTCCAAAACCACCGGAGCTTAAAATCAATGGTACTAGAATAAATTTTAATACTAATAGAATAATTGCCAACTGCCAAACAATTTCTTCGTTAAGTAGTTTGTTAATCGTCTCATAACCAATTCCAAAAATTTCACTATAAAAGTAACCCGAAATACCAACCAACAGCCCAACTATCGACATCAATAACCATTGTGGATATTTCAATTTTAGATGCTTGTTAAAAAGTTCGCTTATCAGTGATGAATATCGAATAAACAATAATGAAAGTATACCAGCAAAAATTCCAAGTATAATGAAAAGATAAAAGTCCTGATAAGCTCCGATATCTGCATGTGAAAATTGAAATGTTGGAGTATCCCCTAGAAATATACGTGAAACAACACTGGCAGTCACGGAAGCCAGTATTAAAGCCGAGAATGTAGCTGTGTGAAAATCGTTAAGCAAGACTACTTCGAGTGCAAAAAATATTCCACCAAGTGGTGTGTTAAAAACTGCTGAGATTGCAGCTCCAGCCCCAGCAGCAGTAAACATCCTTCTACGCTGGTCGGAAAGATCAAATAGTTGTCCAAGTTTACTCGCGACTCCACCACCTATTTGAGCGGCAGGTCCCTCGGGACCAACGGTACCACCAGAACCAATTGATATTGCCGGAGCAATTGCATGAAAAAGAGTTGTCCTAAATGGGATATAGCCGCCACGTGTTGAGACTGCTTTAATTACATCAATTACACCCTTTCTCTTTGCAGTTTTAGGAAAGAAAACTATCATCAAACTTTGGAGCAACATTCCAATTATAGGAATAGCAATCACAACACCAAGCCCTATGAATAGGAATTTACTTAGTACAAAATCAAAAAAGAAATATTGGAAGAAGTGAATAAGTTTGTGAAAAAGCACGGCGGCCAAGCCAACAGAAGCCCCAGTAATTATTGCAAGAATCGAAAAGACTGTATATTCAGGATATTCATTCTTAGAGAAAAAATTCTGTGTTGCATATCTGGCACTGCTTATTCCACTTTTAATTCGTTTTCCGAGGCGCCATATTTTTAACTTATCATTCAACATTTAACGTAACACTAGTTCTTTGAATATAAAATTTTGCCACCTACAATTGTCATATTAACTTTGGTCTTCAGTAGTTCATCATTTGGGATATTTAAAATGTCATTTGTTAAAACTGTGATATCTGCCAATTTCCCAATTTCAAGTGAACCTAATTTATCATCTTGGAATGCTGCATAAGCTCCGTTAATTGTATATGATTTCAGAGCTTCTATTCTGGTCATCTTTTCATCTGGAAAAAATGTTTCCCCATTCGGAAGTTGGCGAGTAACAGAAGCAAAGTAATTTTCAATTGTATTTACACTTTCAACTGGTGCATCAGTTCCATTACAAATAAGAGCACCGCTATCAATGAGCTTTCTCCAAACATAAGAAGTTCTCTTCGCTCGCTCACGCCCTAAACGTTTTCTTACAAAAATTGCATCCGAGGTTGCATGAATGCCCTGCATTGCTGCAATTACTTTTAACTCGGCAAAACGGGGGATGTCCTTTCTGGTAAGATGTTGAGCGTGCTCAATCCTCCAACGTAAATCTGTTTTGTGGGGATTAAGCTTGAATTCCTTTTCGTACACATTCAATATTTCTCTATTCCCTTTATCACCAATTGCATGTGTGCACATTTGGAATCCATTTTCAATAGCAATCTTTGCGGTTTTTCTTAAGTTGCTAATTGGGGTTACATTTAAGCCAGTATGGTTTGGTAAATCTGAATAATCACTTAACATCCAAGCCCCTCTTGAGCCAAGTGCCCCATCAATATATTTTTTGATTGCTCTAACAGTTAAATGATTCTCTCCGTAATTTAATATTTTGTAATCAGCAATTCTTTTTTCAAGCTCTTTGTTGTCTGCGGAAATCATAACATTAAGTCGTATTGGTATTCTTCCAGAATCAATTTGATCTTTGAAAAAATCAATCTCATCAAATGTTGAACCGGCATCTTGAAAAGATGTTATTCCATATTTTAAGCACTCTTCAATTGCAAGTTGTACCACTTTTTCTCGATGAGTATTTATTTCTCTTTCTGTTCTGTTATCCAACTGTTTTTGATACACTTTATAGATAAGTGACATTGCATCTTCCTCAAATACTCCTAGAATGTTATTTAAAGAATCGCGAACTATTCTTCCACCTCTTGGATTTTTTGTTGAGGCATCTATTTTAGCAATATCCATTGCGTATTTATTGGTAAATAGAGCATGCCCACTAGCATGAGTTAGCAGAACCGGATTATATGGAGTAGCTGAACTTAAGACTTTATGATATGGATACCCTTCACTATTTTCTTCCGGAACTGGATCCCATTTTTCTTGATGCCAGCCTCTGCCAATTATCCATGCCCCTGGTCTTGCTTTTTCAGCTGCTTCAGCAACTAGAGCTATAACTCCATCCCAATTTAATGCCTTGCTTAAATCGAGTTTAATTTTTGATTCGCCAAGTGATAAAAAATGAGCGTGGCTTTCAAAAAAACCAGGCATTACAAATTTTCCTTTTAAGTCAATTACCTTTGTATTCTCACCTATTTTTTCACTTATTGATTTCGTAGTTCCAATGTTTTGAATTGTATCAGCTTTTATTGCAATTGCTTCAACTTTTGGAATACTTTCATCCATTGTTATAATATTGCCGTTGATTAAAACTAAATCAGGAGAATTATCACTTACTGGTTCACATGCAATTAAAATTACAAAAGCGATTCCGAATAAAGGAAGAAAATACTTATTCATAATAATATCCAAAAATTTGTTTATTTAATGTGTAAAGTTACTGACTTATGTAAATAATTGGAATAAGAATAATCTGCATGCTCTTTTATTTAGTTTCTTGTAACACAGACCTACCTTCCGTTAGGCAAGGTTAGAAATCTGTGTTGTAAAAACAAATATTACTTTAACTCCAGATTACATTATATACAGATTCTAATTACACTAAAAACAAAAAACGCAGATTACTACCAAGGGCATTCCTTTGGAATAATCTGCGCTACGGGAAGTTAATACTCACAAATAAAAAATCCCAATACAGATAAGCTGGATTGGGATTTAAAGATAAATCTTAAATTTAAATATTCTAGAAAACGAAACTTATACCAACATTGACAGTCTCGAAAGTTAGAGGAGCTTCTTCACCACTTTGATTAAAAGGCCAGTTCATATGCTCTTTACGTAGTAAATAATATCCATATTGATATGCTGCTTTAAGTGCAAAACTAAAAATTGGGCCAAGTACTGGAGAGCCATCAATCAGGTCATCGGTAAAATAACCTAAAATATTGTAGCCAACTTGAGACACAATAAAACTTCCTGACCAATACCAAAAAAGGTGTCGTCTGTAAACTACTGAAGTTTCATAATAAACATTTGCCTGTAATGAGGAAATGAGCTCCACTTTTAATCCATAATTCCCTTTATCACCAAATCGGAAAGTACCATAATAATCATCCAAAATTGCAGCATCATGCTCAATATTTTCAACGCTATCTGGGTTCGTTTGATTTACATAATCATCCAACTTAGTCCAAACAAAATCTTGCGAAACATAAGGAATAATGGAAAGAAAGGATCCACCGTAACCAACTCCATCGCGTGAACCAAATCCAAAACGATATGAATCGGTTAAAATTTTATCTTCATTTGAAGAATATTCTTGCTGGGTCGAAGATAGATACCCAACGTATACATATCTTTCAGTTAAATCGACTAAAATATTATTGAAATTCTTCTGTTCACTTTTACCAAGCTTAATATCCCAATTTCCAACATTAGCAAACTCACCAATTACATTTTCATGTTTTGGTGTACCAAGTCCATAATTAATCTCTATCATTGGACGAGATTGATAGATAAAGTCTAAAACGTTACTATCTATATATTCTGTATAACCACTTTCGTTATCCTGCGCCAAAAGAAAACTTGTGATAAAAAAGAAAATTAAAAATGCAGCTCGTTTCATAAGGTCCCCAAAATTTTTTTTAATTTTTGTTCTTCTCTTCAACTGCAAGTAAAAGAGTTTCTAATAAAAACTCATTTTTTACTGGTTTAGTTAAAAAGTAATTGACACCTGCTTTATATGCTTCGGTTCTATCTCGTTGATAAGCATGTGCTGTTAAAGCAACTATAGGAATATCTTTATACTTATCTATTTGTTTAATCTCTCTGGTTAATTGAAGGCCATCCTTTTCCCCTCTCAATGAAACATCCATTAAAATCAAATCAAACTCATAATTCTCTAGTTTTTCATAAAAAGTATCCGCCGAATTACACATCTCGAGGTCAAAGCTTCTCTTTAAATAAAGAGCGAGAAATTTCTGGCTATCTTCGTCATCTTCAACAACCAATAGTTTTCTTTTTTGAGTTTCCATACTCATTTTCCAATTCCTACTTAAATTACTTTTTTCTATGCAGTGAAAATACCACAATCCTTATAAAATTAAAAGATACTGTTGTTAATAAACGGTTAAAATTTTATCAAGGTCCTTTCTCTTTATATTAGGAACCATTGTTCCTTTCTCTGGATATCCTGCCACAACTATAAGAAATGGAGTTTCATTGTTGGGTCTATTTAAAATTTCGGATAAAAATTTCATCGGACTTGGAGTATGAGTGAGTGTTGCAATTCCGACATTATGTAATGCGGTCAGTAATAGTCCGGTAGCTAAACCAACCGATTCTTTTATATAATAATTCTTTTCTCTTTCTCCATCACTTTTTACTTTATATTTTTCTTCAAATACAACAATTAAGTATGGAGCTATTTCTAGAAATGGTTTATATTCGTTAGTTTCAAATTGCTCAAGGTCTTTAAGCCATTCTTCTGGTGCTCTGTTTGAGTAAAACTCTTTCTCCTCTTTTTCAGCTGCAATTCTAATTTGCTTTTTTATTTCTGGATCCATAACTAAAACAAAATGCCACGGTTGTTTGTTTGCCCCACTGGGTGCTGTGCTTGCGGTCTTAATCGCATTCTTAATTACTTCAATAGGAATTGGCTCTGAAGAGAAAGTTCTCACTGTTCTCCGACTATTCATTTTTTCAAAAAAGATTTCTGAATTTTTAACCAATTGATCATCTGAAATTTTTGTAGGTGTATTTAATAAAATATGTTTTTCTTTTTTCATTTGTTAGTGTCTTATATTTTTCAATATTTACAAAATTATATGATTGATAATTTCTGCTCAATTAGAGAAAAGGAATTTTAGAAATCCAAAACAATTAAAATATTTTCATTCCGGAAAAATGCGGAAGATCTATTTTTTACGGAGAGAATAGCAAATGTTTTTTGTAGTTGCCAATTTATACTTACATTCACTCTATATAGAGTTTGTTAAGTTCTTTCATACTTCCCGGATCTCCAATTACAGTAATTCTATCCCCTTCAAGTATTTGCGTATTTCCCTTTGGAACAATTATCTCTCCTCCTCGTTGAAGAATTGCAACAAGGCACCCACTAGGAAATTTAATCTCCCTTAATTCTTTATTAATAAATAATTCAGTTTTCTTTCCTTTCGCAATATGAAGAGCCTGGAAGTTATCATCATGAAGCAAAGCTTCTTTTAATTCTTGTTCATCTTTTGCAGAATTCCACTCCTCTACAAAAGAATCATCATCAACGCGGCCGGCTATTTGTGCTAATATCCTTAAGTGCTGGGTAGGATCTTTTTCGGGACTAATTAAAAAGAATACTGCTGCAACCCTTTGAACATCTTCTTCTTTGTAAGTTAAGGGATTAAATATTGGAATATCAATTCCATTTTTAACTCGCATTAAAACAAGCATCGAATGCTCAATTCCAGCACACCTAAAGTGAGGAAGTGCAACACCATGTGTTACAGGTGTGGCGCCAACACGAGTTCCTTCCATTATTCGCTTAACAATTTCTTCAGGGGAGAGTGGAATATATTTAGAAACCAAATTGGCTGATAAATTAACAGCTTCAGAAAAAGTGATATCCTCATTTAAATCGAAAACTTTACTCTCCGTAACTATTTTATCAAAAGGGTCTCCCTTTCGTAAACCCTTCTCTTTTAATATCCCTCTTAGTTCTGTGTCAAGTCCTTTGAATCTTTGTTGACCAAGACGTTCAAAAATATGATAGATTGCACCGTTCCTTTCAACTTTTCCTCGGGCATAAAACCAATACCATAACCCACCAGTTATAACAAGTCCAGAAGAAAATATTATTGGAAGTGATCCCATTTCAAAAATTAAAAAGAGCGACGAAATAATTCCAAAAATATGAAGCCAAGGATAGAGTGGAGATTTGTATCCAGGATCGTAAGAATCAATTTTACTCTCTCGCATAATTATTACTGCTAAGCACACAAGTGCAAACATGAGTAGTTGAAATCCACTAGCAAGCTTTGCAATTCCAGTTGGGTCCAAAGTTACCAAGAGTATAATAATAATTGAAACTGTTAAAACTATTGAATATACAGGTGTATCAAAGCGACCAAGCTTTCTAAAATAGGAAGGCAAAATGTGATCACGACTCATAGCAAGAGGATACCGTGAAGCACTCATAGTTCCAGCATTTGCAACTGAAACAAAAGCCAATATTGCAGCAACAGAAAGAATGTACATTCCCAAATCACCAAAAAACACCTTTGCAGCAGATGCGACTGGGGTTAATGTCTCTTTTAATTCAGACATTGGTAATACACCAACCATTACAGCCGTTCCAAGTATGTATATTAATATCGCTAATCCTAAAGCTAAAAAGACTCCAATTGGTAGATTCTTTTCTGGGTTTTTTACCTCTTCAGCAAGAGAAGCAACATTGGTTACTCCAACATAACTGATATAAACCAAACCAGCTGTAGCAATAATGGAATCAAATCCAGCATCAAAAAAATTGTTGAAGTGTTCATAATTCAATTCCGGAAGTCCACCACCAATGAAAAATGCTAATAGAGTTAAAAGTCCACCGACAAGATATATTTGAAATTTTCCGCTTTTCTTTGCTCCAAAGATATTTAAAAGCCCAAGTGCCAATGCCAATACAATAGCAATTGGGATAATTGATAAGCCTGGAATGAAAAGAGATATATATGCTCCCATTCCAATAAGAGCAAAAGCAACTTTTAAAATTAAAGCTAGCCAAGTACCGATTCCTCCAATGGTACCAACGAGTGGACCAAGAGAACGGTCGAGAAAATAATAGACACCACCGGCTTTTGGCATTGCTGTTGCAAGTTCAACAACACTAAGCATAGCAGGAATTAATGGAATAGCTGCCAATACATAAGCAAGTATTAAAGCAGGTCCCGCTTGTTGAGCTGCTAAACCAGGAAGAAGGAAAAATCCGGCACTTAGAGTTGTACCTGCGGCAATTGAAAATACCCCGAGTAGTCCAATCTCTTTTTTTAATTTTTTCTTTTTCTCAGCCATAAATCAATTTACAATTATTTTTATATATAATCCTACAAGGAGCAATAAATAAATATATCTATTAATCTATCAATTGTACAACATGCGCTCTTACCAAAAGACACATGTCATTACCGAATGCATTTATCGGTAATCTCATGATTTGACAGATTCCCTCCTGTCTGCCCTGCCTACCGGACAGGTAGGCGACAAAGGCAGGCTAGAAGCATCCCGTAAAAGAAACGGGACAAGTTATGGGAATGACAGATAAGAAACAATTTCTATTTTACTTCTACACCCATTTCTTCTAATAAGAAACCCGCACCGCCAAGTTTTTGTGTTATCCAAAGAACGTAACGGATATCAACACCTATTGAGCGACTATAATCATCATTCCACGCAAAATCATTTATTGTTGCTTCGAATGCTCGGTCAAAGTTAACTCCAATCAATCTTCCTTTTGCGTCAAGAATTGGGCTTCCAGAATTTCCTCCTGTTGTATCCATATTATATAAAAGACCAACTGGAATTGATTTTAGTTTGGGATTGTAAAATTGACCGAAATCTTTTGCCTCATATAATTCTCTTAGTTTTACTGGAATTGTATATTCACTTCCCAAATAGCTTTTTTCAATTATACCTCTTAAAGATGTAATTGGAGATGAATAAACAGCATCACGAGGTGAGTAACCTTTGATGTAGCCATATGTTAATCGTAAAGTTCCATTAGCATCTGGGATAAATAATCTATTTTTCCACTCTTTTTTAACTTCATTAAATTGTGGGAGAAGTTGACTTAAGGCACCACTAACTTCATCATTTTCACTATTAAGTCTTTTATATTGCTCATTTAATTTTAACGCAAATTTTATAAGTGAATTATCCAATTCTTTTAATTCATCTAATGACATATTTAAAAGCTTATCAAAATTTTCTTTTTTTGTAATCTCTGTAGAAATAATATTATTATCCACAAATTTAGAAATGGTTTCCTTGTCATCATCTTTGAAAATATTATCAACAGCCTCAATTCTAGAGCTTTCGGAAAAATTAAGTGCGTCATAAATCATTTTTACGAGTAACTCTTTTTCAATTGACTTCATTGAAATTTTAAATGTTTTATCCAATTTGCTTATTGAGTTTACTTTGTTTTCATCTTTAAATGAAAATTTTCTCTCTGAGTTTTCTTTCTCTTGTTCTTCTCCATTCTGAATTACAAATCGTGCAAGTTTTAAATCATCAGATAATTTGTATAAAGATTCAAACCATATATTTGCTTCTGCTAAATCTAATTTTTTCGAGTAGACTTCATCAATATCATCAAATAGATCACCATAGCTCTTATTCAAATCTGGATTGCTTTTGATAAATTCAACAATTTCTTTCTCTTCAGATTGTTTGGTTTTAATCAGTTGTGTATTTCGTAAACCTTGAATTTTTCCTTTATAATTTTTCATAGTGTTTGAAAGGCGCTTGATATGTGTTGAATAGGCTAAAGACATTTGATCATTTCCATCAGTCTTGGCTCTGACCAAATTTATTGTCCACTCATATAATTCAGAGATATAAGGCAACCGGTAATTGTACTGATATTCAAGAAACTGTGAGGGCTGGTTTCGATATGTTCGCCCTGGATAACCAAAGATAAAAGCAAAGTCTCCTTCTTCAACTCCATTCGGATTGACCTCCAAATGCTTCTTTGGTTTGAACGGAATATTCTCTTTACTATATTTCGCAGAACTTCCGTCCGGTGCAACATAGGCTCTCAAGAAAGTGAAATCACCAGTATGACGAGGCCACATCCAATTATCTCTTTCACCACCGAACTCACCAATTGTTCTTGGAGGAACATAAACTAGACGAACATCCTCAATAATTCTATACTTAAATAAAATGTACGATTGTCCAGCAAACATCTCCGAAACACTTGCTTCAATCGATTTTTCTTTATCTGTCGCTCTCTCGCCAAGCTCTTCCATTTTTTTTGAAATGATTTTAGAGCGTTCTGCTAAATCATCAATTCCCCCAGCAGCATTAAGAATTTCTTCCGAAACATCTTCGTATGATTCAGTGATTTTCACTTTATATCCCTTAGCATGAATCTCTTTTTCTCTCGATTCAGCAAGAAATCCATTCTCTAAATAGTTATGCTCCGGAGTTGATGCCGCATTTACACCAGCAAACGCGCAGTGATGATTTGTGATAATCAATCCTTCAGGAGAAACAAAGGAGCCTGTACATCCATTTACTTTTACCAGTGCGTCAATTAAACTAATTCCATTGGGATTATAAATATCTTCTTGACTAATTAACAAACCTGCCTTTTGTAGATCTAATTTTTTTATTTCACTTAATGGATATTGCCCTTCCTCCGGACCTTTTGCTAGTAATAATGAGAAAGTTAAGAGTAATACAAACCCAAATAGAGTAACTGCCTTATTCATTTGATTCCTTGTATGAATTGAAAAATATTTTTGTGGCAAGCTAATAAAATAGGTTTTAAAGCTAAAGGGAAAACGGAGAGAAAGTTAGTCAGTCATAAATCTAATCTACTCCATTTAATTTAACACTCTCAAAATATTTAGTGAAATTTCTATCGAAACTGGATGATTAATTCCAATTTTTAACGATTGCCTGATCGCCAAATGTAAAATTAAAAGAGTTCAACCTTTCCCCCAAAAGTTAACTTTGGAAATAATGGATTCTTAATTTTTTAAAAGCTCTAGTTTATTTATAATTAATCTTCACAGACGTCGTTTTTCATTAACCGGATTATATATCCAAATTTGGAAAATCGCTAAAACTATGCTATAATAGACCTTTAAAAAAGAATTATTTGTTTAAAATATTGCTTATTTAGGCATAAAAGGGTTTTATATTAAGACACGTCGACTTATATAACCATTTTAAAATTTCTTAAAGGG
>Ga0164313_10002392_pt1 | contig 16862 bp, 17 predicted proteins | sample GuaBasSedimGuay4_FD_113735 | JGI IMG/M metagenome (GOLD analysis project Ga0164313, IMG submission 113735) | Subseafloor sediment microbial communities from Guaymas Basin, Gulf of California, Mexico - Guay4, Core 4569-4, 0-3 cm | ecosystem: Environmental > Aquatic > Marine > Hydrothermal vents...
AGATCATTTAAGAAGATCATCAGCATTATTAAAAACAGAAGTTTGGGCAAATAACTGTATGCGGCAATTATTTTAATATTATTCGTGCCAGCGCCATATGAATTGACCAAATAATAAAATGGAAAGACCACTGTCAAAGGTGCCAGTATTTGCATACTGTATCCCATATCTGTTTGAAACAAATCGTTGACGAAAAACCCTAGTAACCAGACAACTATACCTAGTCCTGCTCCATTAATTGTGGCCATAATAAATCCAATTGCCAGTAATTTTTTCTCTCTGATGATGTTGTGGTTTTGGGCAAGTAGATTTCGAAGAGAGACAAAAAATCCAAATCTAAAGAACAAGGATAAAAAGGAAACCAAACTTATAAAAAATGCATACTCTCCGTAATTGATATCACCCAACTGCTGTGTTTGTATCTTTTTAATTCCAAAGCCAATTACAATTAAAAAAATGTTCGAGGCAAATAATAGGGCAACCTGTTGAAAGGTTTTGGGTAATTTTAAAAGTAACGATTTCATATAGGAGGTAAAAATAATATTTAAAAGTAAATGACTACTTTTATTTCATGAATATAAAGCATATTTTTTTTGACCTTGACCATACTTTATGGGATTTTGAAAGTAATTCAAAAAATACTTTTGAGCATATTTTTAAGGACAAGCAGATTGGGGTAGAAATTGAAGATTTTAGCTTGTGTTATAAGCCGATTAACCAAAAATATTGGAAACTGTTCAGGGAAGATAAAGTATCTAAAGAGAAGCTTAGATATGGCAGGTTAAAAGAAACTTTTGAGGTTTTAGATTATGCTATCGATGATGATTTAATAAATGTATTGGCGGAGAAATACATTGAAAACTTATCAAATTTTAATAAACTCTTTAGTGGGACTATTGATATATTAAATTATTTAAAACCCAAATATAATATGCACATTATAACAAATGGGTTTGAAGAAGTACAACATAGAAAATTAGAAAACTCGTCTATCCTACCATATTTTAAGCACATTATTTCTTCTGAAAAGGTAGGGGCAAAAAAACCAAATCCCAAAATATTTCACTATGCTCTTGAAATTGCCAATGCAATGTCAGAGGAGAGTATTATGATCGGCGATAATTTTGAGGCGGACATCCTTGGAGCGAGAAGTGTTGGCATGCATACTATTTTCTGCAATTTTGATAAAGAATCAGTTCCTGATAATGAAAAGAGTATTTCCAGGTTAGACCAATTAAAGAACCATCTATAACAAGACTCGTCAAGAGGTTTTAAAAAATAATGTATATTTAGAACTTTAATATAAATTGCTACAAGACCCCTCTGAGATGCAAAAGCAACTTCTAACTATTTATTTTGTGTTAATTATTATAAGTTGTTATGGTCAGAACAAACAATTAATTTACAATTTTGATCAATTGCCGCAAACCCTTATGACAAATCCGGGTGCCGTTGTGGATTACAATAAGCACATCGGAATTCCTTTATTATCCGGTATTTATTTTCAGATTGGAGCCACCAATAAGAACGTTACCTATAATAATGTTTTTGCTGGTCAGGGTGGTAGTGATGCACTAAGAAACCTAAATGCTATAGAAGATATGTCCACCGATGATTATTTCCAATTTAATCAGCAAATTGAAATACTTTATGGGGGTATCAGATTAAGAAACGACAAGCATTATGTGAGTTTTGGTATATATGAGGAGATGGATGGTTTTTCTTTATACCCGGGAGACATAGTAAAAATATATTATCACGGAGATGACAGAAATGGCGATGGTATTCCAGAATTTGACAGAATAACCAACCTCGATCAATTAAATATGATTGGAAATTTAATGGGTGTTTTTCATGTGGGTATCTCAAGTAAAATAAGTGAAAGGTTAAATATTGGTGCTCGGTTAAAATTGATCTCCGGTTCTTTAAATTTTAATTCTACAAAAAATACAGGAAATTACCAATTAAGTCAATCCGAAAGCTCCGCCCTGTACCATCACAATTTTAATAATATGAATGTTATTTTTAATTCTTCGGGTTTCAGTGCTACGGAAGCGGGTGATTTTGAATTTGATCCGGGGAGTTATATTCAAGGTTTATTTTTTCTAAAAGGTAATATTGGAATAGGAGTTGATTTAGGATTGACCTATCAGGCAAATGAGAGAGTTACAGTTACCGCAAGTGTTTTGGATTTGGATTATATTAATTATTCCAATGATATCACAAGTTATGTAGTAGTTAATGATTTCTTGGTTAAGGATGAGGATTACTTTGATCCGCCATTTGGAGGTGAACAACAATATTGGAAGGATAAAATTGATGATTACCGATATTTTTATGGTGATGATTTACCCTTGGATACCATACATGTAAGATATAATAATTTTCGCTCACCTATTTTAAATGCTTCTGTCGGATATAAAATGTCCAATAAAGCGAAAGGTAGTAAATCCGTTTTTCGAGATGTAAAATGCGATAAGTGCTTGTATAACAAAGGACTGTATACTAGTGAATTAGGCATTCAGACTTATACAATATTTCGGCCGGAAAAAATTGGATGGGCTATTACAGCCTATTATTCCCGGGAGTTTAATCAATATATAAATGCAAAAATTACTTATACTTATGATAATTTTTCCCCATATAATGTAGGTATAGGAATATCTACACATTTTAGAAGATGGAACTTTTATGCTGCGATGGATAATTTATTATATTTACCCAGATTAAAAGATAGCAATTATCAATCTTTACAACTCGGATTTAATTTTATCTTTGAATGAAATAAAATTTAGATAATGAACAATAGAATATTAAGCCTGTTAATGTTATTTATGTATGTAACAGTTTCATTTTCTCAAAATGAATTGAATGCATATAAATACATAATTGTCCCGAAAAAGTACGATTTTATGAAAGGGGAGGAGGATAAGTATCAGCTAAATTCATTAACTGAATTTTTGTTCAAAAAACATGGCTTTAAAGCCGTGTTTCAGGATGAAACCTTTCCTCAGGATTTATTATCAAATCCATGTTTGGGAGTTATAGCATATGTCACTGATGACTCTAAACTGTTTACAACAAGATTAAAATTTGAAATGAAGGATTGTTATAATAAAACAGTATATACATCTATTGAAGGTGTTACCAGAGAAAAGGAATTTAAAAAGGCCAATCATGAAGCACTCAGGGCTGCGTTTGTTTCTTTTGAAACTATGGATTACGAATTTAACCCGGCTCTTGTAACCAACCTTTCTGTGGCCTCAAATAAAATTGAACCGGTTAGTCCTGTGACTGCAGCTTCCGAGCCAACATCAAATACAAAGACAAATACCGATAATTTATCTGAGCCTGTGCCTGTTGTTGTGGTTGAAGAAAACAAAGTGTCCGATAAAAATGTAGCAAGTTCGGTTGAAGAATCCAAACCAAATGAGGTAGCTCCAAAAAAAGCAGAACCGGTTGCTGAAGTGAAACCGGCGCCAATTCCAGTTCCTGTAATGACTGAGAATCAGGTTAAGTCAGAAGACAGTGGTTCTGCCGATTCTGGTTTAAAATCGTACAAGAATGAGAATATTTCATTTTTTATTATTGAACAAGGGGGGAAGTTAATGGCATATGTAAATGAAACTAAAAATGGAGCATACAAAAAGGGCGAATTGATAGGCACTTTTATCAAAACATCCATACCAGATGTTTACCGTGTTACCTGGAAAGATAAGGAAGGGAAGAGTAGGGAAACCACCGGTTACTTTGATGAGGCAGGAAATTTAAAAATTGATGTTAATAGAAATGGTGAAATTGAAATTGTAATTTTTGAGGTGGAGGAATAAGATCTAATGCTATAATAAAGAGTTAATTTCAACCTATTAACCTGAGTTCGATTAATTCTAATTACCACAGAAACCCAATAGATAGTGAGATTTGAGCTAAAAAAAACGCAAAACTAACAGGTTAATTTAAGAATTTTTTAGCTCAAAGATTGCTGTTTAGTGGGTTTTCCTTTAGGATTCATAGAAAACCTTCCTCTATTTCGTTAATTTTTCTTGAATTAATCCATTAGTTCTTCAAAAAATCGCCTAATATAAGAAGGATTTCAATGAACTGTGCGTTTTACGATTAATCGAACTCAGGTTATTAATACCCATATTTACCTTTCCATCTCTTTTTTAGTATTTCTCTGAACATATTCTCTCTACTATTAGCACCCGGTTCATATAATTTTGTGTTTTTTATTTCTTCGGGTAAAAATTCTTCTTCGGCAAAATTGTTGTCAAAATTGTGCGCATATTTATAATCTTTACCATAATTCAAATCTTTCATCAATTTTGTTGGAGCATTTCTCAAGGCTAAAGGAACCGATAAATCGCCTGTTTGTTTTACCAATTGTTGGGCTTTTCCAATAGCTTCATAAGCCGAATTACTTTTTGCTGAATTTGCCAGATAAATGGCACACTGACTCAATATAATTCTAGATTCAGGATTTCCAATAACCGAAACGGCTTGAAAAGTATTGGCAGCTAATATTAAAGCCGTTGGATTTGCGTTGCCTATATCTTCAGATGCTAAAATTAACAATCTTCTCGCAATAAATTTAACATCCTCACCGCCTTCTATCATCCTTGCTAACCAGTAAACGGCACCATTTGGGTCACTCCCCCGAACGGATTTTATAAATGCCGATATAATATCATAATGTTGTTCACCTGTTTTGTCATACCTCACCGTATTCTTTTGCACTTTATGCAACACCAAATCATTGGTAATTTCAATGGGTTCCTTTTCTGAAGTGACAATGAGTTCAAAAATATTCAATAATTTACGAGCATCACCTCCCGATAGTTGAATAAGTGCGTCTGTTTCTTGAAGTATGATATTCTTTTTAGCAATAAACGCATCATTTTTTAGAGCTCTGTCGAGTAAAGCAATTAGATCCTCACGATCAAAAGGATTTAGAATATAAACCTGACAACGAGATAATAAAGCGGGAATTACTTCAAAACTTGGATTTTCTGTAGTTGCGCCAATTAAGGTTACCCATCCTTTCTCGACAGCACCAAGCAAGGAGTCCTGCTGAGATTTACTGAATCGGTGTATCTCATCAATAAACAAAATTGGATTTTTACTACTAAATAAACCACCGCTGCTTTTGGCTTTAAGAATAATTTCTCTTACTTCTTTGACACCCGAATTTATTGCACTTAATGAATAGAATGGCCGTTCTGATTCTTTAGCGATAATATTTGCTAAGGTAGTTTTTCCTATACCCGGCGGTCCCCATAAAATTAAAGATGGAATTATTCCTTGTTTGATATGAATGGTCAATGCCCCGTTCTTTCCAACTAAATGTTGTTGGCTTATATAGTCATCCAATGATTTTGGTCGAATTCTTTCTGCTAGTGGCTCATTCATTTTGTAAAAATAAAGTAAAAAGGAAAAAGTTTTAGTTTCATTTTCTTTTTTTTGTAAAGGAACTTAGTTAAAACCTGAGTTCGACCTAAATTATTTTTGCAGCTTTTCAAGGTTTTGCATAGATAATTCAGATTTTTGCAGGTAAACAGGTTAATTCAAGAAAATATGAGGCAATATATGTGAAACCTTGTAAAACCCAAAGGGAAACCATATAAACAGCAATCTTTAAAAGAAAAAACAATCGAATTAACCCGTTAGTCCTTCCTGTTTTTTCTTTCAAATCTCACTATTTCTATAGTTTCTGCAAATGTATTCTTTAGGACGAACTCAGGTTTTAAGTTAAACTTTAGTCAGTTTACTTGAAAAACACTAAAGTACTTTATGATTTGATCATTAAATTTTGAATCTTTGAATTTTCTTTGTGTTCCTATATTAAGAACTTTACAAAAACACATACTAAAGCAATTTATACCTTAAATAACTGTGACTGAACATAAGCATTATAAATTTTCACCTCTAATTTTGGCGATCCCTTTATATTTTGTCTTGTTATTATGGATAATTTTTTGGTTTGAAGTTAAATATGGATATAATTTTAATAAATATGGAATTTATCCGCGAACATTTGTTGGGTTAAGAGGTGTTTTGTTTTCTCCATTTATTCATGGTGATATCAAACACTTGTATCATAATTCAATTCCGCTTTTTGTATTGCTGTTTAGCCTGTACTATTTTTATCGCAAAATTGCTTTGAAAATTTTTGTTTATGGTACCATTTTCACGGGAATATTGACATGGATTTTCGCAAGGGAATCCTTCCATATAGGTGCAAGTGGAATTATATATCTACTGTTCAGTTTTATTTTTTTTAGTGGAATTATAAGAAAAAACTATCGATTGATAGCGGTTTCACTCATGGTTATTTTTCTCTATGGAAGTATGGTTTGGTATCTGTTGCCCGTCAAAGAAGAGATCTCTTGGGAAGGTCATTTATCAGGATTTGTTGTAGGTATTATTTTTGCTTTTTATTTTAGAAAAACCGGACCTCAAAAATTAAAATATGAATGGGAACATGAAGATTATCAAAAAGACGATTTCGATTTGTTATTTGACGATGACGGTAATTTTAATCCTAACAAATCCGAGAAAGAATTGGAATGAATTAATGATCGAAATCAATTTTTTATATTATTTACTCAAAAGAGCAGCTTTTATAAAATCCAGAAACAACGGATGCGGATCAACGACTGTACTTTTATATTCCGGATGGAATTGTACGCCAATAAACCATGGATGATCCGGTAGTTCAATTATTTCAACAAGTCCGGTGTCCGGGTTAACCCCTGTAGCTCTTATTCCTGCTTCTGTTAATTGTTTAAGATATGAATTATTAAACTCATATCTATGGCGATGACGTTCACTTATCAATTCTGAATGATAAGCATTATATACCTTTGATTCTTTGTCGATTTTGCAATCCCAGGCTCCTAACCTCATGGTTCCTCCTTTTTCTGTTACCTTCTTTTGGTCTTCCATAAGGTCGATTACCGGATGAGGCGTGTTTGCATCCATCTCTGTCGAATTAGCATTTTCCAAATGTAAAACGTTTCTTGCAAATTCAATCACTGCCATTTGCATTCCCAAACAAATCCCTAAAAATGGTATTTTACTTTCTCTGGCATATCGTACTGCTTCAATTTTCCCTTCAATTCCTCTGTCACCAAAACCGGGAGCGACAATAATACCGTTTAATCCCTCTAATTTTTTTGCAACATTTTCTTTTGATAATTCCTCCGAATGAATTGGATGTATGTTGACTTTGACCTCGTTATGTGCACCAGCCTGACCAAGAGATTCAAGAATTGATTTATAGGCATCCTGTAACTCCACATACTTGCCAATCAATCCAATTTCGACTGTATTCTTAGGGTTTTTAAATTTATATAGAAATTCATTCCATGCTACTAATTCAGGAGATTTCTTAGCTGTTAATTCTAATTTGCTTAGAACAACTTTGTCAAGACCTTCCTGGAGCATTAAATTTGGCACATCATAAATTGTCTTAGCATCTATTGATTCAATAATGGCTTCTTTTTCTACATTGCAAAATAAGGCCAACTTTCTTCTTATACCTTCGTTTAAATGGTGCTCCGTTCTACATACTAAAATATCAGGACTAAGACCACTTTGCATCAGTACTTTTACAGAATGTTGTGTTGGTTTTGTTTTTAACTCTTTAGCTGCAGCAAGATAAGGTACCAATGTTAAATGGATGACAAGGGCGTTTGTAGGGCCTAATTCCCATCTCAATTGTCTTACCGATTCAATATATGGCAATGATTCAATATCTCCAACGGTACCTCCAATTTCGGTAATAACTATATCGAACTCACCGGTTTTACCCAAGAGTTTTATTCGATTTTTTATTTCATCTGTGATGTGAGGAATTATTTGGACCGTTTTTCCCAGATAATCTCCCTTTCTTTCTTTATTGATTACGGTTTGGTATATTCTACCCGTAGTTACATTATTTGCTTGAGAGGTAGGAATATTTAAAAAACGCTCATAATGACCTAAATCCAGATCGGTTTCCGCTCCGTCATTAGTTACATAACACTCTCCGTGTTCATATGGGTTTAAGGTTCCGGGATCTATATTTATATAGGGGTCTAATTTTTGAATAGTTACAGAAAATCCGCTTGACTGTAATAATTTTGCTAATGATGCAGCAATAATTCCTTTTCCAAGAGAAGAACTTACCCCTCCTGTAACAAAAATATACTTCGTATTTGGCATTGTGTTTAGGTTTGTACAAAATTACAAAGTCTGACTACTTTCGCAAGAGAAAATGTTTTTATTTTTTGATAGTTATAAAGTATTTTACCTAAAGGCATTAAAAGAAGAACTAACCTTTTAAGATTCCAAAAAAGCCCACCTGATCGGACGCCATGCTTCTGGAGATTAAACCTAATTGATGGGAATAAAAAAACCCACTTTCAAATTATTAAACAAAAAGGGGAGAATGTTTTATAATGATTGTAAAAGTGGGTAGTAAAAATTATCTCTTATAGATGAATTGTTTCCATTTGGAAATACGATAATCATCTGATGTGATCTCTAAATTATAAACCGATGTAAGCTTGTAAAGATGTATTTTTTCTTAAGCAGCGAAATTTGTAGAATTACTACTAGAAAAAAGAAAAAAATTATTTAAACAAAACTTTCAAAAACAATTCTTTCTTTCATGGTATGTCATATTTTATGGTTAGTCATATCTAATAACGTATAACAAGGTTTTTTATTATATAAGAGTAATATTTTTTCATAAAACAGTACTTTTATCAATGTTTAAACGAGTTTGAGATTAAAAAAAAGTTTTTATTTTGCTATTTTTTTTTGTGACAGGTGGCATTTCTATCCAAATTATTTAACGATTTTGAAGCTAAATCAATAAAAATGGAAGAATGCAGTACTATAAAATTATTGAACAAAAGAAAAAATTATTCATCATCAATATAAAAACGTGTGGTGAAAAAGATTCTGAAAATGTTAATTTCTCATCAACTGAGGCTATAGGATATATTGGATAATATATCTAAATTATCTGCTATATCCAGATTGTCAGGATTGTTTTTTTCTGTGCTCGTACAGCTTGAAGTGCCGCCACAGGATAAAAGAACTAAGGATACAATAACTAGACTGCCAAAAATGATTGATCTTTTCATAACTATTATTTAGTGAATTTGTAATTTAATAACGTAGAGCAGGCTTTTTTATTGGCTTAATTTGTTTAAAGTGTATTCAATAAGTCTCTCCACAGTTTTATAAGGGTCTTTGCTAAATGTTGAATTTCTTCGATTTGCTATTATCGCATTCATGGAGACTGCCTGGTGTCCTAATAGTTTGGACAAACCATAAATAGCAGATGTTTCCATTTCGAGATTGGTAATTTTAACTCCTTTATAAAGGAAGCTTTCAATTTTGTCATTCAATTCTGGATCTTGAACCGGAAGGCGTAAAACTCGGCCTTGAGGTCCATAAAAGCCACCTGCAGTAGCGGTTATTCCCGAAAAAACAACGCCTGAAGATAATATCTTTTCTAAATAACTGCTATTTCTTATAATAAACGGTCTGGATTTTTTTTCTGAATAATTAGTATGCTCAATAAATGCTTCTTCCATATCCTTTTCAAGAATATGGTCACATTCATAAGACAAGAGCATTCCGTCTAAGCCCAATCCAAATTTTGCCAATACAAAACTGTCCACGGGAATGTTTTTCTGTAGGGAGCCTGACGTTCCTATACGTATTATATTTAAAGAAGTGTGTTTTTTTTTGATCGTACGAGAATGCAGATCGATATTGACCAGTGCGTCTAATTCATTAATAACAATATCAATATTGTCAGGACCTATACCTGTCGAGATAACAGTAAATCTTTTGTTTTTAAATGTTCCGGTTATTGATTTAAATTCTCTTTTTTGAGTTTTAAATTCTATAGAATCAAAATGTTTAGCAACCTTGGCCACACGATCTTGGTCTCCGACCAAAATTATATTATCTGCAATATGTTCGGGCTTCAAGTGAATGTGATACACACTACCGTCAGGATTCAAGATTAATTCTGATGCCGCAATTTTTTTCATCCGCCAACTCTTTTTACGTGATAACCCTTGTTTTCCAGGATATTTATAATTTTATCTCGATAATTTCCCTGTATAATTATTTCACCATTTTTAGCACTACCTCCTACGCCACATTTAGTTTTTAGCAGTTTGGCCAGAGTTTTCAGATCATTTTCATTTCCTTCAAAACCCGTAATTACGGTTACTGTTTTCCCTCCTCTTCCTTTATTAGAAAAATGTGCTTCCAGAAATTGTTCGTTCGATGCTAAAGTTTTTTGGTCTTCATCCGATAAAGAAGAAAAATCAGCCTTGTCATTAGTAGAAAATACGAAGCCACCCAAATCAGATAAGCTATTTAATTTTTTTTTAACCATTGCGTTGTTTCAAAAATTTGAATATACCAAAGATAAAGAAAATTAAGCCCAGTAGAATCAGACCTAAAAAACAATAATAACATTTCTCTTTAATCTTAACAGATGCTAATAAGATCAAAACAGATGCGATTATAATATTTGTGGGCGTAGAATTTCCCATTATTTTTTAATGCGGTTCCAGGCAAATAAAATTAAGGCAAATGACTCAAAGGTAAGACCTATAGCTATAATTATTGACGCTTGATCCCAATTAAATAATTTACCAATAGCACCTGCAATGATCAAGATTATACCAAAAGTAAACATTGAAATTATTCGTTTATTCATCGTTTAACTTTTTAATAATCCTAATGAAACAAGTCTTTCCTTTAGATATTCTTCCGCTGTAATATCATCATATGCTTTTGGATTGTTTTTGTCAATGCATTCTTGAAGACAGTTTAGTTTCATGTCTCCCTTAGGATGTGTAAAGAAAGGTATGGAGTATCTGGATTTTCCCCAATCTTTTTTTTCCGGATTTATAACACGATGAATGGTTGATCTCAATTTGTTATTTGTTAATCGCTGCATCATATCACCTACGTTTACAACGAGTTGGTCTGGTAATGCCGTTACAGGAATCCAATCTCCTTGTTTATTTTGTACTTCTAAACCAGATGCGGAAGCTCCCATTAAAAGAGTAATTAAATTAATATCACCATGTTCTGCGGCTCTAACAGCTCCTTTAGGTTTGCCAATTATGGGAGGATAGTGAATTGGACGTAAAATACTATTTCCATTTATCACATATTTATCAAAGTAGAATTCATCCTTACCAATATACAATGCTAAAGCTCTCAATACATAAATAGCAGTTTTTTCAAGCATGCGAAAAGCTTGCATTCCCACAAAGTTAAAGCTTTCAACTTCGACAACTTGTATATTTTTAGGATAAACCTGGGTCAAATCAACATCATCTCTCACTTCCTGACCAAAATGCCAGAATTCTTTTAGATCGCCTTCTTTTTTACCCTTTGCCGATTCTTTTCCAAATGATGTATACCCTCGTTGACCGGCAAGCCCTTCAATTTCATATTTATTTTTCACATGCAAAGGCAGATCGTAAAATTCTTTGACTTTTTTGTACAATTTATCCGTGAGTGGATCATCTAAAAAATGTCCTTTTAAGGCAATGAAACCAATTTCTTCATAGGCTTTTCCAATTTCTTGTACGAATTTTTCTTTTTTCGAAGGATCGTCAGATAAAAAATCAAGCAAATCAACACTAGGGATGTTTTTCATGACAGTACAATTTTAATTAGCTTTTTTATAAAAAGGAATTAAATATGAAACGGTATAGTTGAAACTAAAACCATTCCCATTCACATAGACCCTATTAAAACCGGGAATAAACAGGTTATTAAAATTTTCAGGTTCCTTGGAACTAAGTAAAACATTTCCGCTAAAAGAAAACCCTAAGAATAAGTTATGTAAAACTTCCGCTTTTATACCCAATACCAAAGAAAACCATGAGGCGGTTAAACCATTATAAGTTACCGGGTCGGGTAATTCTTCCTCGGGTAAAAAGGGGTCGGCGTTAATAATTCCCTGATTTAAAGTTTGATCAAATACACTAAACCCATATCTTAATCCAACGAGTATCATGTTCTCCATACCAATCCAATTCTTATATACATTTACATCTGCGCCCAGCCTAATATATGACCCATTGGTCGTGAAATTAAAATAATCCTCATAAGTTGTGACATCATTATACCCCAGTTCGGCAGCGGCATAAATAATTTTTGTAACTCTGTAATCAGCAACAATTTCCAAGCCTTTTTTGCTGTCATCAAAAAGCGTATAGATTGGTTGTGCTAAGTCGATGCCCAGCCGGATACCATAACGATCTTTGTAAACATCTTCAACTTCCTCTTCAACCTTTGTTTCCTGAGATATTGTAAAAAATGAAACTGATAAAAACAGGATGCTAATGATATATTTTGACATGGGCGGCATCTTCATTTACTATATTTAATGGGTCTTCTGTTGGTTCTATTATTTTTATCCAGTTATCATCATCCTCCTCGAGAGTGATAATCACATCATAATACATGGTTTTATAGCCGCATGACCTCGAAACATAAACGTTCTCCCGGGTATATGCCAGGTCAAAAACATCTTCATTTTCAACAAAATTATCATTCCCATCATTTTGTAGAACAGTAAGTTTAAATTTCGTAATATCTGCTGTTACCTTTACGGGAATGGCAATGGAATCTGTGAATTCTGTAATTGTCTGACCATCACCCTCATAAAAACCATCAATTCCTCCTAACTCCACTTTAATATCAATAACTCTTTTATGAAATTGCGGATCGTCAGCATCGTAGAAACGAATTATAAAATACGGAGTAATTTCGTCAATACAAATATCATCGTTTTCACAGGCCAATATCATTGAAAGTATAACTATGCCGGATATTATAAATCTTTTCATTAATTTAAGGTGATGTTTATTCGTGGACTTTATTGTTTGTCAGTTGTGATTTATGAACGGTATTTGGCATATTAGCGATTTTATAATTTATTTTTACAAATTCTAAGGATTCATCCAATCCTTTAATTTTCTTAACGAATATACATACATTTTATGCTTTTTGATTTAAATAAAATGATTAAACAAAATCATGTTCAATTGAATTAACGCAACTCCAAAAGTACAACATTTTCTATATGATGGGTTTGTGGAAACATATCAACAGCCTGGGATTTTGTTATCGTGTAATATTCTTTCATCATGGATAGGTCCCTGGCTTGTGTTGCCGAATTACAACTCACATAAACTATTTTTTTAGGCAGGATTTTTAACATTTGCGTTACCACATTTTTGTGCATTCCATCCCTTGGAGGATCGGTAATAATTACATCCGGACTACCATTTTTCTCTATAAAATCTTCGGTAAAAACTTTAGCCATATCTCCTACGAAAAATTCTGTGTTATTAATACCGTTATTTTTCGCATTGCGCTTTGCATCTGCAATAGCTTCTGGAACGGATTCCACACCGATAACTTTTTTTGCCATTTTTGCAATAAATTGTGCTATAGTACCAGTTCCCGTATAGAGGTCATATACAATTTCGTTTCCCGATAAATTAGCAAAATCTCTTGTAATCTTATACAATTCATAGGCCTGCTTAGAATTTGTCTGATAAAATGACTTGGCGTTAATTATAAACCTTAAACCTTCCATTTCCTCTACAATATGGTCCTTGCCGCTAAATGTTATGACATCCTGATCATAGATGGTGTCGTTGCCTTTATTATTGATAACATATTGCAGTGAAGTGATTTGCGGAAATTTACCGGTAATATAATCCAATAGTAATTCCCTTTTTTCTTTATCATTTTCGAAGAACTGTACAACAACCATTATTTCACCGGTAGTTACAATACGAATCATAAGTGTTCGTAATAAACCGTGCTGTCTTCTCGGATTGAAAAAGGAGATATCATTATCTACAGCAAACTTTTTTATTGCATTTCTTATATCATTTGAAGGATCTTCTTGTAAATAGCATTTGTCTATATCCAGAATTTTATCCCACATTCTTGGAATATGAAAACCACATGCATTCCTATTGTCATATTCCTTTTCCTCTTTTATTTCTTCATTCGTTAACCACCTCGAGTCTGAAAAAGAGAATTCCATTTTATTGCGATAAAAATAGGTTTCCTTACATCCCAGAATTGGACTAATTTCGGGTAGATCCAAATGACCGATTCGAATTAAATTATTAGTGACTTCTTTTTGTTTGTAGAATAGTTGCTCCTCATATTTTAAATTTTGCCATTTACAACCGCCACAAGTGCCGAAATATTCACAAACAGGCTGCTCTCTTTTATCTGAATATTTATGAAATTTTACAGCTTTCCCTTCAAAATATGATTTTCTTTTTCTTCCCGTTTGGATATCTACAACATCACCGGGGACGGCATTCGACAAAAAAATAACTCTTCCGTCAGGCGCCTTGGCAATAGTTTTGCCTTTGGCCGCGGTATCAATCACTTCAATATTTTCAAATAGATGAAATTTCTTTTTTCTGGACATGCGGCAAAAGTAATTCATTTTTATGGTATTATAAAGCGCTTTGTTCACTGTAAAAAACTTTAATTTTGTTATTTTAAATATTGCGATGGAAGATCAAAGTACGAGAAAAATAATTCATGTGGATATGGATGCTTTTTATGCCTCCGTTGAACAAATGGATAATCCTGCCCTATTAGGAAAACCTGTCGCCGTTGGAGGAGGGAGTGAAAGAGGAGTAGTGGCTGCTGCGAGTTACGAAGCGCGTCAATTTGGTATTCGTTCTGCGATGAGTGGGGTTCTTGCAAAGAAAAAATGTCCACACCTGATTTTTATTAAACCGCGTTTTTATCGATACAAAGAAATTTCTCAACAAATCAGAAAAATATTTTTTGATTATACAGATCTGGTGGAGCCCTTATCTTTAGATGAAGCTTTTTTAGATGTCACGATAAATAAGAAGAATAACCCATCTGCAACCTTAATTGCGAAGGAAATTAGAAAAAGAATATTCGATGAAGTTGGCTTGAGAGCATCAGCGGGAATTTCTGTAAATAAATTTGTTGCGAAAATTGCCTCAGACATAAATAAACCTAACGGCCAAAAAACTATACCACCGGAAAAAGTACTTGATTTTTTAGAAGAATTACCAATTGAGAAATTTTTCGGAATTGGAAGAGTAACCGCCGAGAAAATGTATAGTCTTGGAATTTTCAGTGGCAAGGAACTAAAAGAAAAATCTCTGGAATTCTTAACCTTAAATTTTAAAAGTTCGGGGGCTCATTATTACCATATCGTAAGAGGACTTCATAATCCGGATGTGAAACCTAACAGAAAACAAAAGTCTGTGGCAGCAGAACATACTTTTGTAAAGAATTTAACATCGGAGATTTATATGCTGGAGCAATTGGATAAAATTGCTCAGGAATTGGAGAATAGGTTGAAAAAATCGAAAATTGCAGGAAAAACGGTTACCTTAAAAATTAAGTATAGTGATTTTGCGATTCAAACAAGGAGTAAGACACTTCCGTTTTTTATAAAAGATAAAACTTTGTTGCTCGAAACAGTCAAGAATTTGTTATACCAGGAAAGACTTTCAAACTCTGTAAGATTATTAGGAATTTCAGTTGCAAATTTAAATATAAATACAAAAGAAAGCGAAAAGATTATTGACGTACAATTGAAGTTTGATTTTTAGGATAGCAATCATTTTTTTAAAAAGGCCATAGCCAGTTTTAACCATCCCAAAATAAAAAGCAATCCGCCAATAGGAGTGATAAACCAAATAGATTTTGCCGAAACCCCACCTGCCGTAATGGCAAATATAGATCCCGAAAATAGTAGTATTCCAGTCAAAAACAGGTAACTAATGATCTTTTTATTCTTATCAGTTATTCCACTGTAAGTGTTTACGAATAAAAGAACGATAATGTGATACATCATATATCTGACCCCCGTTTCAAAACTTTTAATTGCTTCAGGATCCAGTTTTTCTTTTAAGCCATGGGCGCCAAATGCTCCTAATACAACAGCGGCTAATCCTAAAAACGCAATAAAACCTAATCTGTTTTTCATTCTGAAAAATTGAGAATTATTAGTTGACAAACTTACTACTTTATTTGTACTTTTGAACTCAATTATTATAGTATAAAGTATGAGAAGAGTTTTGATTATTGGTGCCGGTAGATCTGCATCGTCGCTGGTTAAATATTTACTGGACAAGTCGGATGAGGAAAATTTAGAATTGATTATTGTTGATATCAACCTCGAGAATGCTCAAAAATTGGCTCAGGGTCATATCAATGCAACAATTCTTGAATTTGATATTTTCGATATTGATTCGCGACAAGAGGTAATAAGGAATTCAGATATAGTAATATCCATGTTACCCGCAAGATTTCATATTGAAGTAGCTAAGGATTGTATCGTTTTTGGTAAAAATTTGGTCACAGCATCCTACGTTTCTCATGAGTTGATGGAATTGGATAAGGAAGTTATAGCCAAAGGCTTGATTTTTATGAATGAGATTGGTTTAGATCCCGGAATTGACCATATGAGTGCCATACAGGTAATTGATAGAATTAAAATGCAAGGTGGGAAAGTTATTCTTTTCGAATCCTTCACCGGTGGCTTACTGGCTCCGGAAAGTGATAATAATTTGTGGAATTATAAATTTACATGGAATCCAAGAAATGTTGTTATTTCAGGACAGGGAGGGGTGGCCAAATTTATTCAAGAAGGCAAATATAAGTACATACCCTACCACAAATTGTTTAGAAGAACAGAATTTCTGGAAATTGAAGGATATGGTAAGTTCGAAGCTATGGCGAACAGAGATTCCTTAAAATACAGAGAGGTTTATGATTTGGACGACGTCCTCACCATG
>Ga0164313_10002393_pt1 | contig 16862 bp, 36 predicted proteins | sample GuaBasSedimGuay4_FD_113735 | JGI IMG/M metagenome (GOLD analysis project Ga0164313, IMG submission 113735) | Subseafloor sediment microbial communities from Guaymas Basin, Gulf of California, Mexico - Guay4, Core 4569-4, 0-3 cm | ecosystem: Environmental > Aquatic > Marine > Hydrothermal vents...
TAATGGTATTGGGTTCACGGGCGCGGACGCACACAGTGGAAGTATCACTGCTAAGTATTATATCAAACACAAAACTCTTATGGACTGGCAGGTAGACCGTTGGACTAAACGCGGTAGCCGTGGTTATTCACGCCTTGCTAAGTATCACAAACAGTTAAACGAAGCGGCAAATAGGGCTTGACATTTAGGTTACAATACCCTATAATATACCCACAGTCAACAAACAGGAAAACATTATGAAAATTAAACCATCAAGCTTTTACTGGAACATCATCGCAGGCATGGGTTGGGCGAAGAATACTACTGTTCTGTAATGGCGGACTTTAGTCTACTTAACGAATTGGAACCAGTCGAATCATTTTCCTACTGTATTCCACACACCAGCAAACATATAAATGACTACGACGACATGAAACCGAAGACACACAAAAAGCAGGCGCGTGAAGCACTTGTTGCGGCGGCTAAAAATGCTACAAGGTCTGACGTTTCCAATGACGACTTAGTTGTCCTTGCCGAAACAATGCAACGCTTGACATTAATCATCGCTGGTAAGTTTGACGAAGCGGTAGGCGACCTTGACTTCAAAAAGGACTACGACAAGTTCTACAGTTATGACGGCTGTGAAAATGGCGCGCAATATGCCAACACATTGTTTGACTGCAAAAAGTATATGACATAGGACTTGACAGGGGATATAGTATAGTGTACTATATCCCTAACGTCAACAAACACAGGAAAGAACATGAAACCAAGTAAAGACATAAACAGAATGACCACCGCTATTGAAGAAGCCGAATGTGCTTTTTGGGCGGACATTGTAACATCATATCCAGAAGCTGAACATGGTGACTTTTCACCAGAAGCAACTTTAGCTTTGTCTGACGCATTATTCACAGCGGTTACACTTTGGTTAGAATGGAACGCCGACCCACAGGAAAGTGAAAGCGAAACCAAAACAGCCGAAATCATGTTGCACCGCATCGAATACAACTATGACAATCGCACACTGGAACTGACGGGCAATGACGAAGAACACATCGCATATTGCATCACGCAGGGTATCAGTGAAGGTGAACTGAATACAAACATCAGCGGTGTAGCTACACGCGGATACTGGAAAATCAATAATGTCTAGGGTAACTATCAATAAGGTGAACGACCGCATACGCAGGTATGGCTTCCAACTAATACATGGTATAGGGTATTACTATTTTAGCCGCTTGTGTGAGCGTTCACCAAATATCTCAGAAGATGGTATCTATGGCACCCCGCTATTGAACGCATGGACTATCAACCAACTAGAAGAAATGTTGGTTGAACGTATCATGGACGACGCACCAGTTGAATCAGTCAATGTATTCATTTGGCAAGCCGAAGAATATCAACGCAAAAATGCTTGACTATAAATATTATATAGGTTATACTACATATAGTCAACAACGGAGGCATCGTGGATATTAAACCAACAGTAGAAAACTATGCGCTTCATTTGAAGAACACATGCACCGACAAGGAGATACATGACCTTGTCGGTAGCATCTATGCTGACGAAGAAGTTATGGAAGCATGGAACTTATCAGTCGAAGACTACTTCACAGCCATTGAAATAGTTTACTTTGCCCCACGAGAAATCAAATCATTAGTTCATTAATTCCTTGACACGTGCGACATAATACCCTATAATATACCCACAGTCAACAAACAGGAAATATTATGTCAGACCCACATCAAACATCAGACCCTATCCATGAATACTATCAAGTAACGGAAAACTGTTATACGGACATACGCGCGGCGCGTGAGGCATTCGGTTGCAAACTAACAACCGTAGACCAGTACGACCAAATGGAAAAGGCGTTGGGCATCATGTACTTACATTGTCCCGAAGACATCATGGAAATTGTACTTGGAACTATTGAAGAAGCCACATGGCGTAGACCTTATTTCAATTTCCCCTTGACATACATGGAATAATACCCTATAATATACCCACAGTCAACAAACAGGAAATATTATGTCAGACCAATTCTACGCAGTACAATTCAGAAGCATGCACACAGCCATACACAGCATCGCAGTGTTCAGCCTTGAAACAGAAGCGCAATGGTTCTTTGACCTTCTTGACAACAACACGGAAATCCCCGAAGATTATCAATTTGACGACAACAACTTTGTGGGCTTTCAAGAAATTAACTACCGCGACAAACCATACGAAGCATTCGACATGGAAATATTATACATGAATGAATGGGAAAAGAATGGCAACCGCGTTCCAGACGTGTACAACTACTAGGACATTATTATGCGCAATATTCTAATACTTATTTCACTTATCGCACTAGCAGGTTGTACTGTAGATAACAGTGACCTTGTACAACATTCTTATACAGACGAACAGACGGACAGTAATACTGGTTTAGTATTGCAACCATCTGCAAACATGTGGGTATCTTTCCCTGAAATGGTTAATATCTATCTTGCTACAGAAACATGTATGGGTATGACAGCACGACCAGCGCCAACAGTTGCGTTCAAATCATTTTCCGAACAACGAATCGGAGGTGTTTGGGGATTCTATCACGCAGGTGAACAAGTGGTATGGATTAATGCAGACGAGAACCTTGCGCCCCGTAGTCAACAAACCGACACAGAAACACTACAACATGAATTCATACATCATATATTATATGCAAATGACTCCCCTTACCATGACGGTGAATCACCAGAATTATTCCAGAAATGTGGTATAGGTGTCAATACCTATAATTAATTACTTGACTTTGTAACCTAATGTGTTATAATAGTACACAGTCAACAACAACAGGAACAAACAATGAGTAAAATACACACGGGACACGTAGCACTTTCGGCAGGCATTATCATAGGTACTGTCTCTGTCGCGCTTCTATTTGGTCGTACAACACCAGCGGTACATTGGACAACTATGTGGTCATGTATTGGTATGGTATTCTTAACAAATCTATTAGCAGGCTTCAAGCAATGAAACCAATCGTAATATTACATCGCATGAACTGGAAAGACCGCAGTGCGCCACCTTGCACAATGGTAGATGAATATTCCGTGGATGACGGGGACACTTGGATTTCCCGTTCTGAATTCCATCAATGGCACAACGACTTAATAGAAATTATTGACGTGTATCCAAGTGCAAAAAAGACTTGACGTTATAACCTAATGTGTTATAATAACCACAGTCAACAAACAACAGGATAATATCATGCCGGTACTAATGAGTAAAGAAGAAATTGCATTTACTATCCAACTAACAAGGGATAGAAATAACGCCACACACGACGCACACTATGACCGCGTGCTTGACCGTATGTGTAACTACGTCGAAGCTAATCTTGACGACTTCATGGAATGTTATGACGTTGAGGTGGATGAGGCTGGTGTTACACATATCCGCGACAAATCATGAAACTAACAACCGAACAACAACTAACGGTAGATGAACACGAAAAAGATTCACGCGGCTACGTTAAATTCCTTGGCGACTACAGTAAATTAAAGGGTATGGGTTTTACCTTTCAAAAACTGTTTGCCAGTAATTACATGCAGTGGGAACGCAATCACTTCCGTGTCTGGAAGAAAGGCGGGGACATTACCCACGACGAATATAACCTGTTCAAGCTTATCAGGTTTATGCAGACACACCCCGAATTAAGGACTTCGACTTCCCTCGACGGGAATACAAGTTTTGTATTCTATAAACTTTACTATGCAACCGAATTCAATCAGTATGACTACGACTATCATCCATACGACAAAGAACATATTAAACTGTTTAAGGATTATTATCAAGCAGTACATGAACACATCGAGGCTGGCGGCGGCGCAGACGACGACTTCCCTGAACCAATAGGCGACAGCGTGTACATGCGTAAAAAGGATATGGATGTGCTTACAGAATTTACGGACTTGGGCTGGATTGAATTAGCATACTACCCAGAGGATTAATGTGACGATTGTAGGACGCTTGACTTTTTAGGATGATTGTGTTATACTGAACTTGTATTCATAACTATAACTTTACCTTTATAGAAACGGAGGGTAGTATCATGTAGTGGTCGCTTGACAATAACACTTACTTAATAACACCAAAACCAAACCAATAGAATTTTAAAGGAATTAACAAAAGGCGTAACTTAGGTTGCGCCTTTTTACATTGTGATGATTGTGTGATGCTATGATGAAACGAATAGACAATATTGTGATAGGTGAACTTGTCGAAGGTGTGACGCTGGAAATGCTAGGCGTTTGTGATGATGAGGTGACGATACATATTTCAGAGGATGATGCACGCGAAGCCAACTTCTTTCTACCACGGCTGCTGGTGGACGCTGGTGTATTCACCAACACGTCTGAAGTTAGACGCATACAAAAGGATAGGACGAAAATGGGACGCTTGTCCGATGACGAGCGCATTTTGTGGCGAGAGCTAAAAGACCCTGAACTTACAAAGTTCAAGGTCGGTAAAAAACTATTCTGGCTTATAGCTGGCGAGTTTACTGTATAGTTCAGCCTGTTCGGCATCTAATGGCTTGCAACCTTCAGCAATATCCATGTAGGCTTCCATTAAGCTTGATACAGGTTCACCAACATTGTCAGCAACGCATTGTACCAATTTATCCACGTGCGGTGTAGCACCCAAAAAAGAAGTTGCGCCACCGACACCACGATTTTCCACCATACCCATATGCACGTCAGAACCCGTCTGTAATAGATGGGCAGTGAACGCCATACCGCGTGATGTTTCGTGATACTTAATACTACGCTTGCGAATATAAAACATAATTGTTTCCCGTAATGATTGTTGACCCCGTCTATTATACAGACATATATTGAATAGTCAACAATTATTTAATTTAATTTATTTCATATAAACGCTTGCAATTGTAACCTAAAGGTGTATAATGGGTACCAGTCAACAACGGGAAACAATTATGAAAAACGGTCAATCAGTTAAACAAGTAGTAGAACAAACAGTTCAGCATTACATTAGTATGGCTGAAAAGCAACATGGTCGCACTTTCAACATGCCTACTATAGAATACTTCCATAAGGGTCGCAAGGGCGGACACGCCAACTTAACACGTTGGATGGTAGGCTTTAACGCTGGCTTATTAGAAGACAACCTGCAACGGTACATGGTTCGCACTATCCCGCACGAAGTTGCACACTTAGTTGTATATGCGGTACATGGTCAGGAATTTACGCGCGGTGGCAAGCGTATCATACATGGCGACAAGTTCAAAGCACAAATGCGCGCGTTCGGTTGCGAAACTACACGCTGTCACACTATGGACACTAGCAAGGTACGCCAAAAGAAACGCAAGACAACAAAGCACCCCGTTAAATGTGCGTGTGGTTGGACTGCATCGGTTGGCAAGATACGTGCCAATAAAATCTTACGTGGTGTTGAATATCGCCATAGTGCAAGATGTCCACCTATCACATTAATTTAATTTAATACTTGACAATAGCAAAAGGACTTGCTACAATACCCACAGTCAATAAACAACGAGGAAATTAACATGTCATTCACCAAAAAACAACTTGCTATCGGTTCTTTTGCACTGACAGGCGTACTAGCTATCACTACGACTATCGGCATCGCAGCCGCTTTTGGTTTTTGTGCTTATGTAGTATTAACAGCATAATGGCTATTTCAACTAGCACCGCAAGGCTGACATTTGTCAAGGGTATTTCAGCATACATGCGGGACAGCTTACTAGCTAATTGTAACAGCGCGTTCAGCTTGGATGACGCTGTCCAAATGGATGCTGAAAGTGTCCATGAAGCTATTGAATCTGACGACCTATCAATGGATATTAGCAGCCTGCTAATTGAACTGGTAGACAATTTTCCAGATACAGATATTTTTCAATTCATAAGATAATCACTTGACACCCGAAGCATAATAGACTATACTTAAGTCCTAGTCAACAACGGGGCAACAACATGAAAATATTTGAAATACACGCTGGTGGTTTTAACGCATCAGGCTTGGCAGTAGTAGCGCATAACACAGTAAACGACGCTGTAGCTATGGCTAACGCTAACACAGACCCGAAGTATGACTTGAGATACCATCCATACTTTGTTAAGCAATTGGGCAACGTGGATAATGACACCGCGCACGTCATGACACAACACGAGTATGGTTTTCCGCACTTGCCGTCAACTGGTTCAGGAATAAAAGTAACATTTTAACTTGACAATAGCAAATGGACTTGCTATAATTACCACAGTCAACAACAACGGGAAACAATATCATGTCAAAATATGTTATCGTAAGAAATTCAGATACACGCATTATGGAAAACAACCGCACCAGAAAAGAATACTATGCTTCAATGGGACGGGCAACTGCCGCGCTAACACGTATGGTTGCCAACGGTCAACTTGAAGAAAACAAAGAAGAACAATATGGTTTAATCCATTCATGGTACACTTGCTACGAACTTGAACACTACCGCGCTAAAGTTGAACGCTTTGAAATTGTTAAAAACCTTATGTCTGGTAAAGAAGTTCGCCAGTCAGTAAACACCCCACACTGCTGTGACGTATCATGCGAAACTTACTGGTCTATGTAATTCTGCTAGGGGTATTGTCCCCTAGCCTTGCCCTTGCCTGTGAAGGCGAGCCATTATACCCCGAAACAATCGAAATTAATATAGACATTCACCCATAAAACCGCTTGACTTTTGTAACCTAATTGGGTTATAATAAGTCATTGGTTGGGGACGGGGTCACGCAATGGCTCACTTGAAAAAAGTATCGAAAATAAATGTTACAAAGCGCTTGACACTTGTCAATATAAGTGTATAATATAACACAGTCAACAAACAACGGGAAACAAATCATGAACGAATTACAAGCGCACATCGAAACCGAAAATGCAAAGACCCGCGCGTGGGTAGCTGAAGACCCACAAAACCGTTGGGCGGGTGAAATGTGTTCTGACCCTGCACATTGGGAACGGTACGAAATTTTCACCGTTGGTCAATACGAGCAGTATAATATGGATGCTTCTTATTCCGACTTACATAAAGAAATTTATGGCTGTCGTCCTACTGGCGGCAATCACGTGACCCGTGAAGAATACGACCACCTGTTAAACGAGCTGGAATATCAAAACCAGCTTGACGCTCAGGAAGCGCGTGACTATTCTTACGCTGACCAGTGGAATGAACTGCAACGCATCGACGAGGAGGCACTGGCTGAAGAGATGGCTATGCTGCCAAACAAATATGAGCAGTTCGCACTTAATGCGGGTTATGCCGCTTGACACTGACGGCATAATAGCCTATACTTAAGTCACAGTCAACAACAGGAACACTTATGAAAAACTTACGCTTAACACCAGTCAAAGATTGTGCTATTTTAAATAGCAATCTGGAAGATACCACAACAGCAGGACTTATCGAATTTGGCTTGCGGCAGGGTGGACTGGATTCAGAATACCATTTAGCGAACCGCTTGCAATCTATCCGCGAACTGGCGCTTGAACTTGCAGTGCAGTCTATGGAAGAAGGTTATTCTATATCAGACTCATTCTTAAAGTTGCTTGACGTGCAAGTTGAAGTAGCCGAAACTAAAAGAATGTCAAAAACTTCTGTTTAGTTCTTGACTTTGTAACCTAATTCAATTATAATAGCTACACAGTCAAACAACAACGGGAATAAAAACATGAACACAACACGCGCAAACTTACAAATACTTAAGGACTTCATGCCAGCACAACAAATGGCTTTCATGCAACGTCTGACTCATGGCGAAGAAGGCGAATACTTTGTAGGCAAATTTGAAGAAATGGCTAACACTGTTAGCAACATGCCAAAGACTTATGAAACCGAAGGCGTAGCAATGGACGACAAAATTATTGCCCTGCATTACTTCTACGCTAATATGGACTGGTACATTATCGAAAAGGACATGGAAGAAAACGAGCCACAATATCAGGCATTTGGTTTAGCCGACATTGGTTTTGGTTTATCTGGTGGTGGCTACATCGGCATCGAAGAAATAATCAACACGCGCGGAATCGAAATCGACCTGCATTGGAAGCCTTGCACAGTAGCAGAAATGAAAGCGAAGCGCGCTTAACTAACGTGTAAACCCTGTGAGCCATCGTGCCACAGGTTGCGGTCAAATGCAACCCCCGTTGCTGACTGTAAAGCTCGAACATCACTGGGTTGGTGTTCGAGCTTTTTTATGGGTGAATGCCACACTTTATTTTGGCCAGCCTTGGCGTTCCCCCGTCCTCAACCTGTACCTATATTATACTGGAATTAGGTTACAAAGTCAAGCGTTTATTTAATTTAATTTATACTTGACAGGCGCTTATCAGTAGTGTACAATTAGGCATCAATCAAACAACGGGAAACAAATCATGGATAAGGAAGGTAAACAATTAAATATATTTCTATTAACTGTAGTAGCCATCGGTGCCGTTGCTGCATTCTTTACACCGTCTTATGAAATACAGGCACAAGGTGTACAAATGCCTGTAGCGGAAATGGAAGTATCGCGGGAAGTGTACCGCGCTATTTACACCTTATCACTAACTTGCGACATTAACGCGCTCGTAGGTAAAGCTTTAGCAATCGACAATAAAATAACGAAATTGGAAGCTGAAGAAATAGCTGGCTATTGCGCAGGCGAGGCTGTTGACAAAGCCGACAAACCATTTCAGCGTGGCAAGCTTAAACTAGAATTAGACTATAGTAGAAATGGTGGCGTGTCAATGTAATTTATACTTGACAGTACCTTATCAGTAGTGTACAATTAGGCATCAGTCAACAACAACGGAAACAAATCATGTCAGCAGACCCACTTCTTTATTTTGTAGGCGCAATCTTTGTAAGCGCGGCAATAGGTTTTCATGTAACATCACTACCAATTGGTTGTATGGTGTTTGGCGCATTTTGCGTAGCTGGTTCATTCTTTAAATAAAGGTATTAATTATGCTACGGGAAACATTATGAACACATTTACATTTGCATACATATTCCGAAACATCACAGGCGTGTCACATGAATATGCTGACAGCACGTGGTTTTGTTTATCAGACAAAGACAAATGTCAACCAGTTCACGCGGCTTTCATTAAAGGTCGAGAATTTATCAGACGTAATAAAATGTTGACAATGGATATAGTTTAGGGTTATAATATACCCACAGTCAACAACAACGGAAAATATTATGTCATTAACTTTCACTGCTTACAAAGTATCAACCGAAGGCAATCAGTTACGTTGGGGATATGTTGGAAACATGACTAAAGCGCAAATTGACAGGCTACCATTTGGTGTACAACACGACAACGTAGGTTCTTATACTTGGAGCTATGGTATAAACAACGGTAGAAAGGTTTAATTAACCATTGACACGGACGTCATAATAGCCTATACTATACCCACAGTCAACAACAACAGGAAACAATATCATGTGGAACTATAACGGGCAACGATACACTCGCAAAGAATTCTATGCACTGTTAGTGGGTAAAGGACAAACAAAGCCATTATCTAAATGCCGTGTAAACTTTCGCAAAGACTACGCAGACGCCACACCAGATAAACCACAATACCCTATCTACACCACCCCTAGTGGTAATCTTTTTGCGGTAGATTTAACAAATTAATATTTGCATTTAGGTTACAGTATGTTATACTATACCTACACTAAACAACAACGGGAAACAATATCATGTTAAAAAAGAAAACATTTGCAATGTCTATGTACTTAAACAAAGCTGACCTTTATGAAGCAAAGGCAGACCACTACGAGAACCAAGCTGAAAAGCTACAAATGGAACTTGTTGTAGCACAAGAATCACTGGCGCACCTTGAACGCGTAACAGTTACGCTTAGTCGCAAGCTGGAAGCTGCTGACCGTCTGCTGGACATGCGCGACAGGGACATGGCGTAATGACACTCAGATTTAAAGCACCCACTAAATATGAACACTATGGGTGGTACGTATGCACTATGGGTGGTGAAACCATGTATTTGCATACCGACAACGAACTACGTGGTAGTACGCAACATGGTGGATATTCAACAGGATACTTCAACACCAAACAAAAAGCAATGGATGCAGTGGTTAATTATATCCGAAATCATTTGTAATATTACTTGCAATTAGGTTACAGTATGCTATAATAGCTACACAGTCAAACAACAACGGGAAAAGATTATGTTCGGAGAAAAAGAAGAATACGCATATTGTGGAATGTTTACTAACGAGTGGCGCAACCCTCCCGCGCCTTTCAATCCTGACGCCCGACCTTACGCTGACCAACTTAGAAGCGACACCACTGCCGCACTGGAAGCTGAAGGCGCGTATAAACATTTCACCCTTAAAGAAAGGCAAGACCTTAATCTGTGGCGCGACATGTATGAACTGCTACGACCACCTTATGAAAAACAATTTCAAAACATGACTGCCAACGCAGCCATAATAGCCTATACTTAAGCATCAGTCAACAACGGGATAACAACATGAAATTAGACAGACCAAAACAAACAGCACGGGGCTGGTACGTTGCAGAATTCGTGCCTGAAGGTGACGGGTATTTTTGTAACTACTTACACCCTGACGGTGAAATGTATCCTAGCATGAATGGCGTTAACGGCGAAGAGCTTGTTGGATATTTCAAGACTGAACTGGACGCATACAAAGCAATCTATAACTTCTTTTTCAATATGCTGTAAATAAAGCTTGCAATTAGGTTACAGTATGCTATAATAGCTACACAGTCAAACAACAACAGGCATTAACCCATAGACAAGACGCAACGGGGGGACGCACGCTTACCAGACACGACCGATACGGTGTAAGTGGGGCTAACACGTTAATCTAACACGCTTTCGGGGCAGTTAGTAGTCTTTATGGTTTTATTCGAGGTATTAATATGTTATCAGAAAACAAACCATTAAGCGAATTAACAATAGTGTGTCAATATGAAAACTACGCTATTGACCACATCAAGCGGTGGAACGCTATCCCTTGCGAATTTGAAGCATCGGACGGAACTGTATTAGATGTTAACGACTGTTGGGGGTACGCTGAAGTGCTACGCCTTGACAAGTTTATCATACCAGACTAAACCAAACAACCTTCCCGTTGTGACTGTAAACCCCCTTTAGGACTTCCCGCCTATTGGGGGTTTTTTATTGTTACATATCCCTTGACACTTGTCTATAATTAGGTTACAATTAGTTACAGGTTACGGACGGGGTCACGCACTGGCTCCCTTTAATAAAGTTTAAATTAAATGTAATTAATGCTTGCAATTAGGTTACAGTATGATATAATAACCTCAGTCAACAAACAACGGGAAACAAATCATGAAGAATCAAGTCAACAGCGAAACAGCAACAGTTTATCATTTGGATACCACGCCTGCAATCAACAACGGCATCACTGCCAACGAGCAAGGCATCATCAATCAAGCTAAAGATATTCTACTTAATTCTATCATGCGTGGTGACGCACTTTGTTCACCATCCCAAACCCGCGACTTCTTACAATTGGAACTGGCTAAAGAATTATCTGAAGTCTTTGCAGTATTATTCCTTGACAATCGTAATCGTGTTATATCATTTGACAAAATGTTCTTTGGTACTATTGACGGTGCCAGCGTTTACCCACGTGAAGTTATTAGACGCGCACTAGACCATAATGCTTCAGCAGTTATCTTTGCACATAACCACCCTTCAGGGGTTGCCGAACCTAGTAGTGCTGACCAACAAATTACTGAACGTCTTAAGCAGGCGATGGCGCTGGTAGATATACGTGTACTAGACCATTTTGTAATCGGTGACGTAGTTGTATCATTTGCCGAACGTGGTTTATTATAATACATTAAATAATTGTTATCTACCTATTGACAGTAGGTAACAATTATATTATAATAGCTACATCAACAAACAACAACGGAAAAGAATATGAACAGCACTTTAAGAAAGCAAGGCAGACGCAAAGCAGGTTCATGGAACGCACCGCGCAAATCAGGCAAACGTGCAGGACATAAAGCTAACCGTCGCTTCAAGTTCGACATCGACTAACCCGTCATACCCTTCGGGGTGTGATAACAAACAACAACGGGAATCATTATGGATAAAGCACTTGCACTTTTTGTAACAATTTACAAAGCACAATATAATTATCTCGTTGTCATTGGCACGGACGTGTATGAAATGAGTGACAATGCCAACATGCCGAACGGTGTAAACATGTATAGTGGTACACTCACAGAACACGACGTTAGTGACTATGAAACATTACCGCTTAGTGAAGCAACCGAAAGCCTGAAAATTGCCATCGCTTACAACATCGCAGATGACGTGGTGGCTGCACAAAATCCCGACTAACCCGTTGTGCTACCCACGGACGGGTAGCATGATACTAGCCTAAAACTATTTAACAATCAACTAAAGAAATCCATTGACATTGTAGCCGAATTAGGTTACAATGTTTTTAATGGTTACGGACGGGGTCACGCACTGGCTCCCTTTAAAAAAGTATTATAATTAAATGAAATAAAGCTTGCAATTAGGTTACAAGCCTGTATAATACACCTTATCGACAAACAACGGGAAACAATCATGTTATTAAATATCACCAAAGCATCTTACGCCCCTTTCATCGGTACTACAATGACCACCGAAAACATCAAAGCCGCTTCTAATAGTTTCAACTGGTCGCTGACCAACTTGGGCAAAGATACATATCGTTATTCATGTAATACTAACAACGACTTTGTAATTGGTAATAAAGTTTAAATAAAGCTTGCAATTAGGTTACATGTCTGTATAATAGACCACGTCAACTAACAAACACAACGGGAAACATCATTATGAATACATTTCGTGAATCATCAAGAACTGGTACTGTAGCATTAACTAACGCACAAATCATGGTCAACGCGCCTTCAGTTTTTGCAACTGCCCCGCACCATGAAGTATCTGACCGCTATGGCTTTGTACCTACTATCAACGTAATCGACGCGCTACGCGGTGAAGGCTGGTATCCAGTGGACGCTACGCAGAAAAATGTACGGGATGCAAGTAAGCGCGAACTGACCACGCACTTGTTACGTTTCCGCCGTCTTGGTAATGAACTAATGGTTGGCGACAGTGTAGCAGAAATTCTGCTTAAAAATGCACATGACCGTTCAAGCGCCTTTGTACTTCATGCCGCACTGTTACGTTTTGCTTGCGCCAACGGCATTGTAATTGCTGACAGCACTTTTGACAAGCTGTCTGTTCGCCACGGCAAAAACGTAGTTAAGGACATTATCGAAGGTTCTTATGAAGTCATTGACGAATTGCCCACTATCGTTGAAAGTGTAGAAAGTATGCAAGCGACTGAATTATCAGGTGAAGAACGCGCTATTTTCGCCCACACTGCATATACATTTGCGCATGGTGAACGTGACGAAAACATGCTAACATCAAAAGAATCAATTATCAATCAAGTCTTACGCCCTAAGCGCCGTAGCGACACTGGTAAAGATTTATGGTCAACCTTTAACGTCATACAGGAAAACATCATACGCGGCGGTGTACGCACTGCAAAGGTGAATGACAAGGGACGTATGCGCCGTAGCACTAAACGTGCCGTAGGTAACATCGACAAAAACATCAAGCTTAACAAAGCCATCTTTGAAATGGCTACCCAAATGCAAGCCTTAAAAGCATAACCCGTTGAAAGGTACAGGGACGTACCTTTTGATTCCCTTCCCGACCAACGGTATTGCAATTAGGTTACAAGCCTGTATAATACATCATATCGAAACACAACGGGAAAACATCATGACTAAAAAATACGAGTGTCCTTTCTGCGAAGCTGGCGTAGTAAACTTTTATATTCAGGGCGAGCTGGTAGATACTGGTGAATGTTCTGAATGTGACGGTTCTGGTAGTATGACACAACAGGAACATACTAACGCAGTATCAGGTATCACAGAACTTGGCATAGCTATGGCAGCGGTAGAACTTTAAATAAAGCTTGCAATTAGGTTACAAGTCTGTATAATACACCTTATCGACAAACAACGGGAAACAAAATTATGATTACATGGATTCAAGTCTTTGCCAACTTACTAGAAAATAATGGCGTTAATGTAACTGAAGTTACGCACTACAAAGATTTAGATGAACCTGCGACTATCGTAGTAGGCGAAAATCGCTTAGTCATTACCACGACTGCCGACAATAAGTATATTACTATTCGTAGTGAAGATGACATTGTCGAATTTACTAGAATATTACCTGCTATGGAATACATCAAGTCTTTATAACCATATCCCCCACGGGGGTGTGATGATTGTATGATGCACGTCATATAATGATGTGATGATAGTGTGATGATTGTATGATGCGCACTTGACAATATAATGATTATAGGATACAATATACCTATAGTCAACAAACAAGGTATAACATGATTCACATAGACGAGAAAAATCGAATTACGCGTAGTCGCACTGGCGAAACAAAAACTATACCAGTGGGCAAGATTCTACATAACCCTGACAGAAAAGGCGGACATATAGATAACCGTCTGCCGTTTATCTATATCGCGGGTATCTGTTTAACCGCTAACGACTGCAAACAGCTTGGCGAACTACTGGACGGCTTCAATGAAAAATAACCGCTTAGTGTTTATCGGTAATATGGTGACAGCCAAACTTATCATATCGTCGGATTGGGTAATGCCTGAATTGTATATTCCTAAAGACCCGTCATGGGCGGAACTTCAGCGTGGCAGACAGTCGAAAAAGGACAGGCGCAAATAAGCATATAAGCATATGCTTAACGTCATATTATGTCGTGGCGCGAAATGTCAAAAAACCGTATATTAACATTCTGAAATATCACTTGTCAAGTGATATAGTGAAATAAACTATTTTCGTTCTGGCCGACGAACGGTAGCATATCGCCTTGTTTTTATAACCTATAACCTATATAATAGCTATTCATTAAACGCAACGGGAAACATCATTATGATAAACAAAGAATTCGCAATTGCCGCAAAATCACACCCACTATACGCCATTGTTAGTGACGGTGCTATCGTCGGTTGCACAATGGGCGGTTTACACCTTACTACTGAATTCGCTGTAAACAAGTTCTATAAAGACAGTGACGGCAACCGCTTGCCAAATCCGCATTTTGGCTTACTTACTAAAAAGCAAATTGTAAGCTGTCATATCGGCACTGAAAATGTCAATAGCATGTATGCGAATAAAATCAACAAGCAATTGAAAGACGCTGGCAGCACGGAAAAATTCGTGCCACAAGATGAACCTCATGCCGACAAACTTGAAAATAGTGCAATATGGGTGAATCGTAAATCAGGGCAAGCTTATTTACGCTATTATCCAAACATGCAAAATAAAGCGAATTGCGCCTACTTTTTAGACGGTGCGCCTATTGCATGGGAAGACATTAAAGGTAAGAAACCACCCCGCAAACAATACACTGTTAGCAAACAGGATACAGACGGCAAAACCATAACGGTTGACAAGCCTCAAATTCGCAAGGTAAAAGTCGAAAATGTTGACATTGCAAACTTGTTAGGCGGTAGTCACGCGCCAAACATGGCAACCGCATAACGCCACACTTGGCATGGTTCATGAACGGTCATGAACCATGCCAACTATTGATAGGCACATACCGTGCCAACTCTAGCGGTCAATAACCATGCCAACATAGTTGGCACGATGGTTGCCACCGTCACAGACCATGCCAACTACCACCCGACGAACGGTAGTTGACACCACCCCCCACCCGTGGTACAATAGACCATAGGGATAGTCATTTTTCAAAACGACCCTTTTATTTTATTTTTTTGTGCGTGCCCCTACCCCCCACTAAGCTTTTTTATATTTTTTACAGTTTTTTAAAGGTTTTCTCACGCGTCCCGCGTACCACACTGTTTCCAACTGTATCCCAATATGACGCTCTGTCCCGAAATTTTTTTAAAATTTTTTGTAACCATCTTGACATCCTTATCCAATTATGTTACACTTCTCCGCATATTCAATCTACCCCCGAAAAATTATGTCAGAAAGAAATAACATTGCCGTCCATCGTACCCATTGTTGTGTCATCCACGGTTGTAAGTACAACGATGAGCATTGTCCTGTCGCGAATGGTCAAATTAAACAAGAATACGTCTGTCGAGACTGTAATGAACTGAAAGGGTGGAATTGTATGGATGAGGTTAAAGCCGAAGTCAAAAAAAGTATGGGTGGTTCGTTACCTTATGTCACACCAGACCAATATAAGGAACATTGGGCAGATGATGATTTCCCAAAGAATGTAGAACAACAGTCGGTGGAAGATAGGGTCGCCATTGTAGATAATATACAAGATGCTGAAAATATCAAAAACGGCATGTGTTATCCCTTATTGATACGTTCTATAGGAGGTGATAACGGTTATGCTTATATTACTGACGATGAAGCATTTATAATCCACGCTAATAGAAAATTCCGCGAATCACCCGTTGGTACCATTGGTATAACGGACGATGATACATTGTATGTTCCAGATACCTATGAAAAAAATGTTAATATAGAAAAATGGGATACAGTCAAAACGAATTTTGATAATATGACAGATATTGGTGTTGCTATGAAAGATATCCCATATCATTGGGGTGCGCTTCCCACAGCTAAAGATTATATCTTTGTTGAAGGTAAAGGGGAAATGACTACATTGGATAAGCTTCATAGTATTGAAAACAGCGAAGAAAGTCTTAATGCCATATGCGACATACATTATTCCGAGGATATGGGTGTTGCTATCATATACCGAA
>Ga0164313_10002394_pt1 | contig 16858 bp, 11 predicted proteins | sample GuaBasSedimGuay4_FD_113735 | JGI IMG/M metagenome (GOLD analysis project Ga0164313, IMG submission 113735) | Subseafloor sediment microbial communities from Guaymas Basin, Gulf of California, Mexico - Guay4, Core 4569-4, 0-3 cm | ecosystem: Environmental > Aquatic > Marine > Hydrothermal vents...
TAAGTTGTATAGAAAAGTAAGAAAAGAGACGAACTGGACTGAATCGACCTGAATTAAGTGGTCAGTAATAACATGCCTTTTTTTTATCTGTTTAATAACATGCAGTTATGAAGGAGGGCATCGCTACGACGGTGTTACGGTAGCGTGGTATAAACACCCTTTATGCTTTTTAGTCATGAGAGGAATGTCACTTTCTGCAATACCTCTTGTCACCTTTAGCTCTGCGTAAGTCGCCGCTCGTTGCGTATATTCCATTCTAGGTTGTATGGGTATAGGTGTTGTTGGGGTGTGGTGATACTGCCGCTGCAACAAAATTAGATAATACGAGAGCCTTCAGGGGTATAAAAAATGGCACAATCAAATACGAAATCCGTCGCTCTAGACACCGGGGCTGACAGTACAGACAGCAAGGTAGCGGGACATTTCAAACGCAACCGCTTTCCATATATGCTGGGGTCCTTTGCACTCGCGGTCGGTGCGGCATTGCGTATCTATCTGGATACCATGGGGTTTGCCGTCGGTACCGATTACTATTCGGAAGAATTCCAGACCTACTGGATGCCACTTCTCTATGGCGAGATAATTGTTCTGGTTTCATTTACAACAATCCTCTCCATCTATTCCTGGATGACCAGAGAGACCGATGCCAGTTCCATCAGCAAAGAGCTTGAGTTGAGTCGTTACTGGCGCTTGCTGGGTATTTTTACGGTGATGGGAGTCTGGGCCGGAGCGGTCGCGTCCAATGCTGTCGAGTCTGATGCTGCCTGGCACCAGGTCACTATCCGCGACACCGACTTCACGCCCACTCATATCATTATTTTCTATTTTGCCCTGCCTTTCTTAACGGCAATGTTGATTCCAGCATTTATCTGGACCCACACACGCATACCGGCCTATATGAACAAGATTTCTATCCCGTTTCTGGCTGTGGTAGTTGGTATCCTGATGATTATGCCTAACTATGGTTTTAATGAGTGGGGCCACACCTTTTTCTACGCAGAAGAGTTATTTGCAGCACCCATCCATTGGGGCTTTGTATTCCTTGGCTGGTCACTGTTCTTCCTGGTGCCTCTGGCAATGCAGTTGTTCACCAATATGGCCCGCCTGATTGCTCAGACTACTGATGAAGACTATAAGTCGTCTGAAGCCTAAGCGCGATTAGCTTTACAGGGCTTTGTCTCGAATAAGCCCCGCAACTCCCTATCCCCGTAAGCCTTCTGACTTGCGGGGATATTTTTTTCTCACATCTCTTTATATAACCTATACTCTGGATGGCAATCTTAAGTAAAGGTGAGGTATTGTTATGAGTGAAGCACAGCCAATTTCAGAGACTGAAGCGAAAGCAAGACTGCTGGATCTTAAGTCTCTTGGTAATCCCAAAGCGATGAAGTTATACCGACGTTTTGACGGCATTCTTATTCTCGTTCTCTTTACCTTTATAACGTTGGGAATTCAGATTCAGTTCACGCTGACTGCTGGAGACTGGGACTACTGGATAGACTGGCGGGATCGACGCTGGTGGCCTCTGGTGACACCGTTTACTTTATTGTTGTTTATCGGCGCATTTACGTACGGCATCTGGCAGCGCTTGCGGCTACCTATTATTGCCACCGCAGTGACCACGCTGTTGTGCCTGGTGTCGTGGTTGAGCCGTTACTTGAATTTTTACGAGTTCACGCATTTCCCCATGTCCTTTACCTTCCCCTCTACCTATATAGGCCTGGGCATACTACTGGATTGTGCTCTTGCCATGACGCGTAGCTTGATAGCCTCCGCGATGATTGGCGGTGGTTTGTTTGGCGCCCTGGTCTATCCGCTTAACTGGTCGTTTATGGCACCCTACAAGGTGCCGGTCGAGCTCAATGGTACCTTGATGTCGGTAGCAGATTTAATGGGCTATCAATATATCCGCACCACCACGCCTGAGTATTTGCGTATTATTGAAGAATCAACTCTACGTACCTTTGGGGGCTCGGTGACGCCACTGACGGCAGTATTTGCTGGTCTGTGTGGCATCGTCATTTACGCGGTATTTTTATGGGTGGGCTCGTGGATTAATGGGCTTGATAAGTACGCCAAGCGTATTATTTAGACTGATATTGGAGTAAGCAGATAAATGAACAGAATTTTAGCGCGAAAGGCGCAACTCAAAAGTTTGCAGCTCAATAGCTTATTGGCTGCGGTTGTCCTGATGATGCTGGCTGGCGATGTGCTAGCTCACGGTGAACGTGCCCAGTTGGCGAGTATGCGTATGCGTACGGTGCACTGGTTTGATACACAGGTGACACCACTTAATGTCAAAGTCGGCGACATCGTTACGGTAACAGGGAAATTTGTCACCTCGGTATGGTGGCCAAAACATATGCCCAGTATCGATGACACCGTTTATTTGAATATCGGTGTGCCCGGCCCGACTTTTCTGCGTTTGCACTCAGAGGTCAATGGCGTTCCCATGATGCGTTCTACGTCATTTCCCCTGGGCAAGGTCTATGAATACAAAACCGTGCTACGCGCGCGTATTGCCGGTCGCTATCATGTTCACCCCATATTAAATGTTAAAGATGCGGGCTCTCTGGTCGACAAAGGTACCTGGCTGGAGGTGGCGGAAAATGATAGTGGCGAGCCTTTTATCAATGAATACACCACACTAACGGGCGATACTATTAACCTGGAGACTTATGCACTAGGTGGTGTTTATTTCTGGCATGTAGTGTGGATTGTTATGGGGATTGCCTATTTGTTGTATTGGCTGATTCGTAGGGAGTTATTTATTCCGCGTTTTATACGGATTCGTGCAATGGGTGACGAGCGAGCCAATGAACTGTTGACCAAAAGAGATTTTATTGCCAGCAGTTTGTTTTTTACCCTGACCCTGGCCTTGATACTCGGCGGTTATTTTTGGGCGGAATATAAGTACCCCATTACCATTCCGCTGCAAACCGGCAAGGTCGATGTGCCGCTTATCGACGTACCTGTAGGTGACCTTGTGATAGAGGACGCTCATGCCAGCTATGAACTGGCCGGTCGTAGTTTGACCATACGTGCGAAGATGACCAACAATGGCGAGGGCCCCATTCGCATCGCAGAGTTTTTAACGGCCAATATTCGTTTTATGAATGCCAATGTCGATGCAGGCGAGGTTGTTGAAGGCGAAGAAATGGTTGCTCGCGATGGCTTGAATGCATCGGTAGATGTCATCCAGCCAGGTCAGTCAGTTGACGTTAAGCTGGTTGCCTCTGATGCCCTGTGGGAGCAGTATCGCATGACCGGTTTGATCCATGACCCGGATAGCCGTTTTGCGGGTTTGGTCTTTTATTATGATGACAATGGAACCCGGTATTATCAGGAAGTGGGGGGGGCGGTACTGCCCGACTTCTTCTAATTTCCGAGGGTTGCCTTTTCTTGCTGAGAATCCAGTGCCCCGTAGCTTGCTACGGGGATGTTTTTTTGGCTAACTAATAGAAAATAACAGTCTGAGAAATTCAAATGATACGACTCCCTGCATTGTTAAGGTTTTTTGCTTGCTGCCTCACTGTGTCGCTGGCAGGCTTTGGTAGTTCTGCTGTATTTGCTCACGGCGGTGTGTCTATTGAAGACGATGTCTGCCTTATCAAGATCGACAGGTATAAGGCCCATTTCACCGGCTACCTGCCCAAAGAAAGAGCCACCCAGGAGTTTTGCGAGGATATTCCAGTCGCCACCGAGAGTATTTTTGTGATCGACTTTATCAGCGACGAATTACGCGCTATGGAGCTGGATTTTCGTATTATCCGTGATGTTGACGAAATTGGTGTGACCGCGACCTATAACGACCTGGGTGGTGAAGAGGCTATCAAATCGGCAACTATTTACTATCAGGAGCCTAAGCTGTATCACAAAGGGATTATGAATATCCGCCATGAATTTGTTCAGGAAGGTGGTTATATCGGTATTGTCAACGCTCATCATCTCGAGACCGGCTTAAAATACACTTCTGTATTTCCATTCTCCGTAGGCCAGCTTGACTACTGGCAGTACATCAAATACTTCCTTATGCTGTTTATTGGCTGCGCTGTATTTATATATGGTGCCGGTAGAGGCCATATTTTCAATGTCGGGCAGACTGATAAACAGACTGATAAAGACGGTTAAGTAACATATCTCCGTGAAGCATCTATATCGAGCGCTGTTACTGATAATTCTTGTCGTGGTGGGGCTTGCGCTGGTTCCATGGCAATGGTATCCACGTGAGTGGCGGGTGTGGTACGACGATACCTTTGGCGCCAGCGATTATCAGAAGCCGGCTGCGACCACGCCTGCTGTTGCCTCTGAAGACGTGGAGGAGGCCTGTCCTCCTGATATCAAAGGCTGGCGCAAGGCCCAGTCAATTGCCGGTGTCGATGTCGCCAGGTCACCCAACTGTCTCGCTGATAATCCCTACGCCGTTGCGGCCTTTGTCAAAGGCACCAATAACGTCGGTCACATGACCTTGATGAACGCCAAGTTGTCCCCGGATGCAGTGGTTAAAGGGCGTGATCTCGACGGCGATGGCGATCCTGACGAAATACATATCCGCCTTGAGGTGTTTGAGCTTAATGGTGGTTCGCCAGACCTCAATGAACCGGTTGTACAGTATTCTATAGCCCCGGGCATCAAGCCTGGTGTGTGGGTCTTCGCGCCCAAGTCACTGGGTATGTCCACCGAGAATTTCGAGTCCCTGGTTGCTCAGCCGGGGCTGCGACTACCCTCTCCGGCCATCCGGGTTGAGCAGGGTGACCACGTCAAGGTTACGCTCGAAAATACCCACTACATGCCCCATACCATCCATTTTCATGGCGTAGATCATCCATTTCTTACTGCAGATGGTGAGGGCAACGATGGTGTGCCGGTGATCAGTGAAAAGCCGGTTATGCCCGGTAAACAGCGTACCTACGAAATGCAGCCGCGCCAGCCTGGCACCATGTTTTACCATTGCCATGTCGAGGTTCAGGCACATATCCTCATGGGCCTGAACGGTATGTTTATCATTGAAGAAAATCGCCCCAATAACTGGGTGCAGACCTTTAATATTGGCGACGGTTATGTCAGACATAGCTCGGTTGCAGTCGAGGAGGACTATGATCGGGAATATGATCTCCACTATCAGGATCTTGATAAGGAGCTTGGCGAGACTATTCAGGGTGACAATGACCCGCGTGTAATCACCCAGAAAATCCATAGAGAATACGATATTAGCCAGGCTGATTTCGAATACTACACCTTGAATGGCCGCTCCTTTCCCTATACAGCGCGGGATTCGTTAATCGTTACTGCACCGGATGAGCGCGTCAAAATGCGGATCGTCAATGGGGGCAGTGAAGGCGTCGCCATTCATACCCATGGCCACAAAGTTACTATTACCCATCACGATGGCGTCGAATATCCTGAACCGCTGCGCGTAACTCGTGATGTGGTGTGGATTGCTTCCGCGCAGAGGCTTGATCTCGAGCTTTCTACAAAAAATGATGGCCTGCACAGTTACGGTGAAGGTGTCTGGCTGTTGCACGATCATCAGGAAAGAGGCGTTACCACCAACGGCTTTGGCCCCGGTGGCAATATCAGCGCGATAGTTTACGAACGCTATTTGCAGGACAACGGTTGGCCCATGACTTTTGGTATGAAGTGGGATAATTTCCTTACGCCCGGTTTTTACGACCGACGTGATAGCAAAGGCGCAACGGAGTTATTGCCCGGCGTGGATGAGGCTGGTTTGCTGAGTCTGCGTACTGGCCTGATTGCCCTGCTATGTGGTGTTTTTATTGGTTTGCTCGCCATCTGGGTTTACCCGGGAAAGCGAAATGATTAAGTCGATAAGCGCAGTGTTGATATGGGGGCGTGCTGTGGTTTTCATGACTATTGCTTTCATGGTAATGGTTATGGTTTCGGGGGCTATGGTTTCGGGAACAGTATTTGCGGAAAATGAGCATCAGCACCACGACATGGATCATGGCATGACTATGGATGCCACCGGTATGGTGATGAATGCCAACAGCGACAAGTTACCGGAGGACTGTGCGGAGATCAGCCGCGATTATGAATTCACAGTGATCGCAGGCACGGCTTATGCTGAACCTTATGCAGGCACCATGTTTGGTTTTGACGAACACGAATGGCGAGTCGAGCCCTGTAGTCGTATCACCATTACCTTTGAAAATGAAGATGAGGTGCGCCACCAGTGGATGATACACAGGTTGCCAAAATATCTTTATGACCAGGGTATGTTCCATATGGAGGCGGCTGGCGGTCATACCCAGAAAGGCACGTTTATCGTACCCAGTGATGATCGAACTTATCTGGTGCATTGCGATATTGCCCAGCACATGGAAAAGGGCATGAAAGCGCAACTCGTTGTTGGCAAGGGTAGCGGCGATCTGTGGAGTATTCCCGGTGTAACGGCGAATTTCGAGCGAGAGCCGTTGACTTTTTCCTGGCGGCAAGCGGCTGTCTTGCTGTTGATTGCTCTGGTGATATGCCTGCTAACTGTGTGGGTTGTCGCTAAGCGAAAAACATCCCGTTCTGCGCCAGTAGCAAAATAAAAATCCTTTAAATACCTGTCATTTATTTATTTATTGATTGATTGCCCAAACCGAGGGGTGAGTCATTCCTGTGGCCCATGACCGGCATTAATAAATGTCATGAGGCTTACAAAGATGTTGAATTTAAAGACTTTATTTAACATCTTTGAGCGGATTTTTGTGGATGTCATATTTTTGCCATGGTAAAGTCCGCCGACTTCGAGAACCGCTTTTCGGAATTGATAAAATAAATAGATATTAGGGAGAGGGATATTGGAGACTGCACGTTATCGCATGGCCAGATATGTCATGCACCATCAGTGGGTATCGCTACTGATATTATTTGCTATGACGGTTTTTTTTGCTTTTGGGGCAATGAAAACTGAGTTAAAAACCATCTTTTCCGATCTCCTTCCCAAAAGCCATCCCTTCGTCGAAACTTATTTAGACCACCCGAATTTTGGTAACCCGCTAACCGTTACAGTGATGGTAAAGCGTACCGATGGCGGAACTATCTATAACCCAGAGACCTTGCAGAAAGTCTGGGATATGACTCGCAATATCGATTTGACTCAAGGTGTTGACCACGACCAGATTCTTTCCATTAGTACCGAAAAAGCCCGTTACGCTCAGGCCACACCGTTTGGTATCGAGAGTGAACCCTTAATGGGAGACCATGCGCCGCAGACACCGGAAGAGATGGCCGAATTTGTTGAGAGAGTAAAAAAATCCCCCGGTAGCCAGAACTTCCTGATTTCTAAAGACGGTACAGCGACCCTGATCCAGGCGACTTTTATCGAGCGTTTGATGGATTACGGTGAAATTTTCCAGTTTGTTCAGGAAAACATTGTCGCCGCTGAAGAGGACGATGCTCACGAGATTCATGTTGCCGGACAACCAATGCTTACCGGTTGGGTTTATTTTTATGAGAAGCAGATGTTGCTGATTTTTGCCGTCACGGGCGTCGCTCTGTTGCTCTCGTTAGTGCTGTATATGCGCAACATTGTCGGTGTCGTCGTGCCGCTGGTGTGTAGTATGGTCGCCGCGTTGTGGGGTTTTGGTTTCGTCGGTTGGTTGGGCGACCCCATCGAGCCGCTCATCATGGTGGTGCCATTATTGCTGGTGGCGCGGTCTTTTAGCCATTGTGTGCAGTTTATCGAGCGCTTCTACGAAATTCAGTACCATGTCAAAGACAAGAAAAAAGCTGCTGAAATCGCCATGAGCGTGATGATGGCACCCGGCGTACTGGGTATCGTTACTGATGCTGTTGGCCTGTTTTTGATTGCCATAGCGCCAATTCCCACTATGGAACGGTTTGCTGTGTTTTGCGGTTTCTGGGCGCTGATGCTGATTCCCTCCGGTGTGTTTTTGACACCGCTGTTGTTATCGATAATGCCAGAGCCAAAAAATGTGAAGGAGATTATTGGAGTTGACGGCTCAAACACAGGTGTTCATGGCCGCATAAAGCATATGTTGCAACGCCTGTCGCGCATTAGCTATGGCAAGCCGGCGCGTATTACCACCGTGGTGGTTGCGGTATTATTTGTGTTGAGCATCATTAAAATGATGGACTTAAAAATCGGCAACCCGGTCGAAGGCAGCAATCTGTTGTGGAGTGATTCTGATTACAATGTGGCGGTGAGTAAGATCAACAGCCATTTCCCCGGTTTGAATACACTGGAAATCATCTTTGAAGTAAAAGAAGAAGAGCAGGAGCGTCTCTTAAAACAGGCCGATACCATTTTTAAAATGGGTGCCTTACAACGTCTGGTAGAGAGCGACGAAACGCCGCCGGTGGCAACGCTGTCTTTTGCAGATTATTTACCCGAGGCTAATCGTTTATTTAGTGGTGGCAACCCGAAATGGGGGCCTCTGGATTTTAATGATCAAGCAGTTTCGGCGGCAGGTGGTGCGGTGTTGTTTGGCTCCAGCCCAAAAGCGTTCTCCCATGTAACAGATTTCGTGCAGCAAAATGGCACGGTGTCGCTATGGTACAAAGACAATAAACAGGAAACGGTCGACGTAGCACTGGCCCAGGTTCGCAGTGCGCTCGACCAGATTGGCATCGACCATGAGAAATTCAGGATTCGACTGGGTTCGGGAACGATTGCTTTGCAGCAATCTATCAACGACACCGTCGATAAATATCAGTACATCATTTTGTTGCTGCTCAATATAGTCATTCTGATTACCTGTTCCTGGGCGTATCGCTCTGTTGTTGCTGGCATCCTGCTGCTTATTCCCGTGAATATGTCCAACTGTTTTTTAGCGGCGGTAATGGTGTATATGGGCATTGGTCTTGATGTAAACACTTTGCCCATTGCCGCGATTGGTATTGGTGTGGGAATCGATTATGGCATTTATCTGTTGAGCAGGATCTGTGAAGAGTATCAGGAGACTGAAGATTACGGTCTGGCGATTCTTGCGTCCGTGGCCACTACTGGTAAAGCGATCTTTTTTACGGCGACAATTGTTTTGTTGGGTATTTTACCCTGGTACTTTATGTCTGAACTAAAGTTCCTGGCCGATATGGGCTTACTGTTAGTTATGGTGATGTTGATCAATATGGTTATCGCCCTGATAGTGGTGCCTCTGCTGGTATGGTTGATAAAGCCTAAGTTCGTGGCTTCCAAAGATCTGCTGGTTGGCGAGGGAGTGGATTTGTCTAGCTATACTGGCGGTGATACGGCCTTCGATTAGGTTGTTAATGGATGCCGAACAGGAAGGGTGTACATGTGGCTAAGTAGCCAGTCTGGTTGAATTTCGTGGCCGGAGGTGTGTGCCAAAATCTGATAACCCGGTACAAATGTGGAGAGTGTGTGCATGTTAGGGCGAGTTAAATTAGGGTGGATTAAACAGACAATAGCCGGCCTGAGTATAGTTTTTGGTTTCGGTATGGGTCTCAGTATGGGCCTCAGCTCATATTCCTTTGCCGAAGATGTCGAAGGGGGGTCGCTTGTAGTGGTTCACCAGGGTATTCCCCATGACGCCCTGTACGACGTTTGCTTCGATGGTGACAGGGGCCTGGCTGTAGGCATTGCCGGTACCGTGCTAAGCAGTTCCGATGCTGGCTTGACGTGGCAGCCGCAGCCACCGCTTGCTAGCAGTGCTCTGCTAGGGGTGTCCTGCGATGGCAAGACATCTATTGCCGTGGGCCAGTCTGGATATATTCAGACAAAATCCGCTAGTGGTGACTGGCAAACGGTAAGTTCCGGTTCAGACCAGAGAATATTGTCGGTCAGTGCAAACGATCAGGGTCTGGCTGTTGCTGTGGGTGGTTTTGGCACGGTGTTGCGATCCCGTGATGCCGGCGCGACCTGGCAGCCGATAAGTTTTGACTGGGAAGCGATTCTCGAAGACTTCCTCGAGCCCCATATTTATGATGTGGCGGTCTTTAATGACGACACGATTTTGCTGGTCGGTGAGTTTGAGCTGGTTTTACTTTCCACTGATGGCGGTGATACCTGGGAAGTCGTTAATAAGGCTGATTCCTCTTTGGCTGCTATCTATTTTAGTGATCGACAGAATGGCTATGCCGTTGGCCAGGATGGCAAAGTATTAAAGACAGTTGATGGCGGCCTGACCTGGCAGATTTTAGATGTTCCGACGCGAGAGAATTTGCTCGATATATGGGCTTCCGGTACAGGTGATGTATTGATAACCGGGATTCGCACGTTGTTGCGCAGCAGTGACGCCGGTGCCAGCTGGGAGGCGATTACCGAGGGCGATGTTTCTGTTAAGTGGTATCAGGCCGTCAAAGGCACACCAGTAGCAGGTGAAGCTTCATATAATATCGTTATGGTTGGTCATTCCGGCCGTATTGTTCAAATCAAGTAATTTGCTGAGGTAAAAGAAATTTTATTTAGTAGGTTTTAGTGGTAGATATTAGTACGCGGTAGTATATAGCTGGAATAGATGTACATAAGGGAAAATTCCTTAGACAGGTAAGTCGATGTCTCGTACGCTTGACGGGGGGTAAACCTTATAACTACATAATTGTCTATAAGCTATAAGCTATAAGCCATTGAAATATATCAAGACCATTGCATAAATAAAAAGTAAATATCGCTGGGTTATGCCTTGAATAATCACAGGATATATTGTCAAATGAGTGTTTTCTGGAGATGGGATAAAAACTTAACTGCGACGGTAACAGTACGAGTGCATTTTCTTGGGACTATAAGTTAGGAATACAAGTTAGGAATACAAGTTAGGAATACAAGTTAGGAATACAAGTTAGGAATACAAGAGCAGCCACTCACACGCATTGTAGTTGGTCGCAAAATAAGAAGAAGAGGTAAGAAGAGGCAAAAGCGAAATAGTTGAGTCAAATTAAGTACACACATTAAAGCGGCAGAGAGGTGAGATATGCATATTAGAAAATACGATTATGATTACAGTCGCCGATTTTTCATGGAGAAGATGGCGAAAGGGACGATGGGCGCGGGTGTACTGACCTCATTATTGCCGTTGGTGGGCAATAGCGGTGATATCAGCAAAGCCTATCCCGATGAGCTGATGTCCATCGACGCCTTTACCAAAGGCAAAATCAAAGAAGGCGACATTGTTGATGCCAACAATGTTGAGTACGTTAAAGACATCCTCGACCCGGTGGCTTATATACAGATAGCCCAGCAGGGCCGACGTATTCGCATCGTACCGACCTCGCGAGATATCAGTGAGCTGTATCCCCACGATTATCTGGAAGCGACCATGCGCAACCAGGGCATGGGCGTTTTTGACGCCGACGGCAATGTCGCAGTCAAAGATACCGGTAAGCCCTGGATTGGTGGTTCACCGTTTCCTGACCCCCAGACTGGACTGGAAGCTTTCGCTAACGTCACCCTGAGCTGGGGCCGTCACGATACCTCGGTTTACGCGGTAGAGGATCATGACCTCGGTGCCGATGGTGATATTGAATATGCCTATCAGTTAGGCTGGTGTGAGCAAAACACCGTTGGCCTGGTGAGCAATCCGGATGGCCCTTACCTGGAAGGCCAGGAAGACATGCTGCGTCGTCAGTCGGTGTGGTTTACCTACCCTCAGGATTCCAAGGGCGCCTCGTTTCTGAATCTCTGGAAGTACGATCAGCGCAAATTCCCGGATTTGTTTGGTTACCTGCCCGCGTTCAAACGGGTACGACGTTTCCCCACCAACCAGCGCTTTGAGCCCATCGTGCCGGGCATTACCTTCTTTCTGTCCGATGCCTGGGCAGCAGGTGACCCCATGTTGACCTGGGGTAATTATAAAGTTGTTGGCCGAGGTCCTTTCCTTGGCTCCCAGTCGGGCACCTGGCAGGGTGATCAGGAAAACTGGAGCAAAAAGGGCTCGCTTCATGGTGGCAAAAAAGGCCTCAACTTTTACGAAGTAGACTTCCAGCTGTGTCCAGAAGTGCTGGTGATTGAAGCTGAGCCGACCGGCTACCCGCGGGCACCGGTAAGTAAGAAGCGAGTATGGCTGGATGTGCGCAACATGGCCGCCATTGGTTATGTGACCTATGACCGCCGTGGTGAGTTGTGGCGTTCTTTTGAAATCGGCTTCAGTCAGCAGAAGAAAGGTGACCTGGTCAATCTGGAGAAAAACGGTAAACCGGCCTGGTCGTGGTCCTATGTGCATGCTCAGGATGTGCAGACCAACCGCTTCACGCGCTTTAATCACGCTCAGAGCATTCGTGGTGGTGTTAAAACGGCGTTTGACCAGGAAGGTGCCTACGACAAGTACCTGACTGTGCAGGCCATTCGTAGACTGGGTACCTGATACGTTCTTGAGAAGGAAAAGCTTTATAAGGTAACTCTTTATTAGGGTAAGGCTTTTTAAGAAAAGGCTCTAAAGAAAGAGTTTAAAAAAAGGAAAATATGTATTGATCACTGCTTTCCCTAAATTGCCGCCCTTGATACGGGGCGGCGTTCCAGGATAGAGAGTCTGGGGGTGGAAACCCCAGGGGTAGCAAGCCCAGGGATAGAAAGCTAGACAAATTATTATAAGACGAGGGGAATTACCGCATGAATAAAACGACTACGTTATCGCTATCGTCGGCTGTGTTGTTAGCCAGCACAATATCAGTGGTGCCGCAGGCCGCAGCCTTCGAGGTCGATGTTTCCGGCTTTATCCGTCAGGAGATGGCCTACAAGCTCAACAATAACGAAAATCAGACCAACCGCGGCGGCAGCAAATTCAACGGCGTGAACTCTTATAGCGAGGGCAAGCTAACGAACGCCTTTGGTATACCGACGGGCACGTTGCTTAATACCAAGCGGGATCAATCCAAAAACAACGACTGGAATGTCTTTGCTACCAAGGCCGAGCTGGACTTTAATATGACGTTTTCCGATAGCGTCACCGGTTTTGTGAAACTACGGGGCTACTACCAGCCCGATGTATACAAATCCGTGGAACCGACCTACCTGGATATCGACGGTCGTCAAAATGTAGACGCGGGTCATGTCAATCATTTTAACGTCAACCATCACGGCAAAGAGGCGACCTATCTATCTATCAGTGACAATAATTACATGGCTGATATTCCAGCGATGTATCTGGACTGGCAAAAAGGTCCCCTGTGGGTGCGCGCCGGGCAGCAGCAGATCGCCTGGGGTGAAGCGTTGTTTTTCCGGGTGGCTGATTTAGCCAACGGCCTTGATTTGCGGCGTCATGTTTTCTTTGATTTAGGTGCTGAGGAATATGCCGATGAGCGCATGTCCGCACCCGGTGTCAGGGTGAGTTATCAAATCAATAATAGTTGGGAGATCGAGGGTTTCGCGCAGATGTTCCAGCCCAGTATCCTGCCCAACAACTTTTCCCCGTTCAACCTGATCACCAACGGCTTTAAAATGAATTTCGAGGACGGCTACGATTTGGTCGATGACAAGGTCAACGCCGGCTTCCGCCTCCAGGGCCAGAGCCTGGGCAAGGACGGTAGTTGGGGCATACAGGCCTTTGCAGTCACCCGCCATGACCCGAACCCAATATTAGCTCTGGAAGCCAGCGGTGTTCCTAATGCCGCATTTGGCCCCGGATTTGAGACCCAACCATTTATCTATGAGAAAGGCGGTATTGGTACATACAGTGCCGAGGAGTGGTTTTATAATTCCGCCATGCTCGGAGCGGATGGAGTTGACGTTATTAATGGCCTGGTTGAGGATTGGGACTGGATCAAGGGTTTTGTGGAGGGGGGCCTCGGCTGGTCACCCGACGGCAATGGCGATTACATTACCAGTGTCGCCGATCCCGGCGGCCCCAATGGTTTCAATGGCAACGATTTTGTTGAATTATTCTTTGCCAATGGTGCTGGTGGCGGTGCTGATCAGTTGGATGCGATAAATGGTGGCAACAGTCTCAGTGGTGTAGTAAAGGTGCGCTACGCCTCTGAAAACGTTTTTGGTTTTGGCGTCAACAAGATTTTCTACGCTGAGCCAGACTCCTTCATGGACCAACTGGTGGTACGCGCTGAATTGGCTTATACGCCCGACAAAAAGTTTTCTAATAACCTGCGGCAGAAATTCCGCGAGGAAGATGAACTACTTGTCAGCGTTGTTGCCGAAAAATATCATCGATTTTCCAATAGCTTTCCGGCGACATTTTTTATCTTCGAGCATATGTGGCGTAAAGAGAGCGATCTGCTGGGTCGTCATTTGAGTGGCCTCGGTGGCAGAACCGGTAAACGACCTGGTGGTGGTGAGGATGATCGCGGTTGGCACGGCACGGTACTGGCCTTCCAGCAACCTTTCCCTGGACTCATCTGGCGAGCTGATATGTCATTCCTGTATGACTGGGAAAAGGGCTATCTATTTCAGCCCGCAGTACGTTACAAGCCCAGTAACGAATGGACGGTTGAGGCTTTCCTTAATATCATCGACGGTGAAAAAGATACGGCTTTTCAGCCCTTTGACTGGTCCGATGATTTCACTATGCGCATAACCTATCAGTTCTAGTATGTAGGTTGATAGTTAGTTTAAAAAAGCCGGCATCATGTGCCGGTTTTTTTATGATGAGCTTTTTATGACGGGATGATTCTATGGGGTGGTTAGTGCTAGGTGGCTGTTAATGCCAGGCAGTTGTTTACGTTAAGTAACTGTTAATATTAGCTAGCTGAGCCCAGCGCGAGCATTTCTTCAGCGTGAGAAAGGGTCTTTTTAGTGATTTTTTCGCCACCTAACATTCTCGCGATCTCTTCTTTACGTGCTGCGGTATCCAGCTTATTGAGCAGGCTTTCTGTCGCCTTTTGTTTTTGTGACTTGCTGGCGACCAGGTGATGTTGTGCGTGGCTGGCGACCTGGGGCTGGTGAGAAATGCATATCACCTGACCCCTGTCCCCCAGACTTCTTAATAGCTTGCCAATAACGCTGGCAGTGGCACCGCCGACGCCGACGTCGACTTCGTCAAATACCAGCACAGGAATGCTCGAGTGTTCGGCAGCCACCACTTGAATGGCGAGGCTTATGCGCGATAGCTCCCCCCCGGATGCGACTTTGTTGAGGGGACGGTGGGGTTGGCCGGGATTGGTGCTCACCAGTAAGTCTATGGTCTCTAGTCCCGCTACGCTGTACCTGCCCTTTTCCAGTGGCGACAGCGCTATTTCGATAGACGCACCGCCCATTGCCAGGCCGGCAAGCTGCCCATTCACGGCGCTACTAAAAGTGCCGGCTACTTTTGTGCGCGCCCTGCTGAGCTTGTTTGCGGCGCTTAAATATACCGCTTGGAGATCATTGACCCGTGCAGCAAGTTCCTCCCCATCGACTACCGAGTTAGCCAGCGTATTAAGCCGTTCCCTTAAGGTGAGGCATAGAGCAGTCAGCTCATTGGCTGACACTTTATGCTTTCGCGCTAGCTGGTAAGCCAACGATAAACGCTCTTCCACTTGCTGGAGTCTGGTGGGATCAACCTCGCTTGAATCGAGGTGATGTTGAATATCGATGACCGCTTCACTGACCTGGATGCGTGCTGAATCCAGCAATGTCAGTGCCTCCTGGAGCGATTCACTACGTTGTGGCATATCCTCAAGGGTGGCGCAGGCTTTGTTGAGTGCCGCCTGGATGGTAAGCTCGCCCGCGTTGTCGTCATTATCACAAAGCGAGAGTACCTCTTGACTGTCAGTAATAATGGCTTCGGCATTGGCGAGTAATAATTGCTCCCCCTCCAGTGCTTCAATTTCTCCATCAGCAAGGTTGAGTTGCTCCAGTTCTTCCAGCTGAAAGGTTAATAGTTCCTGTTGAGCGGCTGAGTTCTCGCCGGATTTTTGTAATTCCTCCCATTTACGTTTTTCGTCCAGCCAGGCGCCATAGTCCCTGGCGACAGTGGTGCATAGCGCCTGATGACCGCCAAAATCGTCAAGTAAAGTACGCTGGTGATCTCTTGCCAGCAAAGACTGGTGTTCGTGCTGGTTGTGTATGTCAATAATCAACGCACCCAGTTGCCGCAACTGGGACATAGTGGCGGGCTGGCCATTAATGAAGCCCCGCGAGCGGCCATCGCGGGTAAGGCTGCGTTTGATTAGACACTCGTCGTCGTGGTCAAAATCCCATTCATCAAGCCATTGTTGGGCGGCAGTGTTATCACTAAGCAAAAAACTGGCGCACACTTCTGCTTTATCTGCCCCCAGGCGGATACGCTCGGTATCACCCCGGTCGCCCAGTGCCAGTCCCAGGGCGTCGAGAATAAGGGATTTGCCAGTACCTGTTTCACCGGTAATAGCGGTCATGCCCCGGTCAAATTCTATATCCAGCCGCTCAACCAGCGTGAATTCTTGGATGGTAAGTGAAGTAAGCATATGACTGGCAGGGCAACCCTGTAGTTATGTGGTGATTATGTGGTGGTAATCTCTGTTATACCTAATCCCAGCTAGTAATTGCAATCGGTTCAGGTCGTAGCGCTATACCAGCGTACCGAATTAATAGTACCGAATTAATAGTACCGAATTAATAGTACCGAATTAACCGTACCGGATTAACCGTACCGGATTAACAGTGCCGGATTAACTGTATTGGGCCGTACTAAGCATTTACGGCGAGATGCCCCGCATTGGTAGCTTGAAACTGCCCTACCTGACCCAATATAGCAGGTAACTCAAAAACTCAGGGGAAAAGCGTGTCTAACGGAGATCAAAACCCTCACCACGACGAGCAGCCTCCGCAAAACCAGGATAAAGCCGAAGACGGTGTTACTGACGAGGCCGGCCAGGCCGAAAACGTTAGTAGTGAAGCAGAAGATGTAAGTGATGCGGTGGCACAGCAGGAAGAGTTGTTGCAGGCCAAGGATCAGGTGCTGAGAGTGCAGGCGGAAATGCAAAACCTCCGTCGTCGTGTGGATCGTGATATTGAAAACGCCCA
>Ga0164313_10002395_pt1 | contig 16847 bp, 16 predicted proteins | sample GuaBasSedimGuay4_FD_113735 | JGI IMG/M metagenome (GOLD analysis project Ga0164313, IMG submission 113735) | Subseafloor sediment microbial communities from Guaymas Basin, Gulf of California, Mexico - Guay4, Core 4569-4, 0-3 cm | ecosystem: Environmental > Aquatic > Marine > Hydrothermal vents...
CTGCCTGATGAGGACCTGGCCATCCTATTTCCGAAAGGATTTAGTTTTGATCAGGAAAGCAATTTAATGAAACTTGAGCCCTTTGGTTTTGCGTGGTTTTCGGTACTTTAGCCAGATGAGAAATCTATTTTTTACGCTTTTCTTTTTAATGCTTATTGTTTTTGGATGCACTTCTCATTATCCGCACGTGCTTATCAAAACTGAGTTAGGAGATATTACCCTGAAACTGTACACGGATAAAGCACCAGTTACCACTAATAACTTCCTTCAATATGTACATGAAAACCGCCTTAAGGAAGCAACTTTCTACCGCACAGTAACTATGGATAATCAAGCTGATAACAATATTAAAATAGAAGTCATTCAGGGTGGATTGTTTGAAGATGAACATCCTAAAGCTTTAACACCAATTAAGCATGAAACAACTGAATTAAGCGGTATTTTGCATAAAGATGGTGTTATCTCCATGGCTCGTAACGAACCGGGCACTGCTACCTGCGAATTCTTTATTTGCATTGGAGACCAGCCTTCGCTGGATTATGGGGGCAAAAGGAATCCTGACGGACAGGGCTTTTCCGCTTTTGGTAAAGTTACTAATGGAATGGATGTGGTTCGTAAAATCCATGAGTCACAGGCTGATGGACAATGGCTGGAGCCAAGGATTAAAATCAATACCATTAAGATGGTAAAATAAATTCACTAAATCTGTCTTTCTGAGTATAAGCAAAAAATCTTTATAGAAACCTATTAAAGATTCTTCACTTCATTGCATTTCGTTCAGAATGACAAATTTTGATATTCAATGCAAACGATTGTTTCAATTCATTTTATACCTAAAATAATATTCCAACTGATAATTATAATTCTGGTATGCTAAAACCATCGCAGAAGCCTGTATAATTACGACCTTTGCATTCTTAATTAAAACGCAATGTCAAAACATCAATTTGAAGCCGTAATCTTCGACCTCGACGGGGTTATAACCAAAACTGCTAATGTGCATAGCCGTGCATGGAAGAAGATGTTTGATGAATACCTCCACCATCGGGAGAAAAAAATTGGTGAACCTTTTAAAGAATTTACTTCAGAAGATTACTTGCAGTATGTAGATGGCAAGCCCCGCTACGATGGCGTGAAGTCATTCCTGGATTCAAGGAATATTAAGTTAGCATTCGGATCACCCGATGATGTTCCGGAGCAGGAAACGATATGTGGGCTGGGAAACAGGAAAAACGAAGCATTTAATGATGTTTTAAAGTCTGAGGGTGTTGAAGCTTATCCTTCTACAGTTAAATTACTCGAACAACTGAAAAAAGATGGGATCAGAATTGGTGTTGCCTCATCCAGTAAAAATGCCGAAGGTGTACTTACCGCTGCCGGACTGATGCACTTTATTGAAACACGTGTAGATGGTGTTGTTTCAGCCGAGTTGGGATTAAATGGGAAACCTGCTTCTGATATCTTTGTTACAGCAGCCAAAAACCTGGGTGTTGATCCAAATAAATCCATAGTTGTTGAAGATGCTACATCGGGTGTTCAAGCTGGAAGAAATGGAAATTTTGGGTTAGTGATAGGACTTGCCAGGGAAGATAATATTGAAGTATTAAAAGCAAATGGTGCTGATATTGTAGTGGAAGACCTGGACGAAATTACACTTAACGATATCAACAATTGGTTTGAAGAAGGGATTAAAGAGGATGGCTGGAAGATATCTTACAATGATTACGATCCAGAGAAAGAAAAATCACGGGAAGCATTGCTGACAGTTGGGAATGGCTTTTTTGGAACACGAGGTGCAATGGAAGAAATCACCGCAAGCGAAACCAATTATCCGGGAACTTATATTGCCGGAGTGTACAACCGGCTGATAACACCCATCGCAGGCAGGGATATCGAAAACGAAGATTTTGTTAATACTCCCAACTGGCTGAAAATCAATTTTAAAATTGAAGATGACAATTGGTTCAATCCTAATGAGGTCACCATTAATAAGATCAGCAGACAACAAGATTTTAGAAACGGTTTACTTACCAAAACAATGGTCGAAACTGATAGTGAAGGCCGCCAGACTAAAATTGAATCTTTACGTATGGTAAGTATGGCCAATATGCATTTGGCAGCCATTAAATATCGCGTTACTCCGCTGAATTATTCTGGCTCTATGAGTTTTTGCAGTTCATTGGACGGGACACATAAAAATGATGGTGTAAAAAGATATAGCACTCTAAGTCAGCAACACCTGGAGCCAATGGAGCAAGGTGGTAACGGCGATACTACTTATCTTAAAGTCAGGACAAGCCAATCGAAAATAGAGATTTCTGAAGCTGCTAAACTTCAATTCCGCGTGAATGGAACAGACCAAAATGCAGAGTTTGGTGTATCAACAGATGATGGTATTGTTTACACCATTATTGATCATGAAGCCAAAGAGGGAGAAACGATTGAAATCGAAAAAATTGTCAGTATCCATACTTCACAATTTGATGAAACAGATATTCGGAAGAAAGCTTTGTGGGAAGTAGGAAATGCCCCTTCATTTGACGAATTACTGTTCGACAGCACTAATGCCTGGGGAAAAATATGGCAGGAAACGGACATCAAAATCGAAGGTGACCGTATTTCACAGAAATTGTTACGCATGCACATTTACCATCTGATGGTTTCTGCATCACCACATAATGTAAAACTTGATGCCAGCGTTACAGCACGTGGTTTGCATGGCGAAGCTTACCGTGGACATATTTTCTGGGATGAACTCTTTATACTTCCATTTTATGATATTCATTTCCCAAAAATTGCCAAATCCATTTTAATGTACCGTTATCGCCGTTTACATAAAGCGCGCGAATATGCAAAAGAGCATGGCTTTAATGGAGCGATGTTCCCGTGGCAAAGCGGTAGTGATGGCAGGGAAGAAACCCAGGTAGTGCATTTAAACCCAATCTCAAGCAAATGGGGCGAAGATCACAGTTCTTTACAACGTCATGTATCTCTTGCTGTTGCATACAACATCTGGCAATACTACCACATCACTAATGATATTGAGTTTATTGAAAAATACGGAGCAGAAATGTTTCTGGAAGTTTGTCGTTTCTGGGCAAGCAAGTCCCAACTTGATCCCAAAACAGGCAAATATTCAATTGCGGGAGTAATGGGACCTGATGAGTTTCATGAAATGTATCCTGATGCCAAAGAAGGTGGGCTAAAAGACAATGCCTACACCAACATCATGGTAAGTTGGATGATAGCTATGGTTCCTGAATTACTCTCAAAGATGAGTGATAAATCAAAAGAAAAAGTATTTTCGAAAATATCGCTTAACAATGATGAATTGAAACAATGGGATGATATTCATAGAAAACTCAAGCTTATGATTTCTGACGAAGGAATTATTTCGCAATACGATGGCTATTTCAACCTGAAGGAACTGGATTGGGATTATTACTATAAAAAATATGGTAACGTGTACAGGATGGACCGTCTGCTGAAAGCTGAAGGAAAATTGGCGGATGATTATAAAGTTGCAAAACAGGCAGATACCTTAATGACTTTCTACAACCTTGACAAAGTTCAGGTTGACCATATTTTGTCAGATCTTGGCTATCTATTACCGTCAGATTACCTTGCAAAAAACCTCGAATATTACCTTGCCCGAACTTCGCATGGTTCTACATTAAGCCGGGTTGTTCATGCGCAACTTGCCGAAATTGCAGGAGATAAGGAACTCAGCTGGAAGCTTTGTTTCAATGCACTAACAAGTGATTATAACGATATACAGGGAGGAACTACTGCTGAAGGTATTCATGCAGGTGTGATGGCCGGAACGGTTATGATTGCCCTAAATACATATGCCGGTGTGGATTTGCGAGGAGAAGTTTTATCTATTAAGCCTTCACTTCCAAAGCAATGGAAAAAAATGGAGTTTAATTTACAGTTTAAAGGCGTTGATTATTCATTAGCAATTTCATCTGATACGATGAATATTAGAGCTTCCAAAAATGTTGAGATATGGGTGAATGGAAAACAATTTTATTTGACAGCAGTTAAAACAGAAGAAATTAAATTATAGTGTATGCAAAACGATGTATTTCATATAAAAGAAAACCATATCCAGGCAGCTGAAATGGTGTTCGATAAGATTTTTGAAAGAACAAGAAAGAAAAAATATATCATATCTATTGCGGGGGAAGTAAGTTCAGGTAAAACAACACTGGCCTACCTTCTGGGCAGGATGATGAAAATGAATGATGTCAAGTCTAAAATATTGGACCTTGTTGATTTTTATAAAGTTCCACCACTTGAGCGACGTACTTATCGTGAACAACATGGGTTGGATACCATTGGTGTAAATGAGTATGATTGGGATATGATTGAGGCGACATTGAAAAGTTTCCGTAACGGTAATTCAGTTAAGCTACCATTGGTTGATTTGCATACTGATGAAGTAGATACAATTAATACCAATTTTAAAAATGTGCAGGTGTTGATTATCAGTGGGTTGTACGCTTCTTATTGCAGCGATGTTGATTACAAAATATTTATGGAGCTCACCTACCGTGAGACCTATGAAGCACAAAAATATACCGGCAAGGAAGTAATGGATAGTTTCAGAAAAAAAATCCTGGAAAAAGAACACAAAGCCGTTCAAAAACAAAAAAATGATGCAGACATTTACATTGATTTCAATACATTTTTAGATAGTTACCACCTTTAATATTTAACCCATGCTGGAAGACATTTTATTAATTACAGACAAACACCGCAAAGCAGCGACAGTTATTGTTGATGAAATACTTAAAAATAAAACGGTTAAATATATTGTTGCCATATCTGGAGAGTCAGGTTCCGGGAAATCAGAATTAACACATGTTGTTGCTAAAGAAATGCGTAAACATGGCATTTTTGCCAAACCGATTCACATAGATAATTTTTACAATACACTTCCGCTGGAAAGAACACAATGGCGTGTTGATAATGGCATTGAAAAAGTAGTTGGTTTAAGTGAGTATAAATGGGATGAAATTAATAAGGTGATCGATGATTTTAAAAACAGCCGAAAGTCTTCCATGCCCTGTGTCGACCTGGTAACTGAACAGATTGATACACTGACAACCGATTTCAATGGAATTGATATGTTGATCATAGATGGTTTATATGCCATAAACACTGATAATGTTGATCTGCGAATCTTCATTGAGCTAACTTACCACGAAACAAAAAAAGCACAAAAAGACCGGGGTAAGGAACCACAAAATGAGTACCGGATGCGTGTACTGGAACAGGAACACATAGCAGCCTTGTCAATTAAAAATAAAGCCCATTTGTTTGTGGATATGGATTATAAGGTGGTTAAGGCCTGACGTTTGGCACTATGCTGCGTACCGCATTAAATATTACTAATTTTTATGCTTACAAATATATTAAATTACGGAACATAAAGTTCATGTTTACAACTAATTGCGGTATACATTATGAGTGCGTGTTAGGTTTTCGTGCTTTGTTCTTCTTGTCTGTCTTTCAGCGTAGCAAGACTTACTCTTTTTCAATTATTGGTCGATGTGTAAGCCTGTGCGAATTGCAAAATTGTGTATGGCTTTTAGTTAGGTTATTTTGAATCATTTTCCGATTGAGCGAATGACGAAAAAAACTAATATTCACATTTTCAAAACATTGAACCATAAATCAAACCACTAATTGTGGCCATTACCGAAACTAAAATTACATAGACAACAGTTTTTTGTGTACCTATTACACTTCGAATAACGAGCATATTAGGTAATGACAATGCAGGGCCTGCCAATAATAATGAAAGAGCAGGACCCTGACCCATTCCGTTGTTCAGCAAACCTTGTATTATGGGTATTTCGGTAAGTGTAGCGAAATACATAAATGCCCCGAAAATGGATGCATAGAAATTTGAGAGCAGTGAATTGCCACCTACAAGCGCCGAAACCCATTCGTTTGGAATAATCCCTTCACCTTCTGCCGTTCCGAGCAATAAACCTGCCACTAAAACCCCTGCTGCAAGCAAAGGCATTATTTGTTTTGTAAAACCCCAGGTTTCGTTTAACCATTCTTGTGACTCGCCCGGTGTAATCATTATAAGGATTGTTAATCCAACAACTGCCAGCACAAAAGGGATTAAGGGTTGTAGAGGAAAAATGAAAGCCGTTGCAATTACAGGAATCGCCGCAAGCATGACATATAAAGGTTTCATTTTAAGGATTCTTATTAAAGAATAAATAAACATTAACCCAAAAAATGCTGTGATATGCCATTTGTGTGTATACAGCCAAAACATGAAACCTTCATTTGTATCCGGTTTCCCCCAATTGGCAAATACAAGGATAAGTACCAAAACAAAAAAGTGATATGAAGTTTGCCATAAAGGGCGCTCATCCTTTATATCAGGGAAATCCATTTTTTCGGTACGTTCTTTTTCTTCTTTACGATATAATAATGACATAATTATGCCAATTACAACACTAAATATTACGGCGCCAATAATACGTGCTATTCCTAAGTCAAATCCTAAAATGCGGGCTGTAAGAATAATTGCCAGAATGTTGATGGCGGGGCCCGAATACAAAAAAGTCATGGCGGGACCCAAACCTGCACCACGTTTATAAATACTCGAAAACAATGGTAAAATCGTGCAACTGCAAACCGCCAGTATTGTACCTGATAAGGATGCAATTAAGTAAGCTTTCCACTTTTTGGCATTTGCACCGAAGTATTTAATAACAGCACCCTGGCTAACAAAAACTGCAATTACACCGGCAATAAAAAAAGCAGGTATAAGGCAAAGTAGCACATGTTCCTGTGCATACCATTTTGCCAACTCAAACGCTTCTAATAATGCATTGTCGAACCGTTGCGTGCCAATGGGCATGAAATAGGCAAATAAGAAAAAACCTAATATCCATGCAAAAATTTGAAGTTCTTTTTTCCAGTTCACTTTATTGATTTTTTATATCAATTTCTTTATAAATATTTAAAACTGCCCGATGAAGGTTGAACGGTAATTGGCAGTTTAACATGGTCAACCTCCTGGTCGAAAACACCTATTGAAAACTTAACACCTATTGATGGCACAATAGAGAATTACTTTTCGAAATTTTTATTTCACCGGAAATCTCCTCGTCAACCTGGTCTTTTTCACAGGCAAACATTAAAATGCCGACCACAATTAAAGCTAAAACTATAAATCTATTCATTATTATAAGTAAAATATAATTAAATAATAAATTCCAACACCAATAAATAATACAGCTACAACACGCCTGAACCAGATTTCAAATATTTTGATTTTATTGTAAAGATTTCCAACACCTCCAATTGTGTATGCAATTAACCAGGCGAATAAAATTACGGGTAGGCCTGTTGCAAAAGCAAAAATTATCGGTAAATATAAACCCGAGGCACTTGAAATTGTCATCGGAATTAACATACCAAAATAGAGCACCCCGCTATAAGGGCAAAATGCCAGAGCAAAGACGATACCGAGAAGTAAAACACCCCAAAAACCTGATTGGCTTTTTTTCTCCAGTTTTTCTGAAAGTTTATTGATGCCGGGGAAATTAATTTTTATTATATCAAGCATAATAAGCCCTATTATTATCAATAATGGCCCCAGTACCCTTTCGCCATAATTCTGGAAAAACCCTGCTATTTGAAACTGGCTTGCCCCAAAATAAAACAGCAACCCTAATGATGTATATGAAATAGCACGTCCAAGTGTATAAATTAAACCATTTGCAAAAACCTTACGTTTGTTTTCTATGTCTTTACTAATAAATGCAATGGCTGTAATGTTTGTGGCCAACGGGCATGGGCTTACGGCAGTCATAAGCCCAAGTATAAAAGCTGTTAAAAACGGAAATTGTGAACTTTCCAGGATGGATTGAAGAAACTCCAACGCTTATAAGTTTTTGTCAATTAATTTTATTAAACGCTTTCGTAATTTTTCAGGATCCGTTTTTGCATATTGAAAAGCAAAGGAAGTCAGGTTTATATCATCCTCTCCATTGTAAACATATAATCCTGAACTGGTAACTTCAAATTTTTCCACCAATTCTTCATTACCAGAGACATCATAATCAATTTCTACAAACTCCACTTTGTCATTATCACCGTATTTACTTTCCACCAATTCTTTCGAAACCTGGCCAACGGCTTTACAGGTAGCACATCGGCGGGTACCATGAAAATAATAAACCTGAACTTTGTCAGCACTGCTTTTTTGGATTGATTTTTCGTCCTGTTGGCTTTCTTGTGCATTACATGAAACCAGACTAAATATTAACCCCATTGAAAATAAAAATGCAAATATCTTTTTCATAACAGTTTTTTTATTTGATTAGAATTTGTTTAATCTCTTTTGCCGAAGGGACCCGGCCCTTAACAATAACTTTTTCGTCAACAACTAATGCGGGTGTTGTCATCACCCCGTAACCCATTATGTCCATAATGTCATCAACTTTTGAAACACTGGCTTCTATCCCTGTTTCTGATACTACTTCGCGTGTAACCTTTTCGAGTGCTTTGCACTTGGGACAACCTGTTCCTAATATCTTTATTTCCATAAGTGTAATGTTTTAATGTTAGTAGTTCGTAAAACTACGAACAAAGATTATAATAAAAAACTATATCTGCAAAAAAATCTTAAAAAGTTTTTGAGACAATTTCCAATTCTCGTTATTAAGGTAATATTTTATTTTTGGTTGCTCAATTTCCCCCTGTATTAAACCAGCATTTTTTAATTCCTTCAAATGTTGTGAGAGAGTTGATTTGGCTATTGGTAGTACTTCTGATAAGTCGCCACTGTAACAACAAGTTTGTTTCGATAATATTTCTAAAATATACATTCTGACAGGATGCCCCATTGCTTTTGCAAAACGCGCTGTGAGTTTTTGTTCTTCCGTAAAAGTATTTTTTTCTTTTTCCATATGGCATAATTTATGCTGTTCGCAAAACTACGAATAATATATGTTTTTACAATAGTCCTTTTGTGGGAAGGCAAAAAGCAAATATGCAAAAGCGACAGGTTAGATCGTGTGGAAGAACTTTTGCTCTTTTGTTTGTTAGTTGGCTTTTCTTGGCATGAAACCTAACGGTTTATATAAGAATAGTAGCCGATTTCGGAAGTAGACTTTTTCAATTTACTACTAATGTTGTTGCGAACTTCAATGTTCAAATTTACTACTATTTCGGCTATTATTTTTATATTTTGTTGGCAACTGGCTTTTTTAAAAGTCTAATAAATAGAAGAAGTTATCAATAAATTCCCAATACATATTTTCTTTTCCATTCATTCCCATTTGTCCATCATCTGCTTTACAAGTCATTCTTAGAACAATCTCTTTTGTTTTTTCTTCTTCATATAATTGATAGACTATATCCATAGTTATTTCAGAGATAGCTGGTGCTTCATCTCGAACAGATTTTATCTTAAATGAAATCAGTTTTTTGTATTCTAATTCACGTCTTATTTTTCCAGCTTCTACACCAATATTTATTTCCTTGTCACTAAACTTATGAATTAGTTTTGCGATATTACCATAGTTTTTGTTTTTCCAGCTTTCTGCTATTTCAAAAGCTGTTTTTTCTGGACTAAATTTATTGAAATTTGATGGTTCAATATTTATATTTTCTCTCGGTTTCCAATTATCAAGTTCTTTCCACCTTAAATCACTTTTAACCTTCCATTCTTGATGTTCAACAATGGTTTTTTTCAATTCTCTCCAACTTTCTCCAAGAGTTAGTTCTTTTTCTGGAATCGGTGGGTTTTCTATTTGCTCTTTTAAAGCTCTTGCCCAATCATTAACCGCAAATAAAGTTGACCAACATTTACCTACAACAAATTGATTATCAAATTTTAAATCTCTACCGTGTAAAATTCCATTTCTATAAGGTAGGGATATTTCTTCAGCGTTGGTCTTTTTTCTTGAAGCATTAAAAATCTCTTTTATAGCTGTCAGTCCGCTACTATGGGCAGCTATGCTGTCCCAAGCTTTTAATTCAGTGTTTTCGGAAAAAAAGCCTTTGCTTTTGCTTATATCGTTAACTGCTCCATCTATTATCGTTAATAATAGCGGAACACAGGAATGGAATCGTCTTTGTAGTGTGTCATTATAAGCTTTTTCAATTAATTCAAAGCGAATTGAAAAAGCTGGTAAAACTCTAAATCTGTGTTGCAACCAACTAATTTCTGTGGATGTAAAGTGATCCGATAGAATTTCTTCTGCTTTTTCAATTTTGCCAATATCAGCTAATTCAACTGCCTTTTCCATTAGAGGTGAATTCATCGACTCGTGAGAAATCCATCCTAATTTAGCAAAATGTGCGTTGAATCTATCTGGTAAAGTAGAAAGGTGCTCAACTTCTTTCTTTAGGTCTGGAATTTTAGCAAAAGCTTCATTCAAGCCTTTGTTTTTGATGCCAAAAAATGAAAGAAATTTTACGACTTTTCCAATCGTATTAGCTCCTTGAACATCCTTTCTAATTTTTGAATAAGATGGTAAATCAGCTATTTTTTCTTTCTCTTCCATTTGGTTTTTAGTTTATTTTCATTGAGCTTCTATTGGTCAAAATATCCACCAACTCCCATAGCAGACCAAAAGCTATATCTAACTAACTTATTTCGTCTTTTATCTTCTGGAATTTCTCGAATTGCTTGTTGCATAATTGTAGGAACGAAATTCCGACCTGCTAAATGTACTATCATCATTTCACAGATATTAACATAGTTTGGAATCAATACTTTAAGAAAATCCGATAATGATTGCCTTTCTAATTTACTGCCTTTAAAGTCAAGTTCAATGCTAGGTGCAATAACGTCAGAGTTAGGTGCTAATTCAAAATCATATATTTCGACACCTTTTAGCTGGTGGTCTAAAGCATTTCTTAAACTCCTTATTATTTTCATAAATTCTAATGTAGAATTAATGAACTCTGTGAAGCTATCTTTTTCGCCATATTTTTGTTTAATTATTTCATACAATTTCGGGAAATGAGATTGTTGAGTTAATCCGTCATTTGGATAAAAGGTAGTTATTATCTTCATCAAAGATTGTTCAATGTGGTCAGCCTTTTGAAAGATTGTAGTACATCTGTTTTTAGCATTTCCAATCGATGGAATTGCATAACTAACAGGTTTATCTCTTTTAGATTCGTATTCCTCTGAAACTTCCTTTTCCTTGGATAAGTAACTTTGAATTTCACTTTCTAAAATTGCCAATTCTTGAATAATGTCTAATGTTAGGGTTAAAGATTTTTCAATATCAATATTTTCCTCAAATTTCCCTTTATTCCATAGTGTATTAGCGGTTAAAAATACTTTTGAAACAATTTCTGATTCTGAACCTTTTTCAATTATTAGTTTATGAATATTATTTGGTATTTTGATATTTGTTCTTTCTGGGTCAACATCATCAGCCATCATAAATTCATAAATTGACTTTTCCTTAAGTATAATAAGTCTATCGCCAATTTTAATCATTTGCACAATTGCTCCATCTTCCTTTGTTCCGATGTCTGCCATTCCACCAGATTCCCTTTTCCTGTCTATTGGTCTTTTATCTTTCATTATGTTCGACTGTTTTTTCAGCTTGTTGCCAACTTCTTATATCCAACCCAAAAGTACTGAATAACACCTCATACCTATATGAAACCGATAGTTTTTTGTTTGGTTTTTTATCTTGTAATTTGCTTCCTTTTACATTTCCCTCACATCCACATGTGAGCCACTTTCGTGTTGTAAAGCTTTTTCCATCTCCTCAATAAGCATGGGGGCGACAGTCACCGCATCAGGCATGGCGTCTGTGTAGCGTGCTTCCTGTAATTTTTTTGCAGAAGGATACTTTTCGGCATCCTTAATTCCGTAAATGTATTCCTGAATCTCACTGTCAACTAACCCGGGTGCAAAAGCACTGAAATGAGTGTTGGGATATTCTTTCGCATAAATATTCATCAGCATATCCAAACCAGCTTTTGATAGTGAATAAGAGCCCCATCCCGGTGTACTTCGCAAAGCAGCCCCCGATGAAATACCAACCACCTGTTTGATGTTGATGTAAAGTGAAAAAAGAAGGTCTAGTAAAGTTTTATTAGCCCAAACATTTATTTCCATCACTTCTTTCATTTGATTTACGGAAACCTCATTCATATTTTTAATTTCTCCAAGAACACCTGAATTGAGGATTAGCAGGTCAAATTGGCTTATTCCTTTTATAAAACCCGGTATTTGTTTTTCTACGTTATCTGATTGTGTCAGGTCAAGTTGCAAGTGACGGTAATTTGGATTGTTTAACAAATCGTCTGGTTTCCGCCTGCTTACGCCCCATACCTTAGCATTTCTGTTTAAATATTCTTTTGCCAATCCGTAGCCTATACCCGAACTGGTTCCTGTAATAAGTATATTCATAAAATGTATTTCTATTCTGCATTTATATAATGACTCTTTTTCCAACTTTTACTTATTCGGATCATCCACATCATTAACCAGCAATGTCAGAAATCCTGCAATTATCATTGAAATACCACCAAGAACCAAAGCATAAATAGCATTACCTCCAGCTATATTCCGGACAAAGAACCCAAGAATACTGGCTGCAAGGATTTGAGGAATTACGATGAAAAAATTGAATATCCCCATATAAACACCCAGTTTATGTTGCGGCAAGGATCCCGTTAAAATGGCATAAGGCATCGCCAATATACTTGCCCAGGAGAGGCCTACACCCACCATGGAAATAACCAGCAAATATGGGTTGCTGAAAAAGTAAATTGAAATTAAACCGAGGCCACCCGCCACAAGAGCTATCAGGTGGGTAATCTTTCGATTTGTATACTTTGCCATTACTGGCAATAAAAAGGCAACAGCCGCTGCAAACCCATTGTAAACAGCAAATAAGATTCCAACCCAGTTGGCGCCCTCATTGTATAACTCTGATGTAGAATCACTTGTTCCATATATATGACTCGTCACCGCCGCCGTTGCATATATCCACATGGCAAACAGGGCAAACCACGAGAAGAATTGCACAACAGCTAATTGTTTCATCGTTGCCGGCATTTTAAATAAATCGTTGATTACTTCAACGAAGCCATTTTTTTGTTTGCCGGATTTAATTAAAGAGCCGGTTATAAGTTGTACAAAGCCAAATACCATCAGACCGAAACCTAAAATGTACAATTCGGCCTCCAAGTCAAAGTAATAAACCAGCCAGGCTAAAACTGCACCGCTAATAAGCCAGTAAATGCTGTTTTTTAAAAATTTAGAAGCTGGTAAAACCTCATCCGCATTATTTTTAGTGTGCAATTTCTCCCTTCTTTCCTCCTGAAACTCTTTCATCTCTTCAGGCGAATATTCTTTTGTTCTTAGTACCGTCCATAAAACAGCTATAAAAAATATAGCTCCGCCAATGTAAAATGAATATTTTACCGATGGAGGAATCATGCCTTCGGGAGCTGTATTGGCAATGTCAAGCCAATTAGTCAGAATGTAAGGAAGAGCAGAAGCTACTACAGCACCGGTACCAATGAAGAAACTCTGCATGGCAAAACCTTTAGTACGCTGCTCAGAAGGTAACATGTCGCCAACAAAAGCACGGAAAGGTTCCATTGAAACATTGATGGAAGCATCCATAATCCATAACATTCCTGCAGCCACCCATAATACCGGCGAATTAGGCATGAAAAAAAGTGCTATCGACGCAAGAATGGCTCCTACCAGAAAATACGGCCTTCTTCTGCCAAATCGGTTCCATGTATTGTCGCTCATATACCCGATTATGGGTTGAATGATCAATCCGGTTACCGGGGCTGCTATCCACAAAATAGGAATATCTTCAACATTTGCTCCGAGGGTCTCAAATATGCGGCTGACGTTGGCATTTTGCAGTGCAAATCCAAACTGGATGCCCAAAAATCCAAAACTCATATTCCATATCTGCCAAAAATTTAATCGTGGTTTCTTTTTCATCATTATTCTTTATTTTTTGTGTCGATGATAATGGTAACTGGTCCGTCATTTATGAGACTTACTTGCATCATTGCTCCAAATTCACCAGTGCCAACTTCTTTTTCCAACAAATTCTCCAGTTTATGAATATATTTTTCATACAAAGGAATAGCCACATCAGGCTTGGCAGCCTTTATATATGACGGGCGGTTTCCTTTTTTTGTTGAGGCATGCAGAGTGAACTGACTAATAACTAATATTTCTCCCTCTACATTTTTTATGGATAAATTCATGACTCCGTTTTCATCATCAAACACACGTAAGTTAACTATCTTATTACACAGCCAATCGATATCTTCAGTTGTGTCGGAATCAATTATACCCAATAAAATCAATAATCCATTATTAATCGAAGATTTTAACTGCTTATCAATACTAACAGAAGCTTGTGACACACGCTGAATTACTGCCCTCATAATTTAGTTTTCGGTACTGCAATTTATTAATTTTGCGGTAAAGAAATGCATTATGACCCGACTAAGTGTCAACATCAATAAAATAGCCACACTACGTAATGCCCGTGGCGGCAGACTGCCTGATTTACAAAAAGCAGTTATCGACTGTGAACGTTTTGGTGCACAAGGAATAACAGTTCATCCACGCCCGGATGAAAGACATATAACCAGAAAAGATGTAGAGCTGATACGACCTTTAATTACAACTGAATTCAACATTGAAGGAAATCCAACTCCTGAGTTTATTGAATTGGTACTAAAACATAAACCCGACCAGGTGACTTTAGTTCCTGACGACCCAAATCAGATTACCTCAGACCATGGTTGGAATACAATCAAACACAAAGATTTCCTTAAAGATATTATTGCACAATTCCAGGAGAACGGTATTCGCACCTCAATTTTTGTTGATCCTGATGTTAAGTTGGTTGAACATGCTAAAGATACAGGAACTAACAGGGTTGAATTGTACACCGAAAGCTATGCCCAGGATTTTGAGAAAGATCCTGACGCAGCTATTTTTCCATTTATTGAAGCAGCCATTACAGCCAATGAACTGGGAATTGGCTTAAATGCCGGACATGATCTAAATCTGAAAAACCTGAAATTCTTTGCTCAACATATTCCGGGTTTATTGGAAGTTTCCATTGGCCATGCCCTGATTTGCGATGCACTTTACCTTGGATTGGATAATGCGATTAAGATGTATTTGAGGGAGTTGAGGTTGGATTAATCTTTCTTTAGCATTGACGCTTGTAATAAAGGAGTGGATTAATTTTGAGCGTGGACGCTCAAAACTGTAGTAAGTGATTAACTTTGCTTTAGAAAGGCTTAACCAAATGACTTCGCAAAATATTATTTTCAAACCAATAGGCACAATCCATACCCCTTTTGATGGCTCGGAAAAGATACCGAGACAGGGTAGGTTTGCAGACAATAATCAAGGACAGGCAGTGATAAATGAGGAGTTTTCAGAAGGGCTTAAAGACCTCGACACCTTTACTCATGCTATTTTGATTTTCTATTTTCATCAAAAACATGAAAGCCTGAAATTGTTACAATACCCGGGAGGAAGAACTATTCCCCGAGGTGTTTTTGCTATCCGAAGCCCACTAAGGCCAAACAAGATCGGAATGACAATAGTTAAAATCATATCCATCGAAAATAACACCTTGAATTTTGCAGGAGCAGATATGATTGATGGCACTCCTTTACTTGACATCAAACCATATGTTCCTGATATTGATTGCTACCCTGATGCCGGGAGAGGATGGTTTGAGGAAGCTAAATAATATATTCAGCTTGTTATCAATTTATTTTTCCAGAACCCTTTCCAAATTTTTCTTGTAAATTTTCGAATTAGGATGTTCCTTTTTAGTTGCAATCTCAACTGCTTTCCTGTAATTTGATTCTGCCAGATCATCTTGTCCGGCTTTTTCATAAGCTTCACCAAGGCTGTCATACACATTGGCCGATTTAGGAAATCTCCCTACATTTTCTTTGAAAACGGTAATGGCATCATCAAAATCACTATTTGCTAAGTAAGTATATCCCAGCTGATTAATTGTATTTTCAGGTGCAGCAATTTCATAATCGTATTTCTTAGACATTTTCTTATAATGTTTATCGATAGCGGCTAAACCTTCTTTAAATACTTCAGGATCTAATTTCCAGTCTGAATAAATAAACAATAATCCGTTATAAATGCTTAAATGAGGTACGGAGCCATGGTCATCCTCCAGCATTTGTGTGTATTCAAATCCTAAACCCTTTGGTGATTTTGCTTCAATTGTTTTTGCAAAATGATCAAGTGCCTCAAAATAATTAGGTTCATTACCCACAGTCATATAGTATACGGTTCCATCAGCATATTTTGATTTTAGTTTGCTTTCTGTCTCCCTAACTAGCAAATTATTGTCGTACATCAGGTATGGACTGATGGAAATGTATCCCTTGAACAATTCAGGCTTATTTAAAAGGACATAAGTTGCAAAGGTGCCTCCGAGAGAGTGCCCCATAAGCACATTGAAAGATTTTGTTCGATAATTTCTTTCCACAAACGGAAATAACTCATCTGACATGAAGTTCATAAATTTCTTCGCCCCCCCGGATGTTGGCCTTTGCGAAAGTTCAGTAGGAGAAAAATCCCGGTTTCGATCCATATTAACTATGGCAACAACTATCATTTCAGGAATCAATCCATTGGACGCTAAAAATTGTGCAATTCCCGAAGCATGATGGAAATGAAAGCCTCCATCTAACAAATACAAAACAGGATATTGTGCATCTGTCAGGTAATAGCTCTGAGGGACATAAACAAGAATGCTTCTCTCCTCATCTAAGATATTGGATTTAAAACTTACTTTTTC
>Ga0164313_10002396_pt1 | contig 16845 bp, 13 predicted proteins | sample GuaBasSedimGuay4_FD_113735 | JGI IMG/M metagenome (GOLD analysis project Ga0164313, IMG submission 113735) | Subseafloor sediment microbial communities from Guaymas Basin, Gulf of California, Mexico - Guay4, Core 4569-4, 0-3 cm | ecosystem: Environmental > Aquatic > Marine > Hydrothermal vents...
CGCAGCGTTGATCCGATTCACCAGGGTTCCGGTCAGCAGGCCGACCAGCAGGTAGAGCAGCATCTCGAGGATCTTTTCCACCGTGGTGCCGGGATCGAAACCGATGTAACCGAAAGCGTGGGGGACATAGAGGGCGATGACCAGCAGCGCTGCCAGGACTCCGCCGACCCTGCCGCCGCGAAAGGCCGCCAGAATGATGGGGAAGTAGTACAGCCGGCGGTAGATGCCGTGCAGGGCATGGATGTGCCAGTGGGTGTTGTAATGAAGCATGGAGATGACGGCGATCATCAGGATGGCCAGCCAGTAGCGCCGCAGAAAGGAGGCGGCCGAGCCTTGGGATTGCTGATTTTGATGGTCGATGTTCACCAGTCTAACTCCTTGTTTGCACAATATTGTAGAGAAAATTGGAGAATATTCTCCAATAAATTTTGAGAAAACTGCCTCTTGTTGTCTAACTTGGGAAAAACAAATAAGTTAACCTTTGGAACATTTTGTGCCTATACCATATCAAACAAGAAAGGTGCGCCCGTGAAACCCCTGGTCCCGTTTTCGAACCTCAGCAACTCCCTTTTCATCAGCTTGTGGCTGGTTTTGGCTGGTAGCCTGGCCGGAGCCGGCCCGGCGGGTGGTCAGGATTCCGATTCTCCCCGGTTTCCAGCCCATCCCGAACTCGTGGACTATCTGGCCTGGGCTGAAATGAACAATCCCGCCGTGGCCCGTGCCGAGGGCCGGGCCGACGCCCTGCGGGGTACCGCCCAGGCGGCCGGGGCCCTGCCTGACCTCAAGTTCGGCTGGGGGGAAATGATCGTTCCGGTGGAGACCCGCGTGGGGCCCCAGCAACGTGTCTTTTCGCTCAGTCAGAGCATCCCCTGGTTTGGAACTCTCGGTTTGAAGGAAGCTGAAGTCGCGACCAGGGCCGAGGCTGCCCAGGAAGGCGCCCGCGTCCAACTCCTGAAGGTTCGCCGGGACATCAGGGCGGCCTGGTACGAACTGGCCTATCTCCAGGGGGCGATCCTGATCCTTAACGGAAATCTGGACCTGGCGATGCAGACCGAAACGGCGGCCCGCTCGGCCTATGAAGCGGGCTCGGGATCGTTCGCGGACGTTCTGACGGCGGAGATCGACCGGGAAAAACTGCAGACCCGCCTAGCCGGCCTTGCGGACCGGCAGCGCCCGGCAGCGGCCAACCTCAACCTGGCTTCAGGCCTGAAGGCTGGTCGTGCCGTACCTGATATTCCTTCCGGATCCATGATTGCGGCCGGGGTTACCCTTCCCGCCGAGGAGACCCTGTGGGCTCTCCTGCAGGAGCACAATCCCGAGCTCACGGCGCTGCAACTGGAGATGGATAGCCGGCGGCAGGGAGTCGATCTCGCGGGCAAAGCCGGGTATCCCGGACTGACTTTTGGTGTGGACTACATCATGACCGGAGACGCCAGGGTCGATGGTGTTCCCGACAGCGGTCAGGATCCCGTAATCGCGCGGGTGGGGGTGAGCATTCCCCTGTGGGGCGGGAAGGCCGGCGGCCAAAAAGAGGCCTCCGCGGGATGGCTGCGTTCGGCCAGCGCCGATCTATCCGATGCCAGGCTTCGCCTGAATACACGCTTCGAAAACGCCCTGTTCGCCTGGAGGGAGTCCGGGCGCAACACCGAACTCTACGGTCAGGTCCTGCTGGACAGCGGGCGACAGGCCCTCGATGTGACGGCTGCCCGCTACCGGTCCGGCCAGGCCTCCTACGTGGACATGGTGATGGCCCGACAAACGCTGTTGGGATTGGAACTGGCGAATCTGCGCGCCCAAACCGATCGCGCCCTGGCTTTGAATGAACTGACGACACTTCTGGGCATCACGCCTGAGGAATTGCTGGCCCGGAGCCGGAAAAGGACGGACAAGGAATCATGAACGAACAGTGGAACAGGATATTCAAGGGCAGGCCCTGGCTCATCGCGGTCCTGCTTCTTGCGGCCTTCGGTCTGGGATTCTCCCTGCGGGGAAGCGGTGGCGGAAACTCCGGCCATGATCATACGGAAACCGCTCAGGCAGTCGCTGAGGAACCCACCCAGTGGACATGCTCCATGCATCCCCAGATCATCCTGCCGTCCAATGACCAGAAGTGCCCCATCTGTGGCATGGACCTCATCCCGTTGGAAACCGGTGGGGGCGAAGGTCTCGGTCCCCGGGATTTGAAACTCAGTGAAACCGCCGCGGCCCTGGCTGATATTTCCACCGCGCCGGTCAGGCGCGAGTTTGTCACCCGGGACATCCGCCTGGTGGGCAAGGTCAGTGCCGACGAAACCCGCACGCGCACCATCACGGCTCGCGTGGCGGGCCGGCTCGACCGCCTTTACGTGGACGCCACGGGCCAGACGGTGACCCGCGGCATGAAGCTGGCCGAGATCTACAGCCCGGAACTCTATTCAGCCCAGGCCGAATTGCAGACCGCGGCGAAGGCGGCGCGTGCCGCACAGGATTCCGGTGTCCGAACCCAAACAGCACAGGCCAATCTGAAGTCAGCCACCGAACGTCTGCGGTTGTGGGGCATGACCGACCAGCAGATCCAGGACATCATCGACGGCGACGGCATCAGTGAAAACCTGACGCTGCGTTCCCCGGTGGCCGGGGTGGTCGTTGGCCGGCAGGCCACCCAGGGCGATTACGTCAAGACGGGCTCCGTTCTCTATACCATCGCCGACCTCGACCGGGTATGGGTGGTCCTGGAGGCTTTCGAGTCCGACCTGGCCCTGTTGAGGTCCGGGCAACCCGTGGATTTCAGCACGCGGGCCTATCCCGGCCGAGCCTTTGACGGGGAGATTCTCTTCATCGAACCGGTCCTGGATGAACGCACGCGGACGGTCCAGGTGCGGGTGGAGGTAGAGAACATCGACGGGCTTCTGAAACCCGGCATGCTGGTTACGGGGATGGTGGCTGTCACGGTTGACGCCGAGGGTCAACCCGTCACTGACCAGGCCGACGCCCGGGCGCCTCTGGTCATCCCGGAGACGGCGCCCCTTTTGACCGGCAGTCGAGCTGTGGTCTATGTGCGTGCGCCCGGTGAAGGCGATCCCGTTTTTACAGGTCGTGAGGTTGTTCTGGGTCCGCACGCCGGTGACGTCTACCTGGTTTTTTCGGGATTGTCCGAAGGCGAACTGGTGGTGACGCGAGGCAATTTCAAGATCGACAGCGCCCTTCAGATTCAGGCCGCGCCCAGCATGATGAACCCTGGCGACTCTATCCAGGCGGACCCGTGTTTCGGGGAGGGGCTGGCCAAGGTGTTGGACGCCTACTACCCGCTGCAGACCGCCCTGGCCGCCGATGACGATCCCGCCGCCCTGGCGGCCGCCCGCCGTGTGGCCGCAGCCCTCGGGAATCTGGATTGCCCCACGGGTGATCTGCCCGCCGCGGCCGTCCATAACTGGGCGCGATTGACCGACGCCATGGCCCAGGGAACTGCCCGGACGATCGCCGCCGAGGGTATCGAACAGCGCCGGACGGCTTTCGAACCCCTTTCGGACAACCTCTGGGACGCGCTGGCCAAATTCGGACATGGACCGGAAGGCACTGTGCGCCGCTTCCATTGCCCCATGGCCTTCGACAACAAGGGCGCCAACTGGATCCAGGCGGGCGAAACCACGGCCAATCCCTATTACGGCTCGGCGATGTTGCGCTGCGGTTCCCAGGAGGAAGTCCTGAACAACCCATCGTCGGGTGCGACCTCGACAGAGGGATCCTGACATGACCCCTGCGCGCGATCCACGAAACAGCCCGGTGGGCAAGCTGGTCGGTTTCTGTCTGGACAACAAGTTGATCGTGATCCTGTTGGTTGTCCTAATGGTGGGTTGGGGCTTCGTGGTGTCGCCATTCGACTGGCAAGCCGGCCCGCTGCCCCGCGACCCGGTGCCGGTGGATGCCATCCCGGATCTGGGGGAAAACCAGCAGATCATTTTCACCGAATGGGCGGGTCGTTCGCCCCAGGACGTGGAGGATCAGATCACCTACCCGCTGACGGTGTCGCTGCTCGGTCTGCCGCGGGTGAAGACCGTCCGCAGCTATTCGTTTTTCGGGTTTTCCAGCATCTATGTCATCTTCGAGGAAAAGGCCGACTTCTACGATTCCCGCTCGCGCATACTCGAAAAACTCGGCAGCCTGCCGGACGGTACCCTGCCCGCCGAAGTGAGCCCCGCTCTCGGCCCGGACGCCACCGCCCTGGGCCAGGTTTTCTGGTACACACTCGAGGGCCGGGATGAATCCGGCCGCGCGACCGGCGGCTGGGATCCCGCCGAATTGCGGACCATCCAGGATTATTTCGTGAAGGACGCCCTGTTGTCTGCGGGCGGTGTGGCGGAAGTCGCCTCGGTGGGTGGTTTCCAGGAGCAGTACCAGGTCGATGTGGACCCCGATGCCCTGAGGCAATACGGAGTCAGTCTGGCCCAGGTGACGCAGGCGGTTCGTGAAGCCAACAAGGATGTGGGGGCCAGGTCCCTGGAGATCAACCGGGTGGAATACGTGGTCAGGGGCGTGGGTTCCATTACCGACATCGAAGACCTCGAGTTGAGTGTCGTGAAAACCACGGACAACGTTCCGGTTCTTCTGCGGGACGTCGCCAACATCTCGATGGGCCCCGCCCTGCGCCGGGGAGCCCTGGACAAGGAAGGCGCCGAAGCCGTCGGGGGCGTGGTGGTGGTCCGTTATGGGGAGAATCCCCTGGCGGTCATTACCCGGGTGAAGGAAAAGATTACCGAAATCGCGCCTGGGCTTCCTTCCAGGATCCTGGCCGACGGCACCACCAGCCAGGTGACCATCGTTCCGTTTTATGATCGCTCGGGCCTCATCCACGAAACCCTGGGCACGCTCAGCGAAGCCCTCGGTCTCGAGATCCTGATCACCATCATCGTGGTCATCGTCATGGTTCGAAACCTGCGGGGCGGCCTGATCGTCGCGGGGCTGCTGCCTCTGGCTGTCCTGATGGTTTTCATCGCCATGAAGGTGTTCGGGATCGAGGCGAACATCGTTGCGTTGTCGGGTATCGCCATCGCCATCGGGACGATTGTGGATATGGGGGTGATCCTCGTGGAAAATATCCTGGCCCGTCACGAAAGGGCTTTGGCTGAAGGTGAATCCGGTGGGAATGTCCCCGCCCTGCGGGATGTCATCCATTCCGCGGCCAGCGAAGTGGGGGGCGCGGTGATGACGGCGGTGGCTACGACAATCATCAGCTTCCTGCCGGTCTTCACGCTGGTTGCGGCGGAGGGAAAACTGTTCCGCCCCCTGGCTTTCACCAAGACCTTCGCTCTCCTTGCTTCGGTACTGATCGCCCTGATCGTGATCCCGCCGGTGGCGCACCTGCTGTTGAGCATCCGGTCGAGGAAAAAGAAAACGGCCCGCGTGACGGCCGGACCCTGGTGGAGGAACAAGCGCCTTCGCAACCTGGTCCTGGCCCTGGTGGCGGCTTTTTTCCTAGCGGGACAGTGGCTGCCCCTGGGACCGGACCGCGGCCTGATCGTGAACTTCATTTTCGTACTGCTGGTTGCCGGTGGAGTCCTGGGGCTGTTCACGGCGTTTGCCGGTGTCTATCCCAGGTTGCTGGGCTGGTTTCTGGGCCACAAAATGATATTCCTCGTTGGGCCGGCGCTGCTGATCCTCGGGGGCGGGTCGGCCTGGTTGGGCCTGGGCAAGGAGTTCATGCCCAACCTGGACGAGGGTTCGTTCCTGTACATGCCGACCACGATGCCGCACGCCTCCATCGGCGAGGCACGTGATGTGCTGGCCAAACTGGACATGGCCATTTCTACGATCCCGGAAGTGGAACAGGTGGTCGGGAAACTGGGGCGGGCCCGTTCAGCCCTCGATCCCGCTCCCGTTTCCATGGTCGAAACGGTGGTCAACTACAAACCCGAGTACGTTCTGAACGACAAGGGACGCCGCCAGCGTTTTCGTTATGACAAGGGAACGGAATCCTTCGCCCGGGACGGGTCGGGCGCCCTGGTTCCCGACCGCCGTGGCCGGTTCTACCGCCAGTGGCGCGACGAGATCCGCAGCGAAGACGATATCTGGCGTGAGATCGTTCGCGTGGCGAAAATTCCCGGCACGACTTCCGCGCCCAAACTGCAGCCCATCGGGGCCCGCCTGGTGATGCTGCAAAGCGGCATGCGCGCCCCAATGGGAGTAAAGGTCAAGGGGCCGAGCCTCGAAGCGATCGAAACAGCCTTGCTGGCCATCGAACATCATCTGAAGGATGTTCCCGAGGTCGAGGAGGCCACCGTGATCGCCGACAGGATGGTGGGCAAACCATATCTCGAATTGAACATCGATCGCGCGGCCATCGCCCGGCACGGGCTGACCGTAGGCCGGGTCCAGTCCGTGATCCAGACGGCCATCGGCGGGGTCACCGCGACCACCACCACCGTCGGCCGCGAGCGGTTCGGCGTCCAAGTGCGTTACGCCCGGGAAAGGCGCGACGACCTGGAGGAAATCAAACGCATCCTGGTGACAGGCTCCGATGGTGTGGCCGTGCCGCTGGGGGAACTGGTGACCATCGACTATCGGCGCGGTCCGATGACGATCAAGAGCGAGGATACCTTCCTGATCGGGTACGTCATCTTCGACAAGAAGCCGGGGCTGGCCGAGGTTGAAGTGGTGCAGGCGGCCCGTGATCGCTTGGACCACCTGAGGGAAGCCGGGGAATTGAAACTTCCTTCGGGAGTGAGTTATACCTTTGCCGGCAGCTTCGAAAACCAGGTCAGGTCGGAAAAGACCCTTTCGGTTGTTCTGCCCGTCGCGTTGCTGATGATATTCCTGGTTCTGTACCTGCAGTTCAAATCGGTCCTGACAACTACGATGGTTTTCGCGGGGGTATTCGTGGCCTGGGCCGGCGGATTCGTGATGATCTGGTTCTACGGCCAGCCCTGGTTCCTGGATTTCACGTTCCTGGGCTCTTCCATGCGGGATCTTTTCCACATCCATCCGATCAACCTGAGCGTGGCGGTGTGGGTCGGCTTCCTGGCCCTGTTCGGGATCGCGACCGACGACGGTGTATTGATGGCCACCTATCTGGATATCACTTTCAAGGCCGACCGGCCGTCGAACAGGCAGGATGTCAGGCGGGCCACGGTGGCCGCGGCAACCCGGCGTGTCCGTCCCGCCCTGATGACATCCGCCACGACCATCCTGGCCCTGTTGCCGGTGCTGACCCTGACCGGACGCGGGTCCGGCATCATGATTCCCATGGCGATTCCGTCTTTCGGCGGCATGGTCATCGCGCTTCTTACCCTGTTCATGGTTCCGGTGTTATATTCCCTGCGGGAAGAACGGCGGTTGGAGCGTATTGGATGAAGCTCGTTTCATGGAACGCTATGGCTATTTAACCCCGATGGGGTATAATATTTATTATGGTATTTTGAACTTTTCATTTAGACGGAGTGCCACATGCACGGAATTAATGACATTATCAGCGCAGCAGAGTCTTTGCCAATCCGGGAAAGGGCTCTCATTGTTGATTCAATCCTGAAAACCCTGAACAAACCCGACCCGGAAATCGACAAACAATGGCTGGTTGTTGCAAAACAGCGCCTTGAAGAACTCCGTTCGGAGCAGGTTGAGGCCATTTCTGGTGATGAGGTCTTTGGTGAGATCCAGGACCGTTTTTCTAAATGAACTTTGAATTCCATCCTGATGCAAAAATAGAACTGTTTCACGCTATTGATTATTATGAGAATTGTGAACCCCTCCTTGGCTACGATTTTGCTTTGGAGGTTCGCTCAACAATCCAAAATATTTGTGATTTCCCTGACGCTTGGCCAATTCTGGATGAATCAATCAGACGGTGCCTGACAAGGCGTTTTCCTTATGGGGTTATTTATTCCATCGAGTCGGGAAAAATTCTTATTTTGGCGGTCATGCCTTTGCATCGTCACCCCGATTATTGGAAAAACCACTTGAGTTAAAATTCAAACGATTGGAATTCCCCACCGTGAAGTTGATTTCCTGGAACGTGAACGGCCTGCGGGCCTGTATCAAAAAAGGTTTTCTGGATTTCGCAGCCAACAGCGACGCGGATGTGATCTGCCTGCAAGAGGTGCGCGCACTTCCAGAGCAGGTGGAGTTTGATCTGCCGGGTTACACGATGCACTGGAACCCCGCCCTGAAAAGGGGATATTCCGGTACTGCCCTGCTGACCCGCCAGGTTCCCCGGGCGGTTTATCCTGGCCTGGGCCTGGCCGAACTGGATACCGAAGGCCGGGTGCTCACCGCCGAATTCGACGATTTTTTCCTGGTCACCGTCTACACACCCAACGCCCAGCGCGAATTGACCCGCCTGGACTACCGCCAAAACCAGTGGGACGTTCAGTTCCTGAAATTCGTCCGGCGCCTGGAAAAAAAGAAACCGGTGGTCTTCTGTGGCGACCTCAATGTTTCCCACAAGGAAATCGACCTGGCCAACCCCGGGCCCAACCGTGGTAACGCGGGCTTTACCGACGAGGAAAGGGAGGGCTTCGACAAGGTCCTGGCCGCGGGATTCATCGACACTTTCCGGGAATTCGAGACCGGAGGCGGCCACTACACCTGGTGGAGCAACCGCGCGGGAGTCCGGGAGCGGAACATCGGTTGGCGTCTCGATTATTTCCTGATCTCAGGGGTTCTCAGGCCCCGGTTGGTCGCCGCCGGGATCCTGGCCGACGTCCTCGGGTCGGACCACTGTCCCATCACCCTGGACCTCGCCTGATCCTGATCCTGAGCCGTAGGGATGATCCGGCACATCGTTCAGGGGCTGCAGCAGCCTGAAGTCGTCGCCGAACTGTCCCAAAAATTCCACACTCAGGAACCTGGCAAAGGTGTGCACCGGCAGCGTGATCACTGTTCCGATATAGGGGATGGCCATCAGGATCAGTCCGATGCAGCAGGTCACCAACCCGCCGACAAAAAACAGGACCCATCCCACCAGCATGACCCCGAAATAGAGCAGGCCGAACAGGACAAAGGCTCCGGGATTTTCACGGAACAACGGGATGAACCGTTTCCAGGCTTCAGTGGTGGATATCCCGTGCCTGTACATGATGGGGACCACGAAACCGGTCAGGAAGAAATCGATGAAAACCAGGGCGACGACCAGGATGAAACCCACGGTCCCGGCGAGGATCACCAGGGGCAGGGTGGCCGCCAGGGGCGGTTCGAGGGCCAGGACGGGGAAGAACGTAAGTATGCCGACGGCGAGCAGGGAGCCCATCAACAATAGCACGATCAGGGAATAGACCACCTGCCACAGGAACAGGCTGTCTCCCTGGCTGCTGAACTCGGACCAGGGCATCTTCACTTCGGTTCGGGAGTGAACCAGGTTGTCCAGGAACATGAAATGTCCCCGGCTGCTGAGCCAAAGTACGACCAGCCAAATCAGCAGGACTCCCAAAAAGATCATCCCGGCCAGCATGAAGGCCCAGGGGTAGTCGAAAAAGTTCCGCGCGGTTTCCAGGGCCCCGCCGGACCAGTTCTGGAAAAAACCCTCGTCCCAGTCGTTGAAGATCTGGACTTTTTCGCCCCCGCCACCGGGATAGCCGCCGGCAAGTTGGGCCAGCCAGGCCGTGAACCCGAGGACAAACCATCGACCCAGGTCGAAAGGGTGGAACAGAAGGGTCTTCATCCGCCGCCAGGCGTGATCCAGGGGTTGGGAATACGAGGTCTGCATCTTGCCACCGATCCGTTTTATTTCGGTCCCGGGGGACGGGGATCCGAAGTTCCACAACCGTACACCATGGGTTGCCGGAATATTCTGTCAAATTTTTGACACCATGTAAACAGCATAGAGTGTTGGCCTTCAACGAGGTGTCTGTTCTTGAAAAAACACGTGCAACTTGTTGCCTTTACAGGGTTTTTGTTGAGACAAAAAACTTTTGACACCCTGAATATATAACCTACCGTTCTGGTGGGATTGGTTTAACGCATGTAAACCGGAGGCCGAACGACCATGCAGGCACCAGCTGATTACTTCCGTGGATTCGTGTTGATGGCCCTTTTCCTGACGGTGCTGTCCCTGCCCGCGGCCGCAGCGGCCCAGGAAAGCGGCGCTAATCGTCCGGAACAGGCGGGCGGGATCAACGACAAACCCTACCTGACCAAAATTGGACAGGGAGCGATCCTGGGTGGGTACATGGACATGGAATTCGAATGGGACGACAACGGAAGCACATTCGACCAGCATCGATTCGTTCCGTTCATCACGGGCCACGTATCGGAACGGGTCACCGTTTCGGCGGAGATCGAATTCGAACACGGAGGCAACCCTGACGCTGATGGTGAGGTCAAGCTGGAATACGCGGTCATGGATTTTGCTTTTTCCGAGGGACTCAATTTCCGGGGCGGCATTGTCCTGAGCCCGTTGGGTTCCTTCAACCTGCTTCACGACAGCCCGCTGAACGACCTGACCAGCCGGCCGGTCGTCAGCCGTCAGATCATTCCCTCGACCCTCAGCGAATCCGGGATGGGCTTTTTCGGCACCATGTACCCGGGCGAGGAATCGGTGATCAGTTACCAGGCTTTTATGGTGAACGGTTTCAACGAGGGCATCATCACCGAGGTTATCGATGGCTCGGGTGATGTGATCGACGGAAAATTAAGGATTCGCGGTGGGCGCGGCAGCCAGAAAAAGGACAACAACGAGGACAAGTCCTTTGTGGCGCGGGCGGGGTTCAGCCCGTCCCTGGGGACCAACGTCGGGCTTTCGGTCCACACCGGCAAATACGATAACGCCGGTCAGCACAACCTGACCATCGGGGCCCTGGACGCCAAGGTCACCTTCAGCGCGCTGGAACTTCTTGGTGAGTTATCCCTGGCCACCGCGGACATCGATCGCGCCAGGTACCCGACCGCGGCGGAAAACCAGTCGGGACTGTACGCCCAGGCCAACTATCACCTGTTGTACGACACTTTCCTGAACGGCTCTTTGGTGACGCTTGTGGTTCGGGGAGACTGGGTCGATTTCGACACCGACCATGACGGCGAAAAGGAAGAGGGCTTCACAATCGGCGCCAACTTCAGGCCGACCGAAGAGACCGTCTTCAAATTCGATTACAACTGGACCTGGTTGACGCCCCTGGCCGGGGAAAAAGCGGATCCCGTGAACCGGTTCTTCTTTTCCTTCGCCACGTATTTCTAGAGGGAGGCGAGTTGAGAAAGCTCCTGAATACTGTAGCTCCTTTCGTGGCCCTGCTTCTTGCCATTGCCTGTTTCCCGGCCCTTGGTCAGGACGACCTGACCGAGAGCCCGGACGGTCCCGAAGCGGTCAAGGTGTACTTCACACAGGACGAGGCCCTGGCCAAGGTCTTTGCCAAGGCGGACACCCTGTGGACAGAGGAATGGAGTCCCTCACCACAGGAGAGGAAGGAACTCGAAGGCCGGCTGGGATGGCGCGTCGACGATGAGACGTTTGCCATCCACCGCGCCGGCAAGGACGGGCAGGATCTGGGATACGCGGTGATCACCGAGGAGCAGGGACGATTCAAGCCCATCACCTTCATCGTCAAGATGTCGGCCGAGCGCCGGGTGGACATGGTCCTGGTCATGGTCTACCGGGAATCGCGGGGTGACGGCGTGAAGCGCCAGCGCTTCCTCAAACAGTTTCGCGACAAGGACACCTCGGACCACCTGCGGTTGAACCGGGACATCGTGGGGGTCAGCGGGGCGACCATGTCGAGCCGCGCCCTGGCAATGGGCGTCAAGAAGGTCCTGGCCATCATCGAGCTGCGGTATCCCTCGACGGAAGACGGAAAATGACAGGGAAACAGCTGAAATCACGCATGCGCCTGAGCCACCGGTGGGTGGGGGTTGCGGCAGCCGCGGTCCTGTTGGTGACCAGCGCCACGGGGGTTCTGCTGCAGCATCCGTCCTGGTTGGGGCCGCCCGGCAATCCGCCCCTGGCCGTGACGGTCGACCCTCTGGATCCCGACCGGATGTTGCGGGGCACCCACTGGGGGGTGGAACTTTCCGTAGACGCCGGCGCGACCTGGCGCGAGATCCCCATGCTGGCCCCTCCCACTGATGTGACGCGGATCATTTTCTCCCCTGACGATCCGTTGGCTGTCCACGCCCTGGGCGCCGATGCCCTGGTCGTATCCCGGGATGGTGGCCGGATCTGGCAGGATATTCCGGTGGGGATATCCGATCCGGGATGGCGGGCAATTTTTCTTGATCTGGCTGTCGCTTCCGGTGGCGTTTTGCATCTGCTGACGGACGAGGGATTGCTAACCAGCCGGGACGATGGGAAATCCTGGGACTGGACAGGTCCCCGCGACCAGTCACGGGCCCGGGATTGGCGCCGCTTCGTTCATGATCTGCATACCGGGCACCTGGCCGGGGCGGTGGGACGCCGGATCGTGGAAATCGGTGCCCTGGCTCTCCTGTTCATCACGATTTCCGGCGTGGTCCTGTTCCGGCGCAATGGAAGGTCGATGCGCGGATGATCCGTCTGAATTTATTTTTCCTTATTATTTTGATCCCTGGATCTCTTGCAGCTGAGCCACCGATGGAAGAACAGGTGCGTTTTGTCATGGGGACCACCGCGACTGTGCAAGCCTGGGCACCCGATTCGGAAATGGCGGCCTCAGCGGTGGATGCGGCCTTTGCCGCGTTCGCCCGGGTCGATTCCCTGATGAGCACCTGGCGGGACGACAGTGCCCTCTGTTCGTTGAACAAATCAAAGCCCGGTCAGTGGACGGATGTCGGTGGCGAGGTTTGTCAGGTGCTACAGCAGGCCAAGGCCGTGGCGGCAGCCAGCGAAGGTGCGTTCGATCCCACGATCCTGCCCCTGGTCAGGGTGTGGGGGTTTCGGGGCGGTCAGGCGGCGCTTCCGGATTCGGCCGGGTTGGCCATCGCGTTGGGCGCCGTGAATCATCGCCAGTTGGAACTGGATCCTGAATCGGGAAGGGCTCGCCTTCTTGAACCGGGCATGGCCGTGGACCTGGGGGGCATCGCCAAAGGTTACGCCCTGGATTGCGCGGCGGCGGCCATGCGGCAAAACGGAGCCACCGGTGGAGTGGTCGATCTCGGCGGAAATATCCTGGCCTTCGGTCAGGGGCCAAGCCATCAGGTTGGCATCGTGGATCCCACCCGCGAAGATCGATTGCTGGCCACCATTCCCCTGGCTGACGCTTCGGTGGCCACCTCCGGCCAGTATGAAAGATTCATGACCATCGAGGGCCGCCGGTACGGTCACATCCTGGATCCCCGCACCGGTCGGCCGGTTCCCGCCGGAGTAAGTGTTACGGTCGTGGCGGACAAAGCCATCCTGGCCGACGCCCTTGCCACCGCCGCGGTCGTTCTGGGAATGGAACTCGGCCTGGACCTGCTGGAAGGGATGCCGGACGTTGAAGGGATCATCGTCAATGTGGATGATGATGGCGTGTTGGACCTCGTGACGACTTCCGGTTTCGCGTCGTTTCGGGTGACGGACTGAATGGGTCCATACTTTGCAAACAGTCTCATGGAAGGACAAAGTGAAGCAAATACATTGAGTTAAGCAACAAATGGCGGTTTTTGCAGTGCAATTTGCAATGCGCATCACGTTGATGGTCATCCTGGTTTCCCTTCCGGTGCTGCAGATTTCGGTGCCGGGAATTCTAAAGGGAATTTGGTCGGGAACCGCGACAGCGCAGGCCGCCTCGCCGGAAAAGACACTCACCTACACGGTGCAGCAGGGCGACACGCTTCTGAAGATCTGCTCCAGCCATCGCCACCTGACGAACCACTATTCCCTGACGGACATGCTGACAGCCATTCGCCGCACCAATGGCCTGGAATCGAATTTTCTGCGCATCGGCCAGGTCCTGCAGATTCCCGTTCACGAAAAAACGGGTTACAGCCGGGTGGCGGACCGCGTGGCCAGGGGCGCGGAATTGCGAGGCATCTATCTGACGGGTCCCGCCTGCGGAGTCTCATCCGTTCTGCCGAGGGTGGACCGTTTCATCGAGGCGGGCGGTAACGCGGTCGTGTTCGACGCCAAGGATATCGACGGGGGAGTGTCGTACTTCAGCCGGCACCCGCTGGCCTCCTGGGGCGCCGGCCGCTCGATGCCGGTCATCTCTTCCCTGGAAGACATGATGGACCGTTTCGACAAGCGCGGCCTGTACGTGGTGGCCCGGATCGCCCTGTTTCTGGATGGTGAACTGGGCAGGCAGCGGCCGGACCTGGCCCTGCAGGACAGCACCGGCGCGGTCTGGGCGGAACGTGGCTGCGTCTGGGTCGATCCCACCCAACCGGAAGTGGTGCAGTACAATCTGGCCCTGGCCGGGGAGTTGGCCCGGGCCGGAGTCGACGAAATCCAGTTCGATTATATTCGCTTCCCCACCAACGGCTGGGTTGGCGACTGGCAGGGGAATACCGAGGCGACCGCCCTCAGGCGCCGGGCTGCCATAGCTGGCTTCCTGGAAGCCGCCCGAGACACGTTGGACGAATACGGTACGAAGATTTCCGCCGATCTGTACGGAATCATGGCCTGGGGCCAGATGGTGGATCTTGCCCTGACGGGACAGCATGTGCCGACCATCGCTTCGCTGGTGGATGTTATCTGTCCGATGATTTATCCCTCACATTTCGGACCGGGCTTCGAGGGCCGCAAGAGGCCGGGCGACGATCCGGAATATTTCATTGGTGAGGGGACACGCCGGTTCCGGGAAATGGTGGCGGGACAGGCGGAAATCCGTCCCTGGCTGCAGGCCTTTCCCTACCGGGTGACCAGGTTCGACGGCGAATACATCAGTACCCAGGTGAAGGCCGCGCGGGCTGCCGGAAGCAAGGGTTGGTGCCTGTGGAATCCGGCCTGCCGTTACGATGTGGCCCTGAATGTCCTTCCCGAACTGTGCTTCGACCGGGTTGTCAGCCAGGCGATGACCCCGTAGCCGGGCACAATTCAACGAATCTCCAGTAGATTAACAGGAATTTTTCATCCCACCGACAAAATCCAATGGCGTCCCTCAACGTGGCGGTATAGATTCGGCAGATAGCGGGAATCGTGACTCCCATGCCAAAAATCGCCGCCAAAGGATGCCGCCATGCCTTTCAGTAAACTGGCCGACGCCATCGGGGCTTCAGTGACCCTCAAACTCAATGCCCAGGCCGCCAGGATGCGCGCCGCGGGGGATCCTGTCGTCCATCTGGGCGGCGGTGAACCCAAGAGCCTGGCTCCGCTGGCCGCCATCGACGCGGGCATCGCGATGCTCAAGACCGGAGAAATCCGCTACACGCCCGCCGCCGGCACTCCGGTCATGCGCGACGCGATCATCGCCTACACGCGAAAGTTCTACGGGCGGGATGTGGAACGTCCCCAGGTCATGGCTTCCGCGGGAGCCAAGCAGGCCATCATGGTGGCCCTGCTCGCCCTTGTGGATCCGCAGGATGAAGTGGTGTTCCCGGTGCCCTACTGGGTCAGTTATCCGGACATGACCCGCCTGGCCGGCGGTGTTCCGGTGCCGGTCCACGCGGCCGACGGATCCTTCCAGCCGACCCTGGACGAGATGACAGCCGCCATCACCCCCAGGACCAAAGTCGTGCTCCTGAACAGTCCCAACAATCCCTCGGGCAAGGTGTATGACGGCGATTGGCTGCGGGGTCTGGTGCAGTACTGTGAAGAGCGGGACATCTTCGTGATGATGGACGACATCTACCACCGGCTGGTGTTCGACGGGCAGAAGGCCGTCCACTGTTATGAGTGCACCGACCGTTCGGTGGATGACTCCAAGGTTGTCATCCTCAACGGCGTGTCCAAGCAATACGCCATGACCGGCTTCCGGATCGGCTGGGCGGTCGGGCCCAGAGATTTGATCCAGGCCATGGCCAACATCCAGTCCCATCAGTCCGGAGGCCCCTGCAGCCTTTCCCAGAAAGCGGCCGTGGCGGCCATCGAAGGCGCCCAGGACTCGGTGGGGGAACTGCGCCGGACCCTGGAGGTCAGCCGCAACGAACTGATGACCCTGCTGGCGGAAATCCCCGGCCTCAAGGCCGACAAGCCGGAAGGGACTTTCTACTGTTTCGCGGATTTCCGGGCATTCGACGAGGACTCCGCGCGTTTGGCGGACCTCCTGCTCGATAAGATCCAGGTCGTCACCGTTCCGGGCGTCGAGTTCGGCATGGAGGGGTACCTGCGGTTGAGCTACTGCGGGGCCATCGAGGATGTTCGTGAAGGTGTCCGCAGGATCAAATGGCTGTTGGATGAAAACGGTACGCCCGAACTGATCGCCGGGGACAAGGTCTTTAGCCGCTGATCGGGATCGCCACCAGGGTCCTGGCTGCGCATGGGTGAGCCGGTTCCCCTGCCTGTTTCACACTTCCGAACGACCGCACATGACGCGGTCGCATACCCCAATTCCATCCACACCTCAGCCTCACAAATTTCGTATGGCAAAATGGGCCCCCGGGGGCCTCGGTGAGGCTTGATTATCCTTTCCAATTGAATCACTATTACGATTATGACGAAGCAAATTCAACAGGTAGTGAATCCATCCCGATCAACACTGAGCGGGTCCTGTTGGCCGGAGCACAAAGGATCAAGCCCGTCACGTTCACACGAATGACCAATGGAGGTCAAAAATGCTGAACCGAAACTGGACTGCATGGATGCGGTCCTCAACTTGCCTCCTGATCGCCCTGTCCCTGCTGGGCATCGTTACCACTGCTGCCGCGGACGGAGACGTCTCGAGTTCAGTGGACCTGAGGTTCTGGGGCCGCGCCGTGTTCAACATGCAATACGACACGGGGCAGCAGGCCGCGAAGGACTTCATGTCCTACCTCAAGGATGACAAGACAGAGTCGTTCAGTTTCAATCCCCGGGACACGCGCTTCGGCTTCAGGGCCAGCTCCAGCCAGGGAAAC
>Ga0164313_10002397_pt1 | contig 16837 bp, 11 predicted proteins | sample GuaBasSedimGuay4_FD_113735 | JGI IMG/M metagenome (GOLD analysis project Ga0164313, IMG submission 113735) | Subseafloor sediment microbial communities from Guaymas Basin, Gulf of California, Mexico - Guay4, Core 4569-4, 0-3 cm | ecosystem: Environmental > Aquatic > Marine > Hydrothermal vents...
GAGCACGGCGCGATCGTCGAGATCGAGGCACAGGTCGAGGGCTTCGTGCCCCTGCAGCACCTGGGCCTGCCCGGCATCGAGAAGCCGCAGGAGCACTTCACGCTGGAGGAGGAGCTGCCGCTTGCGGTCATCAAGATCCAGCCGGACAGCCGCAAGATCGTCCTCTCGGTTACGGAGTACTTCTCCGCCCATGCCGATGAGCTTGACGCCTTCGTCGAGGCCCATCCCAAGCGCGAACTGACCGAGGAAGAGCTCGAGACGATCGCGCAGGAGCAGGACGAGGAACTCGATCGCGAGCTCGCGGCCGAGGACAACTAGGCGCTGGTTCCGTATTCCCGGAACACAACGTTTTAGAGAGTAGTAGAGATCGGGGGCCCCGCTGCGGCGGGGTCCTCGCGTATCCGCAACGGACGGACCATGCGCGTCGCCTTCAATACCCTGGGCTGCCGCCTGAACCAGTTCGAGACCGAGGGCATGCGCCATCGGGTCGGCGAGGCAGCGTACGAAACGGTCCCGTTCGAGGATGAGGCCGAGGTCTACGTTATCAATTCCTGCGCCGTCACGGCGCGGGCCGAACAGAAGTGCAGACAGCTGGCGCGTTCCATCCGGCGCCGGCGACCACAGGCGCGTGTCGTCATCGCGGGTTGCTACGCCCAGCTCTCCAGTCAGCGCCTGATGCAGTCCGGCGAGATCGATGCCGTGCTCGGCAACGAGGAGAAGCGCAATCTCGATGCCTATCTCGAGCGCATCGTCGCAGGCGAGGCAGTGCAGGAGGCCGCTCCCTACCGGCGCGGGGCGAAGATGGCCAGCGAGTGGATCGATGACTTCGGCGCCTTCTCGCGCGCGACTCTGAAAGTCCAGGAGGGCTGCGACCTGCGTTGCTCTTTCTGCACGATCTGGAAGGCACGCGGACCCAGCCGCAGCCGGGTTGCGCGTGAAGTAGTGCAGCAGGCGCAACGCCTTGCGCTGGCTGGCTACGAGGAGATCGTCCTGGCCGGCGTGCACCTCGGCCACTATGGACGTGACCTGCAGCCGGCGACCAGCCTGTCCGAACTGCTCGACATGCTGCTTGAGCTCGTGCATGAGGGAGTCCGCTTCCGGCTCTCGAGTATCGACCCGGGCGAGGTCGACCTGCCTCTGGCCCGCCGCCTGATCGAGGAGCCGCGACTCTGCCGCTACCTGCACCTGCCGCTGCAATCGGGCAGCGACTCCGTGCTCTCACGCATGCGACGTAACTATCAGGTTCAGGAGTACGCCGGGCTGGTGCGCGACATCTCTGCCATCGACCCGGGCTTTGGCTTCGGCGTCGACCTGATTACCGGCTTTCCGGGCGAGAGCGACGAGGAGTTCTCCGATACCCTGGACTTGATGCGGCGCCTGCCGGTGAGCTTCTATCATGTATTCCGCTATTCCGAACGCGAGGGCAGCGCCGCCGAGCGCCTGCCGGGCAAGGTGCCCGGATCTGTCGCCGCCCGCCGTTCGGAACTTCTGCGTGCGCTCGGGCGTGAGAAGAAGCGCGATTTTCTGGCGCGGCACGCGGGCTCGATCTATGACGGCGTGGTCGAGTCGACTGCAGGCAGTGGAGGCGAACGGGAGATCATGCTGGACGACTACGCAACGCTGCTGGCCCCGGTCGACGCTTCCCTGGAACGACGCCGTGTGAGGGTGCGCGCCGACAATGTCGATGTGCGCGGCCTGTTGCATGGGACGCTCCTGCACGCAGCGGAGGGTAGCGCGGCATGAGCGATCAACGACGTGTGTACATCGAGACCTACGGCTGCCAGATGAACCTCTACGACAGCCGTGCGATTCGCGACAACCTGTCCGCTGCCGGATGGTCCGAGGTCGAGAGCCCGGATCAGGCCGACGTACTGCTGATGAATACATGCGCCATCCGCGACGGTGCGGAGACACGAGTGCTGGGGCGCATCGGTGAGTTCCAGCGCTACAAGTATGAGCGCCCCGAGGTCAAGATCGGCGTGCTCGGTTGCATGGCGCAGCGCCTGGGCGAGGAACTGCACGCGCGCAAGCGCGCCGTCGACCTCGTTGTCGGCACCGACAGCTACGGCCAGCTGGCAGAATTGATCGACGCGGCCCGCGACAGTGGCCAGCCACAGTTCGACGTGCAGACCGACGACAGTCTCACCTACGTAGCACGTCCGGAGACGAGCCCTCTGAACAACTCGCACTTCATCTCGATCACGCAGGGCTGCGACTATCGCTGCACTTTCTGCGTGGTTCCGTCGACGCGCGGCGTGCTACGAGCCAAGGCTCCCTCGATCATCCTGGGCGAGGTCGAGCAAATCGTGGCTGCTGGCGGCGTCGAAGTGACCCTGCTCGGCCAGAACGTCACGGCCTACAGGCACCCGGAGGCCAGCTTCGCCGAACTCATCTCCAGCGTCGCAGGCGTCGAAGGGCTGCGCAGGGTTCGCTTCCTGACCAGCCACCCGACCGACTTCCCCGAGGCGACGCTGCTGGCCGTTGCAGAGCACGAGGAGATTTCGCCCTGGCTGCACATGCCGGTGCAGAGTGGCAGCGACCGCGTGCTGCGGCGCATGAAACGCGGCTACCGCATGGCCGAGTACATGGCGGTGGTCGAGACGGCCCGCCAGCTGCTGCCTGACCTGACCCTGAGCACCGACCTGATCGTGGGCTTCTGCGGCGAGACCGACGCCGATTTCCAGCAGACCCTGGATGCCATGCGCGAGCTGCGATTCGACAGTGCCTTCATGTTCAAGTACTCGGAGCGGCCCGATACGCCGGCCTCGCGCCTGGACGACGACGTGGCCGGTCAGATCAAGGACGAACGCCTGCAGCAGGTGATTTCCCTGCAGGACGAACTCTGGACTCAGAGGGCCGCAGGGTGTATCGGTGAAGAGTGGAAAGTGGCCCTGGAGGGTGAGGATATCAAGGGCCGCGGCTACTTCAAGGGCCGCACGCTGAACAACCGCAAGGTCCTGGTGCCCAAACGCGCAGACCTCTCGGTAGGTGATGAACTCCTTGTAAGGGTCACCGGTTGCGCTGGGACCACCTTCAGGTCCGAGCTCCGTTCCGTTCTCTGGAAGTACGATCATGTGGCTGCTTAAGACCCTGCTCTTCATCGTCCTTCTGGCCGCCCTGGTCTTCGTGGGGCTGAAGAACAACTCCGCGGTCGAACTCGACCTCTTCGGCTGGCAACTCGCGGACATCCCGCTCTACTTCGTGCTCTATGGCGCGGCGCTTGTCGGCCTTGCGCTCGGCCTTGGCTTCGCGGCCGTGCGCGAGTTGCAGTGGCGCCTGGAACTCTCGCGCCAGCGCAGCGCGTCGGCCGAGGCCGAGGAAGAACTGCGCGGCCTGCGCATGGCCTCCCTCGATGCTCCGGTTTCCGATGAGGGTCCCGGCGACCAGCCGCTCTGAGCACGGGACATCCAATGGCCGATCCCGTTTCATACGCACTCCTTTTCGCGGCAGCACTGATCGTAGGCATCGTGCTGATCCTGCTCTTTACGCGTTCGTCGGTGCGGCGCGAAGCTCCGCAGGGCATGGGCGCAGCCCTGCTCGCGCTCGCCGATAACGACCGTGCAAGCGCGCGCAAGATCCTCACCGAAGCGGTACGCGCAGAAGAGAGTTCCGCCGAGGCCTTCCTGGTTCTCGGTCGCCTCCTGCGCGAGGACGGCGAGGCCGAGCGGGCACTCGGGCTGCACCGCGCGTTGCTGGCACGACCGCGCCTGGCCGCTGGCAATCGCCTGGCCACGGAACTCGAATTGCTGCGTGACCTGCTGGCCCTTGGCCGCAACGAAGAAGCCCTGGAGCGTGCGCAGGCCCTGGCGCGCCACTTCCATGATTTGCAGGTGGTCGAATTGCAGGCCCGTGCGCTGATCGCGGCCGGCCGCATGGAGGCCGCTGCCGAGGTCTGGCACGCAGGATTACGTGGCGAGAAGAACGCAGAACGCCGACTGGGCGGGGCACTCTTCCTGGCCGAGATCGGGCGTGAATACCTGCGCCTTGGCCAGCCCGACACCGCAGAACGCTGGGCCAGACAGGCGCGCAAGATCGACACGCGCTGCGCCCTGGCCGAGGTCGTGCTCGGCGATGTCGAGCGCGGTCGCAGCAACGACAGCAATGCGCGCGAACACTACGAGAGCGCCCTGCGCCTGGGTGGCGCGCGCTGGGTCCTGCCGCGCCTCATCGAACACTCGCTGCGGCAAGGCCAGATCGACCGCCTGATCGACGTGCTCGAGCCAGTGCGCATCGAGAACCCTGACGACTCCGTACTCTCGCGCGCCGTCCTGGACCTGCATCTGCGGCGCGGTGACCGCGACGAGTTCTTCGCACTGCTGGAAAGCGACGAGCGACCTGTTCTGGAGGATCCTGCTATTTGGGCCGGATGGACGCGCCACCTGGTCTCTGCGGGCGAGGAGAAGGACCTCGTGCGGCTGCTGGCCTGCCTGCCCGCGGCCTTCGGGCCGTCAGACTGGGTCTGCCGCGATTGTGGAGCCGAGGATCACGAACCGCGCGCCGCCTGCATGTCCTGCGGATCGCCACAAGCCCTCGTGGTTCACCCCGGAGGGGAAAGCACATGAGCAAGCGCCTGACCGTCGCGTTGATACTCCTGGCCTCGTTCGCGGCGACCGTATTCGGCGCACCGGATCCGGTCCTGGAACGCATCGAGGCCCTGTGGCTGAAGACCAGCTATGCAGAGGCCGCAGACCTGGCGAACGGTGCCGCCGCCGCCGGGCCCGAACTCGACTGGTGGCAGGCCCGCCTCAGCGATGACCCCGCACGCTTCCAGGAACTCGCATTGATGGCGGTCCAGAATCCGGCGGCCACACCGGCCCTCAAACGAGCAGCCGCCCTGGCCCGCGCCCGCGAACACTTCGCCGCCGGCCGATACCAGAGTGCCGAGGGCCTGTTGCGCCCCTTCGCCGAGCCGGATGAGCCGCTCGACAGCGAGGCCAAGCTGTGGTGGGGCATGAGTCTGCAGGCCACCGGTGAGGCCCGCGCAGCGACCAAGGCACTGGAGGCGGTGCCTGATACGAGCGTGGAGTACCCCATCTCCCAGGCCCTGCTGGCCGATCTCAACCTGCGCGCGCAGCGGCCACGCCGTGCACGCGAGCACGCGCAAAAGGCGCTCGAGGCCGATGCCGACGTTGGCGCCATTGCCCTGGGCGTACTCGAGCAACTGGCGCGAGCCGAGGAAGATCTCGATGCATCGCGTGAGATCGTCGAGCGACTGCAACGCGACTACCCGCGCAGTGTCGAGCTCACATGGGTCCGCGCCGCGGGCATCGTGCAGGCCGAGCAGACCGATGATACGGATGTGCTCGTGGCCGAAGAACGCAGTGGACCACGACGCACCTTCTCCCTCCAATACGGTGCATTCCGTGACCGCGCCCTGGCCCTGCGCCGCATGCGCCAGCTTGAGCGCGAGGTTCAGGACCTGCATCTCGAGGTCGATCGTGAACAGTCACCTGCCCTTTACCGGGTAGTGGGGGGCAGCTTCGGCACACGCGCGCAGACCGAGCGTGCGCGCGATGCGCTGGCCAGCCGCGGCATCGAGGCATTCATCCTCGCGCCGGGCCGCTGACGGTGGCCGCGCGCGGGCCGGCGGGCGCGGCCAGTTCACCGGCGAAAAAGAAAAGCAAGAGCCGCGTGACGCCGATGATGGCGCAGTACCTGGAGCAAAAAGCCGAGTACCCCGACGCGATTCTGCTCTTCCGCATGGGTGACTTCTACGAGACCTTCTACGAAGACGCGAGCACTGTGGCCGACGCGCTGGGCATCGCCCTGACCAGCCGTGACAAGCAGGGCGACTCGCCAATCCCGCTGGCCGGAATTCCCTACCACGCCCTCGACCAGTACCTGATCCGCCTGCTCGATGCCGGCCACACCGTAGCCATCTGCGAACAGACCGAAGACCCCGCGCAGGCGCGCGGGCTGGTCCGGCGCGAGGTTGTCGAGGTCGTCTCGCCGGGCACGATCACCAACCCGGCCCTGTTGCGCGAAGCCGAAGGAGCCTGGTTGCTGGCGGTGGCCCCAGCCAGCGATGAGGCCTGGGGCTGGGCCCTGCTCGACAGTTCGACAGGCGAGTTTCGATGCGCGACCAGTTTTCGTGAAGAGGTCTTTGCCCTGCCCCGTCGTTACAGCGTGGCCGAGCTCCTGGTGCCCGATTCCGATGTCGATCGCGACGGGCGTTCCTCGGTGGCCACTGCGCTCGGACTGGACGAATTCAGCGTGCGTTCAGCACTGCACTTCGATCCACGCGTGGCGGTGGAGGAACTGGAGCGCCACTTCAAGCTCAATGACGTCAGCGCGCTTGGCCTGCAGGCCGACGAAGCAGCAACGGGCGCGGCCGGCGCGGCCTTGGGCTACCTGGCCGAGCGACAGAGACGGCGGCCGGCGCAGGTAATCTCGCTGGAGGTCGAGCGCGAGGAGGGACGCCTCTACCTGGATCGCGAAACCATCGCCCACCTGGAGCTCTTCGCCGGGTTGCGCGGGGCCGATCGGCGCACCAGCCTCTTCCATCACATCGACCGCACGCTCACACCGATGGGACGCAGGCGTCTGTCGGACTGGCTACGCGCACCGCTGGCCCGCATCGACGGGATCGAGGAACGTCTCGATGCCGTCCAGTGGGGGATCGAGAACCCGCAGGTGCTGGCGCGCCTGCGCGAACTGTTGCGCGGCATCGGCGATCTGGCACGCATCAACGGGCGTGTCGCGACGCAGCGGGCGATGCCGCACGAACTCGGCGCACTGCGTGACGGCTTGTCTCGCATCCCGGAACTGGTCGCGATCCTGCAGTCCGTGCCCGAACTCCTGGGCGCCCTGCCACGCACCTGGCCTGCTGTGAAGGGCGTGGCATCGGAACTCGCGACGCTGCTCGTCGCCGAGCCACCCACGCACCTGCGCCATGGTGGCATCTTCGATGGGGGTGCCGACGACGAACTCGATCGCCTGCGCGAGCTGAACCGCGGTGGCAAAGCGTGGATCGCGGCCTACCAGGAGTCCGAACGCGAGCGCACAGGCATCGCGGTGCTCAAGGTCGGCTACAACAAGGTCTTTGGTTACCACGTCGAGGTCAGCAACAAGCACCTCGGCAAGGTGCCCGATGGTTATGTCGAGAAACAGCGACTGACCAACGGCAAGCGCTACGTGACGCAGGAACTGAAGGAACGCGAGCAGGAAATCCTGCGCGCCGAAGAAGACATGGTCGCCTGTGAGGCGCGGCTCTTCGGCCAGCTGGTCGCGCGACTTGCGGCCGACAACGAACCGCTGGCGCGCGTGCTGCAGGCCCTGGCGACCGTCGACACGGTGGCCTCGATGTCGACACTGGCCCGCGAACGCGACTGGACGCGCCCCGTGCTGGAAGATTCCGGCCGCCTGGAAATCCAGGGCGGCCGCCACCCGGTGGTCGAGGCGCTGACGGGCGAACCCTTCGTCCCCAACGATCTCCTGCTGGACACCAGCTCACGCCAGCTGGTCCTGCTCACGGGCCCAAACATGGGTGGCAAGTCGACCTACCTGCGGCAGGCCGCCCTGATCGTCGTACTCGGTCAGGCCGGCTCCTTCGTGCCTGCCCTGCGCGCGCGCATCGGCCTCGTCGACCGCCTCTTCACGCGCGTCGGCGCCAGCGACGACCTGGCGCGCGGCCAGTCTACCTTTCTGGTCGAGATGTCCGAAACCGCGAAGATCCTGCGCTCGATGACCGCGCGCAGCCTGCTGGTATTCGACGAGGTGGGGCGCGGCACTTCGACGCGCGACGGGCTGGCCATCGCGCGCGCCATCACCGAGTACCTGCACGACGGCAAGATCAATCCCCGCACGCTCTTCGCGACACACTTTCACGAACTTACTGAGGTAGTTGAGGGCCTGTCCCGGGCAGCCAATGCGCGCCTGGAGGTGCGCGAGTGGGAGGGGCGGATCCTCTTCCTGCATCAGGTTGTCGACGGTGCCAGCGACCGCTCCTACGGCGTACATGTGGCCGAACTCGCCGGCGTACCGGCAGAGGTACTGCAGCGCGCCCGGGAGCTGGTCCAGGCGCCTGGAGAGCAAGCCGTTGAGGCACCGGAGGGCGCCCTGGGCCCACCGCCGCCACAGGGCCCGCAGATGGGCCTGTTCGCGGCTCCATCGCAGGAAACCCCGCTCAGCGACCGTCTGCGCGACCTCGCCGTCGACCAGTTGCGACCCATCGATGCCTTGGTCCTTCTGGGCGAGCTGGTGGATTTGGTGAAAGAGCCGAAATCCTCCTGATTGGCCTGATCGGTGCTTCCCTTGCCCCATTGCGCTTCGAATTGCCGTATTCCCGCAGGGTGGCGGGAATCAGGCTGTCGGGGCGGCAGGATCCGCCGGGCGCGAGGACGCTTTCATCCGGCCAGACCAAGCCTTGAAACAACGGCCCCCCGGTTCCGCCCTGGACCGGAGCAGCCGAACACCGTGAGTCCACGTCCACAGGACAATGAATCCATCGCAATCGTCGCCCTGCTCGGGGCGGGCGAAGGTGATGTGGTGACTCTTGCCGAACTGCACCGTAACCCCCGCGTGCACATCGCCGGTGTCTATGACCCGCACCCGCTGGCCGTGGGCCACGAACTGGCCGAGATCCTCGGCATCATGCATGGGCACGACGCCAGCTTCCTGGACCAGATCTCCGGTGCCGGCACGGTCATCGTTCCGCGCGACGTGCATCGCTTCGCGCAGGAACTCGCCCAGCTGCGCGCTGCGGGATGCCACCTGATCACGCAGGCTGAGGCGCTGGAGCAGTTCGTGGCCGACCGCGTGATCGAACACCCCGTCGTGGCCCCGGACGAGAGCGCCGACACCGATGCCATGAGCGCGCTCGAACAGAGCCTGTACTGGCTGGAAGTCGCACTCGAACGCGAGTCCTTCCTGCGCGCGCTGCTCAGCGTGGCCGTGCAGGCAGTGGAGGCAGACAAGGGCTCCGTGCAGCTCTTCGACCCCTTCTCGCAGCAGCTTTACATCGCCTACGCGGACGGGCTCAGCGACCACACGGTGCGCAGTTCACGACAGTGTCTGGGCGAGGGAATCTCCGGGCGGGTGGCAGAAAGCCGGCGCGCCGAACTGTTGCGCGGCCAGGATCTGGTGCTCGAACGACGCGACCGCCCCGACATCGACAGCGCGATCAGTGTACCGCTGGTCGCTGGCGACGATCTGCTCGGCGTCATCAACGTCTCGACCGACCAGGGCACGCCACCCCTGGACGAACAGTCACTGGATCGACTGGCACACCTCAGCCCGCGCATCGCCTCCGGCCTGCGCAAACTGCTCGAGGTGCAATCGGCATTCGATCATGCGCTGACCTTCGGCATCGAACAGGGGCTGGACCGTCTGATCGATGAAGGCATGCCCGCGCTGCAGGCACTCGCCGTGGCGCGTGACCTGGTGAAGTCTGCCTGTGGGGCCACCGAGGTCGAGATGGTGTTGCTCGGCTCTGATGGACCCTCGCTGCACCTGCTGGCAGAGACCGATGACACAGGGGCCGCGGTATACAGGCGCGACATCCAGGCCAGCGAGGGCATCCTCGGCCAGGTGTTGCTCGATGCCAGCCCCGTCGTTCTTGAGGAACGCAACCGCCGCGCCGGGGAATCGCGCGTGCGGCGCGAGATGACGCTCTATCTGCCGCTGGGCGGCCGTGATGCCTTCGCGGTGCTGCTCATGCACTTCCACAGCCTGGGCGCACTGAGTCATTTCCAGCGCAGCATGGAGCGTGTACGCGACACCCTTACGCCGCGACTCGGGAGTATCCTGTCGCGGCACGAGAGCAAGTCCAGGCACGAGCGCATGCGACGACTGGCCGCCGGCCTGGCCCAGCTCGCCGGACTGGCGCGTGAGGAACGCCTCGGCCGCGCCGCGACGCTGTTCATGGATCTCAGTGGTGCGGAGGCCGTGGCCCTCTGGCGCGGCGACTCCGAATCGCCGGACACCGAATTGCGCCACGCCGGCCCCGGGCAACGGGAGCTGGACACCATCTGGGCGCACATGCGCGATCGCCTGCGCCGCGGACGCCAGATGCGACTGCGCGAACTCGACCCGGTGGGCAGTGACCTGCGCAGCCTGCTACTGGTCGGCGAGGCCGGTGGCCTGGCCATCGCAGCACTCAACCGACGCACCGAGGACCTGCTGAGCGAAGAAGGTTTCCGCGACGAAGACATCGAGTTTGCCGAGTTCCTGCTCAAGTCACTGGTCAATGCCCTCGGACCGAGGGAGGCCGAGGAGGCCAGCCACCCGATCGTTGAATTGCCGGCCGGCGAACAGATGCTCGCGCAGTCGGTCGAGCGGGAACTGCAGAGGGCGCGCCGTTACCATCTGGGTTTCTCGCTGGCCGTCTTCACGATCGAACTGGGCGAGGAAGCACTCACTGCCCACCTGGCTGCACTGCACGCACTGGTCGACGAGACCAGCCGCGGCACTGACGCCGTGGTGTGGCTGAGTGGCGGGCGTCTGGCCATCCTGGCGCCGGAGGAGATGCGCGGCCAGCGGGCACTGGTGCGGCGCTACACAGCGACGCTCGACTCCTGGCTGGCCGACCACCTCGACGCCGCCTCGGCGCGCGTCTCCGTGCGTACCGCGACCTTCCCGCGCGACGGCGAGAGCGCGACCGAGATCATCGCTCGATGCCTCTTGGAGAGACCCGGCCCGACCGATTGACAGCCCTGCCCAACCGACCTAATGTGCCGCGAGTGGACTGCCGCCGGCGCATTCGGGGCTGACACAGCTAACTTCCGTATCGACAACCATTTGCCCTGCATCATTGCAGGAAGGACCTGAGGCGTGGAACGTCGCCCTATCCGCTTGCTCGAACCCTCCTGTGTCGAGCGCATCGCTGCCGGCGAGGTCATCGAGCGCCCGGCCTCGGTGGTCAAGGAACTGGTCGAGAACAGCATCGACGCCGGCGCCAGCTCCGTGCGGGTCGAAATACGCCGTGGCGGCCTCGAGGAGATCGTCGTCGAGGATGACGGCCACGGCATCCCGGTGCGCGAGCTGCCACTGGCCGTCGAGCGTCACGCAACGAGCAAGATCACCGGCAGCGGAGATCTCGGCTCGGTTACGACATTCGGTTTCCGCGGCGAGGCCGTGGCCTCGGTGGCCTCGGTCAGTCGCTTCAGCCTGCGCTCGCGCTATGCGGGTGAGGAGATCGGCGGGCGCCTGGACCTGATCGGCGGCCAGCTGGATCGACGTGAGGCCGTGGCCCGTCATCCGGGCACCTGGATCCGCGTGCGCGATCTCTTCTTCAACGTGCCCGCACGCAAGGAATTCATGCGCTCGGAAGCTGCCGAGCGCCGGGCCGTGGCCCATGTACTCACGGCCTTGTCGCTGGCCAACCCCGGGACGGCATTCCGCCTGCAGGCCGATGGCAAGGTCGTAATGGACCTACCGGTGGCGATGGACCTCGAGACACGCGTGCACGGCGTGTTTGGTTCCTCGGTGGCCGAGCAACTGCGGCGCTTCGACGGCGAGGCGGCGGGCATGCGCGTCGAGGGTGTGATCAGCCTTCCGACCTACAGTCGCGGCAACCGCACCGGGCAGTTCTTTTTCGTGAACCGGCGCTCGGTCTTTGACAAGGGCCTGGCGCATGCCGTCAGCGCCGCTTGCCGCGACGTGATTCCGCCGGGACGCTTTCCGCTGTGCATCCTCTTTCTGGATGTGCCAACACCACGCGTCGACGTGAACGTACACCCGACCAAGGCCGAGATCCGCCTGCGCGACGACGGCGCCGCGCACGAACTGGTGCGTTATGCAATTCGAGCCTCATTGGACCTGCATCGCGAGCCGGCCGAACGGGATCCGGCCGAAGGCGAGGTCGGCGCGGGGCCTGCAATCAGTGCGGAAGAACGAGAGGGCCGTGCGCTGCGCGAGCTGGTGGAGAACGCCACCTGGGGTGCGTCAGAAGGTCACGCGCGTGGACCGCAATGGAGCCGCAGTCATCCGGCACCGACGCTCTTCGGGCCGACCGCTCTGCAACCGGTCAGCGCAGCGGTGGAGGAATCCGGCGCCGCTGGTGCTGAAGTCCCGACTGCTGCGCATGCAGACGGCAGCGCCCTCTGGCAGGTACACAACACCTTCATTCTCACGCAGATTCGCGGCGCCCTGGTCATCGTCGACCAGCACAACAGCCACGAGCGGGTCCTTTACGACCAGGGCCGGCACTCGCTCGAGGGCAAGCCGGTGCCCGTGCAGCAACTGCTCTTTCCGGCCACGCTCGAGCTCAGCCCGGCCGAACTGACGGCCTACGAAGTGCACGGCAAGGACCTCGAGCGCGTGGGCTTCGTGACCGAGCCCTTTGGCGGCAGCACCATACTGGTGCGCGGCATCCCCTCCGGCCTGCGCAACTGGAACGAGGGCGCGTTGCTGCGCGATGTACTCGCCGACCTCGCAGACAACCGTGCAGAGAGCAGCGACCCGCGCGAGTCGATCCTGGCCAGCATGAGTTGCCACGGCGCGATCAAGGCCGGCGAGAAACTCAGCCCGCCGGAGATGCAGTCGTTGATCGATCGCCTGTTCGCCACCGACCAGCCCTACAGCTGCCCGCATGGTCGGCCCACGGTCATTCGCATCGGCCTGCCCGAACTCGAGCGCAGATTCGGGCGGAGCTGAACACCATGCGACCGCGCGATAGGCGACTGGTTGCACTGGTCGGCCCGACTGCCTCGGGCAAGACCGACCTCGCGGTGCAGGCGGTCGAGCAAGCCGGTTGTCCGGTCGAGATCGTCATCCTCGATTCACGCCAGCTCTATCGTGGCCTGGACCTCGGCACGGGCAAGCCCGACGCAGAACAAAGACGCCGCGTGCCGCATCACCTGCTCGACTGCCTCGAACTGCACGAGACACCGGACGCGATGGACTACCGCCGCCGCGTAGAAGCTGTGGCGAGCGAGATTCTCGCGCGCGGGGCAGTCGTCTTGCTCGTAGGCGGGGCCGGCTTCTACCTGCGCGCGCTGCGCGAAGGCTTCCACGACTTCGAGTACACATCGGCCGAGCTTGGCCGAGTACGCGAACGGCTGTCCTGCATGGATGATGAAACGCTGCGAGAGAGCCTGCGTTCGCTTGACCCCCGCACGGCCGAACGCTTGCACCCCAATGACCGCTACCGAATCAGTCGCGCCCTGGAACTCTGCGAGTTGAGCGGGAGGACGGCATCCGAGCTGGAGGCGGAATTCCGCGCGCGGCCCATTCTCGATGCAAGCTTCAAAGTCGCGCTGCTCATGCCGGCCGCCGAAATCCTGCACGAACGGATCGCGCAGCGTACCGGACTCTGGCTCGAGGCGGGCTGGCAGGAGGAGATCCGGGATCTTCTGGACTCCGGCATCGACCCCGCTGCGGCCGGGCTGGACATCCTTGGCTACCGCCAGGTCGGCGCACTCCTGCGCGGCGAGATGACGCGTGAGGAATGCCTGGAACAGATCGTGGTTGCCACCCGGCGCTATGCCCGGGCGCAGCGCACCTGGTTCCGCAAGGAGCAGGCTCGCCTGAATTTTGCTGCACACGACGCAGCCGCAGTGCAGGCGCTGGCGGCCCTGCTGCGCGAATGCGCCGCGGCGCCTTGACACTCCAGAGGGGCGTTGCTAGCGTCCGATGGCCCCGCGACCGATGGTCGCGGCTCCGGAGCGGGTGTAACTCAGTTGGTAGAGTATCAGCTTCCCAAGCTGAGGGTCGCGGGTTCGAGTCCCGTCACCCGCTCCATTCCGTCTTTTCCTCCCCGGCCCGGTGCCTGGACAGAAGGGGAGGACTCGCGTGATCGAACTCGAACGTGCGCCGGCCCAGGGAATCGTCCCGGGTTACCGGTGGCGGCAGGGCGATGCCCTCTCGGCAATCGGCAGCACACCCCTGCGCGACATCCTCGACTTCTATTACCTCGGCGAGGAGAGCGGCGCGGTCGATGTCGTGGTGGTGTCGACCGACCAGGCGCACCAGAGCTTCACCGTCCAGACCGATGACCTGACCACGCTGGCCGAGACCTTCCGGCCGATGGAGTTCAAGACGTGCGCGGCGCGCTGCATCTTCTGCTTCATCGATCAGAATCCCGAGGGCATGCGCGAGAACATCTACGTCAAGGACGAGGACTACAGGTTCAGCTTCCTCTACGGCAACTACATCACGCTGACCTCCATGAATCGCCGCGGGCTGGAACGGATCATCGAGCAGCGACTCACGCCGCTCTACGTGAGCGTGCATGCCACGGACATCGACGCGCGCACCGAACTGCTCGGCATCAAGCGGCGCATCGATGTGCTGCAGACGATGCGCGATCTGCTCTCGCACGGCATCGAGATCCACGCGCAGATCGTGCTCTGCCCGGGCATCAACGACGGTGAGATCCTGGACAGATCACTCGACGACCTCGGGGCACTGGGTGAGGGGATCGGTTCGATCTCCGTGGTTCCCGTGGGCCTGAGCGACCATCGCGAAGGCCTCGCGGAGCTGCGACCAGTCACACGCGAAGATGCAGCGCGCGCCATCGATCAGATCGAGGCGCGGGCCGAAGTGTTCATGACCAACTCGGGTTCGCGCCTGGCCTTCCCTTCGGACGAGTTCTACCTGCTGGACGACCGCCCCTTCCCGCCGCTCTCCGACTACGAAGAGCTGATGCAGCAGGACACCGGAATCGGCGGATGCCGGTCGATCATCGACGGCCTCCAGGACACGGTCGAAGAACTCGCAGCCCAGGAACTGCCGCGCCGGAAAGTCACGCTGCTCACCGGCACCCTGGCCGCGCGCTTCTTCGAGCGTGACCTGCGGCCACTCACTGCCAGGATCGGCTGGCTGGACCTCGACGTCGTGCCGGTCGAGAACACCCTTTATGGAAAGGGCATCACGGTGGCCGGGTTGCTCAGTGGGGGAGACTTCACGCGCGTGCTCGGGGCCCTGTCCGCAGATGCCGGGAGCATCTGGATTCCCGATGTTGCGATCAACCACGACGGGCTGTTCCTCGACGACCTAACACTAGAAGAAGTCCTGCAATCCGGGCCGCCCGGGGTACGCGTCGCCGAGGGCGATCTCGGCGAGCTGCTCTGGACCGTGGCTGAAGAGGCAAAGCTATGAGCCTTCCCGTAATCGCCGTGGTCGGGCGCCCGAACGTGGGCAAGTCGACCCTCTTCAACCGGATCCTCGGCAGCCGCGATGCGGTCGTTGCCGAAGAGAGCGGTGTCACGCGCGACCAGCACATCCGTGCGGGCGAGTGGCTGGGCCGGCACTTCCTGCTCGTCGACACTGGTGGCATCATTCCCTATGGCGATGGTGACCAGTTCCACGAGTCCGTCAGTGCAATTGCCCGCGACGCCATCGCTCATGCCGATGCGATCATCCTCGTCGTCGACGTGCGCAGCGGCATCACCGACCAGGACCAGGCTGTCGCGCGCGAGCTGCGTGGCCTGGACCAGAGCGTCACGCTGGCCGTGAACAAGTCCGAGGGTCGCGGCAACGAACTCGATGCACCGCAGTTCTACAAGCTTGGGCTGGGCGCACCCTGGCCAGTCAGCGCACTGCATGGGGATGGCGTCGGCGACCTGCTCGAGGCCACGCTGCAGGACCTGCCCGAACGCGGCCAGCAGCCAGACGACGAGGACCTGCGGGTGGCGATCATCGGCCGCCCCAACGTGGGCAAGAGTTCGCTCCTGAACTCGCTCGTGGGGCATGACCGCGCGCTGGTCAGCGAAATCGCCGGCACCACGCGCGACGCCATCGACACCGTGCTCAAGTGGCATGGCAAGTCCGTGCGCCTGATCGACACGGCCGGCATCCGGCGCAAGACGAACCACAACAAGGGCGTCGAATACTTCAGCTCGCTGCGTACGCTCGAGGCAATTCAGCGCTGCGACGTAGCCGTGCTGATGCTCGATTCCGAGGATGGCGTGCTGGCCCAGGACGCCCGCATCGCCGGCGAGGTGCACGAGACCGGCCGTGGCTGCCTCGTGGCCTGGAACAAGTGGGACGCGATCGAGAAGGATGACCGCACCTACCGCGAATTCGAGCTGGATGTGCGGGACGACCTGAAATTCCTCTCCTACGCGCCCGTGGTGACGATCAGCGCCACCGAACGCACCCGGATCGGGCGGATCCTCGAGCACTGCGACGAGATCCACGCGGAACGTCAGAAACAGGTTGAAACAAGCCGCCTCAACGACATACTGCAAAAGGCGTTGGCCCGGAATCCACCGGGCTATGAGAAGGGGGCCCGGGCCAAGGTGTTCTATGCCACGCAGACCGGATCGTCGCCACCGCGCTTCACGGTCTTCGTCAACCGCCCCGAGCTCTTCCCGCGCCACTACATCCGCTACCTGAACAACCAGATCCGCGCTGCGATCGGGTTCAAGGGCACACGCATCTACCTGCATCTGAGAAAGCGCACATGAACGGTTGGACGATTCTCGGCCTGGCCATCGGCAGCGGCTTCCTGCTCGGGAGCATCCCCACGGGCTACATTGCCGGACGCCTGCGAGGCGGGCTGGACCTGCGCGAGGTGGGCAGCGGCAACCTCGGTGCGACTAATGTTTTCCGAAACCTCGGGCTGGTTCCGGGCGTGGTCGTGATGCTCCTGGACATCGGTAAGGGATCGCTTGCGGCTTTCGTCGGCCTCAGCCTCCTGCCCGCGCTCAGTACAGCGCTGCCCGACCTCACCGGTCTGATGTGCGCGCTGGCCGCGGTGCTCGGGCACAGCCTCAGTCCCTGGATGGGATTTCGCGGCGGCAAGGGCGTGGCGACCGCCGCCGGTGCCTTCCTCGTGCTGGCACCCTTGCCGGGTCTTGGGACCCTGCTGGTGTGGGCAATCCTGCTCGCCACGACGCGCGTGATGAGCGTTGCCAGTCTGGCCGGCGCCGTCGTGCTGCCGGTTACGCTGGCA
>Ga0164313_10002398_pt1 | contig 16835 bp, 12 predicted proteins | sample GuaBasSedimGuay4_FD_113735 | JGI IMG/M metagenome (GOLD analysis project Ga0164313, IMG submission 113735) | Subseafloor sediment microbial communities from Guaymas Basin, Gulf of California, Mexico - Guay4, Core 4569-4, 0-3 cm | ecosystem: Environmental > Aquatic > Marine > Hydrothermal vents...
GACAAACCGCGGCGCCAGACCGACCCACGTCACACCAAGACGTTTGAGTTCGGAAGCCACCAACCAGTGTTCGAAATCCGAGGTCACCGATGCGGTCTCATCCACCGAGACCTCGATCTCGAAATCTCTTTCGCCCATGACCTGGACAATGTGGCGGTACATGGCGGCGACATGAGCGAGAGCGGCGCCGTACTTGACAAGTCCGCGGAGGACCTCCTCGGTGGTGGGTTCGAGCACCAGATCCGACCCGACATCAATCCGTTGATCGGCGAATCGGCCCAGAACACCGTCGAGATTTTCATTGAGTTCGGCCCACGGCAGATCGGCTGCCGCCGCCCGAAGCTGAGCGTCCGACATCTCATCGGCGGCATCGACCACGTGATCACCCGGATCGATGGTGAACATGGTGAAACCGGCAGCTGCCATGAGTTCCACATCCGCCGGGGTCTTGAGGTGGTCGGCGTCTGCGCCGAAGCCGGAACGCCACCCCTCCTGGAAGACCGCCCAGGTGGCGGCGTCCATGACCTCGTCAGGAGTCCGCTCGGTGCGTTCGAGCTCGCGGATCGACTGTTGGGCGAGCACCACCTCGAAGCCACTGTCGATCATGGCGCGGAGGTGGGCTGGTCCGGCGATCCCGAGCCGGTCACCGAGACCGAAGCTGTCTGCCAGGCCCAGGACTCGCGGCCGGGTCCATTCGAGGAGATCCCGCAACACGGCGGCGTTGGCTCCCGACAGGCGGCAACGCCGCACCTGATCCTCGCCGTCAAAGGCCCACTTCAGACAGGTGCCCTCGAAGCGGGCCGACACCGGATCGTCCGGCGGCGCCACAACATAAAGTCGGCGGCCAGGTGTGCCACGGCCCATGAAGAGCAGGGCTCGATCGATGGCGATGGGTGACCGCGGGTAGAGATCCAACGACCGTTCGCCTATGTCGATGGGCACCCGCTCCACGCCTCGAGGCGGCGTTTCGATGAAATCCAGCAGAGTCTGACGGAGTTTCATCCCGCCTCCTTAGATGGTTGGATCTGAGCCGAGTGAATCTGTCGGATGAGATAGGTCAATTCAGAGTCACCGTTTCCCTCAAGGTGTACGGCCCACCGTGCGCGTCATCGCGGTAGATCTCGACCTCAATTCGGTCGCCATCGACGATCACCCTGAAGAAGCTGCTCCTCGTATGTCCACGACCCTTGATTTGGGCCTCGAAATAGCGCTCGCGAGCTTCCGGGTCGCTGCCGTACTCGGTGTAGAACTGGGCCAGGGTCTGGGTAATGGGTTGGCCCGCTAGACCCAGGTACTTGAACCAGCGGTCGATGTGGTAGGCATCGTCCCGATAGAGCTGTTTGAGCGAGTTGGCCTCGCCCTCCCCCCGCTCCCGTCCTTCCTCGATGGCCCTGCCGATCGCCGCGTACATCTGATCCGCGTACGAGGCCTCTTCCCGGCCTCTGGAGTGTCCGGGATCGAGCTGCCACAGCCCATTAATCTTGGCTGTTGAGGTGTTGTGGGTGTGACCGCAGAAGTACGCGTCCACGCTGTACTTCCGTAGCAGTTGGTGGAAGGCGAACGCGGTCTCCGGGTCTTCGTCGAGCGAATCACCCTGGTGCCGGATCCGTCCGTTGTCCATGTCGGGCATGGGAAGCAGAGGCTCGTGGCCGAAGACAAAGATATGCTCCTTGGCGGTAGCCTCGAGGTCTGCCGCCAACCACTCCATGAGTTCGGGCACGAGGGCGCCTTCGAGGCCCCAATCCTTCACTCCGTCGTAGTACTGGTTCAACACGACAAAGTGGGTGTTCGCCCAATCGAAAGAATAGGTGGTCGTTTCCGAGCCTTCAGGGCCGCGGTTGACAATATTCGGTACTGTGGCGCCGTATTCGCGAAGGTAGGTCATGGTCGAAGGCGACTCCGGGTCGTGGTTGCCGAGGACCGGGTACCACGGATAATCCTCGCCCAAAACCGCGTCGAGCATATCTCTGGCCGCCGACGGCGGATCGGAGTCGAGGTCACCGGGGCTGATCATGAACGATCCCCGGCCGACGTCCCGGATCGCTTCACAGGCGAGGGAGAACTCACCCGTCGCAGCCTTCCTCATGTCCGCCGCAACAATGAACACCAGTCCCTCGTCCAAATCCTCGGCGAAGGTCACGCCTGGAATCAGACAGCACCAAAGACACGCCAAGAACGCTAATACATTCGAAAATTTCATCTAGATTCTCCAACCCGGCCAACTCGGTCCCAAGTTTTTAATTCTCAATTTTTAATTCTTAATTCAAAATTTCTGGTTCAGTCGGCCGGCGGGAACTCATAGTAACCGTTACCATTCTCGTAGTTCTCCTGACGCCGCCGTTCTTCGTCGCTGACCTTGTCGGGCCACGACGTCACGCCGTTGACCAGCTCGTTGGCGCGAAGTACGAACGGCGCCCACACGTTGCGTCCCTGGATGTCGAGGACCCGATAGATCAGACGCGGCTGGTCATCGAGGATGAAGTCGATGATTCCGATGCTGCTGCCCTGAAAGTAGACCGGCCGGATCCTCCGCTCCGGTCGTCGCTCGAGCCAGCTGTCGGGCGCCTTCTGGGCAAAGGGCGAGCTGACCAGATCATAGAGGTCATAGCCCCCCTCGTCCGACCACGGAATCACGTTGAGCTCGGCGACGTGGCTGTCGCCCGAGAGCAGAACAACGCCGCTGATCCCGTTGTCACGGATGAAGTTGAAGATTTCGTTGCGCTCGTTGAGGAACGCCGACCACGAGTCGCCGGTCGGTCCCTTGGCGGTGCTCCAACCGCCACCCGAGACGAGCACCTTGAAGACCGCAGTGCTCTTTTTCAACCCCGACTCCAGCCAGGCGAGCTGGGCCGTTCCGAGCTGGGTCTTGTGCGGTGAATCGGGCTGATCGTCGGGGTCTCGGTACCAACGGTTGTCGAGGAAGAAAAAGTCCACCCGCCCCCAGCTGTAGGAGAAGAAAATGCCTTTGGCATCCGGCAATCCATAGGAGGGGTTCGCCCAGTACTGCTTGAAGATTTCCAGCGCCTCGTCCTTGATCGGGTTCCTGCGGTCGTGATCGTTCAAGCCGTAGTCGTGGTCGTCCCAGACCGCGAGGTTCGAGACGGTGTGGATGACAGGCTGCAGACCGGGCACGTTCCGCATTCGCCGATACTCCTCGCGCATAATGTCGGGGTCCAGGGAGTCGCCGTACACATTGTCCCCGAGCCACAGCAGGAGATCGGGGGCGAGGCGAGAAACCACCGGCCACAGGGGCTGAACACGATCATTCGCGAAGCGATTGCCTGAGCCGAACGCCACCCGAAGATCGGCGGCGGTCCCTCTTACCGGCGCTGTCTTCAAGGAGAACGGCGGGTAGTCCTTGAGGTACTTGTCGACGGCGCCGTTCACCGTGACCCGGTAAAAGTACTCGGTGTCCGGTTCCAAACCGGTGATCGTGATGGCCACCGTGTAGTCACCGGATTTCGTGGCGAGCACCTCCTCGGTGGTCTCGAACGACTGCAGCAGGAAATCGGTTCCGTAGTCGACCGAGACCGGGTACTCACCACTCACCCGCACCCAGATCAGAGCATCGTGGTCGCTCACGGCACCGACCATCGGCCCCTGCATGACTCGCGGATATCCCACCCAGTTCGCCGTCACTGCCCACGCCACCGGCACCAGATAGAGCATCCCCAGTGACAGCAGAAAAACAGATCGATGCAATGGAGTTCGTGTCTTCATGACCGCTCCTTTATCAAAAAACCCATGACAGCTTGGTGAAGATCGAATCCCCCTGCTCGGACGGTTCACCGAACTCCGAGGTACCCTTCTGGTAGGCGATCTGCAGCGATCCGAACGGCGGTATGAACCGCCACACCCCGAGGAGCTGGACGTTCTCCTTGCTGATCACCGAGTTGGACTGGACAAAGAGCGAGACGAAGAGATCATTTGTGAAGTAGTAGCTGGATCTCAGAACGTGGATCCATGTGCTCTCCATCTCCGGATCCGGGTCGAGCTCGAGCCAGGTCACCTCGTAGGAGAATTCCCATGCCTTCGACAACCGGTACTGAAGCTCGAGACCGGCGAGCTGTAGATCGCTGTCGAAGTTCCTGCCCGTTCCGTAGTTGACGAAAACCGCCCGGCCGGCCCGGTTGTCGTACCCGGCCTTGATGCTTGCGATCGAGTTGTCGAACTTCGTCTCCTCGAGCCGGAACTCATCGGAATAGCCGAGCTCGACCTCCCAGCGGCTCGCAAAGACGAACTCCAGCTCGACCTCGGTCTCCTCGCTGCGCAACACGCCCTCCTGGCTGGTGTATCGGTTGTAGTTGACATCGCCCTTGATCTTTTCCAGAAGGCCACTGTCAAACCAGAATGTGTGTTTGAAATTGGTGTCCCATTCCTTCCGGTCATCGTCCCTGAGAAAGCCGATGGCGTTGATATTGTCGCGCAACCCGACATCGAGTGAACCGTAACGGATGTGAAAATGGGTGTTGGCCGCGTCGTACGCCGGCCGCAGGAACCAGCCGGCGGCGCCGTCGTTGGTCGGCCCATGAGACCGGACAAACTGTGCCGTCATCCCCAGGGTTTTGGTGAAGAAGAGAGTCGTATCGATGCCGAGAGAGCCGATATTCTCTCCTTCAACGCTGCGGTTGGCGGCTAGCAGACCGATGGTCGAAGGTCCGAAGATCCCGTGCTGTAACCGCAGAACGGTGTAGTCCGCGTCGATTCTCGACAACGTTTCGTCAGCCTCCTCGATTTCGAGGTCAGCCCGGGTGGCGATCACGGCGAGATCGAACCCTCCGAGCACACCGACCATCTTGCCGCCCGCGGTGATGTCGCCGATCCGCCGGCTGTAGAACTGGGTGATCCTCTGGTCGAACATCTCGAGGCCCTCGAGGAAAAACGGTCTTTTTTCCGGCAGCTTGAGCTCGAACCGGCTCAGGTTGATCTCTTCGACATCAGCCTCGATCAGGGCGAAATCAGGATTGACGGTGAGGTCGGCGCTGAGGTCGCTGGTGATCCGGAATCTGATGTCGCCGCCGAATTTCGTCTCGACCCCTTCGCCCTTTTCCGCGACGACGAGGCCATACGGGATGACCGCGAATTTCTTGAGGATCTGCGATCGAATCTCGAGACCGCTGAGGACTCCAAACTCCGAGACTCTCCAGATCGATTCTCCCGGACCCGCCCACAATGAAGTCTCGAGTCGCCGGGGAACGCGTCGCCGGAAGTTGATCCCCCAACTGACATCGTCTCCGCTTGCAAACCTGAGTATGCGGAGCGGGATTTCGAACTCTGCGGTCCATCCGTCCTCGGTCCGCGTCGAGGCACAGGACCACCCTGCATCCCAGCGATCGTCATCGACCCGGCCGTTGTCCGCGATCTTGCCGTCCGCCTGCACACTGAGGAGATTCGTCGCGAAGTAATAGGCCGTCCGCCGGTCGAGATTGGTGTCGAGCATGAGGGTCACTGAGTCATCATCATTGAGGTTGCCGTCACGCGAGGTGATGGCGGCGGAGATCCTGTCGGGGTCCGGATCGATGCACCTGAAGGCCACATAGAGCGCCTCCGAGGTGGCGCCGATAAGCACCACCGTGCGGTAGGGCGAGGGCGCCCCGAACTCGGGCTGAAACTGAACGAACCCCTCGACCGTCGATGCCGAGGCCCACACCTCGTCGTCGAGCACACCGTCGATGACCGGCGCCGTATTGAAGACAACCGCGTCGAAGCCCGGGGCCGCGGCCCCGGCGCACAGCGAGATCGAGACCAAGATCAACGCCACGACCGCGATTCTTATCACGCCGACCGGCCCTGCCTCGTCGATGTGCCGATATACCATCATTCTGTCCTTTTCACCGCTCTGTCACCAGTCGCGGCTCGTCACCGCTGTCTTCAAATGAGCGATCCCTCGCTCGGCGGCGGTATCGGCGTCGGGCAACGGCATAAATTCTCCGGAAACGAAACCGTCGTACCCGGTGGAACCCAACACCTCCAAGATCCTCCCGAAATCCAGGTGCCCGGCGCCCGGATGCCAGCGATTCGAGTCGGCCACGTGGAAGTGGAAGACCCGATCGCCGACAGCGCGGATGCTGTCCTCGATCTCGGCCTCTTCGATATTCATGTGAAAGGTGTCGAGGAGGAGGCCGAAGTTGTCCGCACCGACCCGCTCGATGAGGTCCAAGCCCTGGGTCGCGGTGTGGATGAGATCGGTCTCGTATCTATTCATAGGCTCGAGGGCAAAGCGAACCCCGGTGCCCGCAGCCGCCGCCGCGCACGCCTGGATCGCCTCAACCAGATACTCCATCGACCGCTCGTGGGTCTGTCCCTCGGGGGTGATCCCGCGGATAAGGCCCAGGATGATGATGGCGTCGAGGTGCGCCGCCAACGGCACGTGGCTCGAGATCCTCTCGATGGCCGCAGCGCGCACCGTCTCGTCTTCGCTGGTGAATGACAGGCCTTCCTCGCCCCACGCCTGACCGGTCCCGATGGCGGGCACGACCAGGTTGTGCGACGAGATGACGCGCTCGAGCTCGCCGGCGTTCACCAAAGATGGATCCCGCACGGCGAGCTCGACACCGTCATAACCGAGGGCGGCAATCTTGGCCACATTGGCCTCAAAATCGCCCTTGAACGCTACCGCCTGGAAGGCGGCGGCGTGGGTTGACAGTACTACGCTGAGTTTCATATTTGCAGCCTACGAGTTCGATCCCTGACCGATCCGCGGCAACTGATAGACCGGCTTCCATCCCTCACTCAGAGGCTCACGGAGATAGGGTTCCATCTCGGCCTCGGTACGCAGCGTGACCATCTCCGTCGGAGGCACTGTTCCCGCCGGGAAGGCTTCGAGGGTCTGGTCGTTGAGCAGGGTGAGGTACTTGAGAATCGCGGCGAGCGGGCGTTTGGCCTTTTCGGCCTTACCCTGCGTGGCCTTGCCGACGACGCCCTCGGGGGTCGCGGCGATCTCGATGGCGAAGTGGCCCTCGCCCTCGGACCAGCGGCTCGGCCGTCCGAAGGGATCCACCGACTTGTCGAAGTGGCCATCCGGCAGATAACCGATGCCCTCGGTATCGACCGCATAGTCCATGTCCACCATGTCGGGGTGGAGCAAGAGACCGAGCGAGGTCTCCGACTCATCCGCGTGGACGAAGTTGGTGTCCATCTTGCCGCCCTTGGGCTCGGTCCGGAAGAACTCGCGGACCGCACGGTGCCAGTCGATGACACGGAAGACGCCCGGCAGCTGGTAGCGCTTCTGGAACTGCTGGATGGCCGACTCGAGCATCCACAGATGACCGTGATTGTTGATCAGGATCTGCTTGCGGAAACCGTCGTTCCAGAGGCCCAACATCACGTCGATGAGGAACTCGCGGGCGATGTTCTCGCGGATGATGACCGTGCCCGGCATCCCCAGGTGGTGATAGGGGTGCGATCCGTAGTTGAGCGGCGGCAACGCCAGGCTCACCGGCGCACCCCGCTTGGCGGTGAAGCGTCGCACACCCTCGCAGATCTGACTGACGTAAAGGGTGTCCGAGGCGCTCGGCAGGTGGCGACCGTGGAGTTCGGTGCAACCGATTGGAATCATGACGATGTCGTTCTTCCGGCGCTCGGCCTCGACCTGGTGGCGCACCGTGGTCTGGATATAGGACCCGGCCTTGCCCCACTCACAGGGCGAGGGGACGTCGTACTCGGCGAGCATCGCATCCACCTCGGCGTCACTCGCGTCCCACACTTCCTTCTTGCACCGTCCGACGGTGTTGTCTTCAAAAAACAGATCCGGCTGATCGGTGGTCAGCAACCGGGGATCTTCTGGGGAGTTTGACATGTGATTCTCCTTCTATCTTTGCTTTCAGCTCAGTTGGGCTTGACGAGGATCTTGCCGTCGGTCCGATCGGTGGATTTCGCGATGGCGGCCACCGTGTCATCGAGACCATATCTGGCGGTGATGATCGGGCTCAGATCGATGCGACCCGACGCCACCATGCGGATGACGTTCGGGAAGGTCTCGTGACCCGAGTGACCCTGCGCTCCGAAAGCCTGGGCGCGACGGACCTGGAAGGCTTCCAGATACATCGGCACCCGCTTGGCCGCACGTCCAATCTGGATGACCTTGCTGTTGATCGCCAGGGCCTTCTCCATCTCGGGAATCGTCAGGTGGGGAACACCGGCTGCTTCGACGTGGAAGTCGAATCCGGCGCCATCGCTGTGCTCCATGAGCACTTCGCCCGCATTGACCTCGCGCGGGTCGTAGCAGAAATCCGCACCGACGGCCTTGGCAAGCTCGATACGAGGCTTCGACACCTCAAAGGCAACGATCTTGCCTGCGCCCGCCGCCTTGGCAAGAGCGATCGCCGCGAGGCCGATGGAACCCGCACCGAAGATGGTCACGAAGTGACCGGGGCGGAAGCCGCCACCGCGCTCGAACATCCCGTTGTACGCGACGCAGGTCGGCTCGGTCAGGGCGGCCAGCTCATAGGCCTTGTCCTCGCTGCCGACCTTTTCCGCGATGGCGTCGATCTTCCAACAGAATTTCTCGTCCACCGCGATGTAGTTGGCGAAGGCGCCCGGAATGGTGAACCCGATCTCTTCGAGATTGGTGCAGTGGTTGGGATAGCCGTTGCGGCACGGAATGCAGCGGCCGCACCAGATCATTTCCTCGACAGTCACCATGTCGCCATGGGTGAGAAGGGTCACATCCTTGCCGGTCTCCACGACCTTGGCCGAGAATTCGTGGCCGAGGATGGTGGCGAACTTGGTCAGCCCCGGGTACAGGATGTAGTTGTCGTCATCGGTCTCATAGAAGTGCATATCCGAGCCACAGACGCCGCAGGCCTGGATCTCGAGCAAGACCTCTTTCGGTCCCGGCTTTGGATCGGGCCACGATCTCACTTCCAGCGTCGGGTTTCTCCAGATGTCGTTGCCGCTGATCGCCTTGCCGGTCTTTTTCTCCCAATCCGAAACCTCGTAGCCCGGCTTGGGCTCCCACTTCGCGTCCAGTACGAGTCCTTTCATGACCAGATCCTCCATTTATTCTGCGACGCCGCCGTTTGGATTCGCGGCGCCGGGGATATCCGTACCTGGGAGTCTGTAGTTCATAGAGTCGGCGGCGCCCTTCGGGCGGCGATTGGCCCGATCTTCGGCGGGATCTTGGCCCATACCACCAGTATGAACCTGCGATCCCGACGAAAATCGGTCTCAATCGACGGTCCGAAATCCATCCACCATCTATGCACAACAGGCTCCTAGCCCGAGAGAACAGCCTCCCGGTACTTCCGATCGATCAAATCAACGATCTCTTCGCGCGATCGCCGAATCGGTCCCGGGACCGAAACTTTCAGGCTGGTCACCGCCGCCGACCACCGAAGCGCCTCTTCCGGTGGGTGCTCAAGTCGGGCCGCGACATAGGAGCCGACACAGGTATCGCCCCGGCCGCTGCGTCCGAGCATGGACTCCGCGTGGAACTCAGCCTCGAGCAACTGTCCGTCTGCGAGGAGCACGATCCCATCACGGTGGGTGATGATGACCTCCCGTGGGCCCTGTTCCGCCAAGATCTCAGCGGCCCTTTTGATATCGGACTCACCGGTCATGGCCTCGGCTTCGACCACATCTGCCTTGAGAATGTCGATGAGACCCAGAACCTCTTCCTGTTCCGGCCAGGGCAGGTGTTCGAGTCGGCCATCGGGATGACGGAGCCGGATGAACCCCTGGGCATCGGCGCTGATCATGGCGCCCTTTTCGCGTAGCGCGCGAATGGTCTCGGTGGGCATCTCACCCCGAAAGGACGGACTGATAATGAACGCCGCGGAATCAACCGCCCGCACCTGCTCCGGCGTGAAGGACCCTGCGTGGTCCGCCACGGTCAGTATTCGTTCATCCGGGTTGTCGTTCGGGTACTCGAGACGCATGAGGGTCGAGCTCGGGGTCGCGGTGGCGAAGACCGTGATCCCCGCTTCCTCGAGGACCCGGACCACGTGAAAATCCTCATCCGCCAGTCGCATGATCGCCGCGACTTTTCGGCCGAGAGCGAGCGCCGCGTTGGCCGAGTAGTTGACCCCGCCGCCATCGGCGTGAGTGGTTCCCGCCGCCGTCACGATGGTGTCCTTGGTGTAGTTGCCGATCGTGGCGACGTCGAAGCGTTGTTTTTGAGCGCCCATATTCTTGTCTCCTCTCAATCCCTGACTCTCACTCTCCACAGGGTCGCGGAGAGGATCGCGGAGAGCACTGACGCACCGATCCAGAACCAGATCACATGAGAAAAGTCGTAGGTGCGGACTCCATCGACAAGGACCGACCCGCGATCGATGAGGATGCCGCTGACGCGCTCCTGGATCCCGGCGCCGATGTAGCTGAAGACGCCGACGAAACCCATCACCGCGCCGGCCGCCCTCCTCGGGACGATATCGAGCGCGAAGAGGCCGCCGAGCGAAGTCACCAGCCCGGTCAGACCGAAGCCGTAGATAAAGAACGCAATCGACATCAAGGTCAGACTGCCGATCGGTGCGAAGAAGATCAGCAGGAGACCGATGATCTCCATGACGGCAAAGATCAGGTTGACCGGGGGCCGTCTCGCGTTGAAGAGCTTGTCCGACGAAAACCCGAAGGCGAGGGCGCCGAGGATTCCGGCCACGGTGTTGACCGAAATGACGCCGCCGGCCTGGAGCAGGGTGTATCCCTTGGCCTCCTGGAGATAGAGAATGCCCCAGCTGTTGATCGCGTACCGCGTGACATAGATCATCGCACTCGAAAGAGCCAGCACCCAGATCGCGGGGATCTTGAGGATCGCCCGTTGAGTGACCCAGATGCCCTCCTTCGGCGCCTCCTCACCTGCCGTGTCGTTGGCGTGGTCGCTCTTCCAATCGGCAACCGGCGGGAGCCCAAAGGTCTGAGGGCGATCCTGCACCAGCATGTAGACACCCCAGGCAACCATGATGCACAGCAGACCCGGGCCCCAGAAGCCGGCGCGCCACCCGAACCAGGAGACCAGGGCGGCGACGCCGACAAAGGTGAGTCCCTCGCCGATGGCATGAGCGGTACTCCAGATCCCGTAGATCCGGCCGCGCTCGTGGCCGCTGAACCAGTTCGCCATCGCCACCGCCCCCGTCGGGGCCCCGAATCCCTGGAACCACCCGTTCAATGCCCAAAGAAGGACCGAGGCCCAGAGGACCGTCGAGAACCCCATGCCGATGTTGATCAGGGCCGACATCAGCACCCCAAAGGCGAAGAACACCTTGAGATTCATGTGATCCGCGAGGAACCCGTTAGTGAGCTTGCCGAACGCATAGGCGTAGAAGATCGCCGACCCGATGATGCCGAGTTGCTCCGGGGTGAAGATGCCGCCGTCGATCAGCGGCTTCTTGACCACCGAGAGTGCCAGACGACAGGTGTAGAGGAGGCCGTAGCCGATGGTGATCGCCAGCATGATGCGCAGGCGATGCCGCTTGTAGAGCCGGTCGATCTCCTCGCGGCTCGCAAGCTCGGGAATATCCGGGCCCGTGAGAAAAATGCGGAGTGGATTCATGGCTTCCCACCAGTGGAACGCGTTGCCCGTGACTCGACCGTCACCGGCCTGTTGACGGCCCGCGATCTTGTCGCGGCACGACCGACGACGACCGACATCAGACCGTCGCGGCCGTCGACCGGCGGCGCCGTGTCGTCACGAACACAGGCGAAGAAGGCCTCGAGCTCGGCGACGAACGACGCCTGATACCGTTCGAGAAAGAAGTAGAGAGGGTTCTCCGAACGCACGCCATCAGCGGTACTCAGCCGGATCTGGGCCGGCGCCTCGTTGAGTGCCTCCGCACTGCCCGCGGAGCCGAAGACTTCGACCCGCTGGTCGTAGCCGTAGACTGCCTGGCGGCTGTTCTCGATCACCGCGAGAGCGCCGTTCGACAGCCTCAGGGTGGTCATGGCAGTATCCACGTCGCCGGCGTCGCCGATCTTCGGATCGACGAGGACGGCGCCATAGGCGTGGACCTCGACGATCTCGGCGCCGGACAAGAAACGAACCATGTCGAAGTCGTGGATGGTCATGTCGAGGAAGATGCCGCCCGAGCTCGCAACATAGTCGGCGGGCGGCGCCTCCGGATCCCGAGAGGTGATCCTGATGAGGTGGATGGCGCCGATCTCTCCGTCGTCGACCGCCTTTTTCACCCGAGCAAAGGTGGAATCGAAACGGCGGTTGAATCCGACCTGGAGCTTGACGCCTGCGCGGTCGACGGTGTCGAGCGTCCTCCGGATGCGGTCCGGCTCGAGGTCGATGGGTTTTTCGCAGAAGACGTGCTTACCGGCCTCGGCCGCCCGCTCGATGAAGTCGGCATGGGTCGGGGTCGGCGAGCAGATGAGCACGGCTTGGATCTCGTCATCTCCAAGGATGAGATCCGGATCCTCACCGGTGGCGACCGAGACCCCCGGCCACTCTTTGAAGTCGGCAAAGGGATCGGCCACGGCCTTGAGCCGCACCCCCGGCATGCGAAGGAGGTTATTGCCGTGAACCTGTCCGATCCTGCCCGCACCGAGAATGCCGGTGGTGATGGTCTTCATCGTATGCCCCCTTCACCGGCCGTGTCGGTGGCCATCGCCTCGTCGAGGCGAATGGGCCGGTTTTCCGCGAGCGACCGCTTGGCTGCATGGGCCGCCCGCACGGCGGCCAGTGCATCCTCGGCGCCGACCGCCACCGGCCGGCCCTCCCGCACTGAGCTCAGAAAACCGCTAAGCTCGGCGACGAAGGCCTCGCGGTAACGATCGCCGAAGGACCCGTGCAGCCTACTGGAGAAGACCCCATCCCTCTTGCTCGTGGTCACATAGGTTGCACGCAGGTTGTCGACCGCCACGCTGCCGGACGAACCGAAGGCCTCGAACCTCTGATCCTGTCCGTAGACGGCGTGACGGCTGTTGTCGATCACGGCCAGCGCGCCGTTCGAGAGTCTGAGAGTGATGACCGCGGTGTCGATGTCGCCCGCAGCTCCGATTCTGGGGTCGACCAGCACTTCACCGACCGCGAAAAGCTCGACGATCTCGGCGCCCGAGAGGAAGCGCACGGTATCGAAGTCGTGGACGGTGAAATCGAAGAAGAGGCCGCCCGAACGGCGCACGAAGTCGATGTCGGGGGGGATGGGATCACGGCTGGTCACCCGGACGGTGTGGATCTCACCGATCCCACCACCGTCGATCTCGTGATGCGCAGCCACCAGACTGGGGTCGAAACGGCGGTTGTAGCCGACCTGGAGGAGGACACCGGCGCCGGCGGCCAGCGCAATGATCTCTTCGATCGGTCCTGGCTCGAAGGCGACCGGCTTTTCGCAGAAGATGTGCTTGCCGGCCTCCACCGCGCGCCGAATCAGCTCGACGTGTCGGTCCGACGAAGCCGCAATGACGACGGCCTCGATCTCCGGATCATCGAAAACGGCTCCGACGTCTGTGGATCGCACCGGGATGCCGAGCGCTTGCGCCCATGCTTCATCGAGGTGGGGGCTGGCAACCATCTTGAGGTGTGCCTCGGGTATCCCGACTAGGTTCTCGGCGTGCAGCCGCCCGATACGCCCGGCGCCGATCAGACCAACCGTCGTGTGGTTCATCGGCCCTTCACCTCCGTTTCGATCTATATCTCGATGGAATTTTCCGAAGCCAGTGGCTGCCCCCCCTCCCCTCGAAGGGAGGGGGACCAGGTTTCCGAATTCCGGTGCGTTCGGTGTCTCAGCTCTTCAGGTCGTTACAGGTTGAAGCGCACGCCCACAGTTCCCCACCACCCGTAGAACTCCTGCTGGCGGATACGATCATTGACGCCTTCATAAATGGTGAACGGTTCGTCACCGATATTGACGACCTCGAGATAGATGCCGAATTTCGGCGAAAGCTGCTGGCGAGCCGTGAAATCGATCTGAAAGTGATTGTCGACCCAGAGGTCCTCCTCCGGAGAGCCCCCGACCTCGTCGATGTACTTGCCGGTGTAGTTGAACGACAGTCGACCGGAAAAGCCGTACTTTTCGTAGACCAGGGAAAAGTTGCCGATGTTCCCGGACTGTCCCTGCAGTGGAGATTTCACATCGTGGTCGGGATAGGTGGCTTCGGAGTCGATGTAGGTGTAGTTGGCGTAGATACCGAGTCCGCCCCAGAAGCCCTTGAGCCTTGTGAACTGGTTTTGGAATGCGAGCTCGAGGCCCCACAGGTTGGCGTCCTCGCCATTCATGGGTTGGGTGACCTCCCAGGTCTCCCCGTTGATCTCCTGATCGACTGTAAAAATGAAAATATTGTCGGTGAGGTCCTTGTAGAAGAGACCCGCCGAGAAGATGCCCACCGGTTGCAGGTAGAGCTCGTACATGAGGTCGATATTCCACGCGGTCGTCACCTCGAGGTCCTGGTTCCCCATGACGATTTCCTGGTCCTCGAAGTTGGTGAGAACAAACGGGGCGAGGTCCTCGAAGTTGGGCCGTGCCAGGGTCCGGGTGAGACCGGCGCGGAGGTTTGAATTCTCGCTCAGCTTATGGACCAAGCTGAACTGGGGCAGCCAATTGGTGTAACTGTTGCCGGCAGATATCGGCAGCAGCTCGAGCGGGTCGCCCTCCTCGTCAAAAGCGAGCTCGAAGGCGTCGTAATGAGTCTTGGTGTGCTCCACCCGAAGACCAGCCACAAAGGTGGTCTTGCCGCCGAAGATGAACTCGCCCATACCGAAACCGGCATAGGTGTCTTCCGACGAGTCAAAGTCCGCAAGATCTTCTTCGAGAATCCGCTCGGTTTCGAGCGTTCCGCTGTTCCACAGATCCCTCATGAGGTTCGGATCCTGGAACTGCCCGATGTCGTATCTCCCGTTGAAGAACGGCACTGTCGGCGTCCATGGGCTGAGAACTTCATTCAGGGAGAGGTCGTCGTCCAGCTCGCCCACCCAGACATCGACGTTCTGGTCCTTGGTTTTGAGCCGGACCTTGCCACCGACCTTCCACAGTCCGCTGAAACCTGCGTCGCGATAGAAACCCTGGGTCAGGTTGATCGCTCCGACCCAGTCCTTCTCCTCGGCGACCTTGTGCTCCGCCTCGATCTCCTCGAAACCGAACTCGTTGACGTCCTCATTCTGGGGATAAGCCTGGATGTTGTTCGGATCAATGTAATCCGGGCTGACGTTGGGATCGAAGATGACGTCTCCCTGCTCGAAGGCCGAGATGATCTGATTGGCCGTCTCCTCTTTCGCAGTGTTTCGGGCAAAGTGGTAGTCGAGGACCAGCGACTGGCCCAAAATGTTCTCGCCGCCGAAGGTCAAGGAGACGATGTCCGACGTCTGGAGACGGTCCTTGAGGTCGCGAGCGATCTCTTCCTTGCCGACTTTGTTCTTGACGCGACGCCTGATCTCTTCGTCCTGGTAGTTGGTATAGAGACCCCGCAGGTAGTAGTTGGACCGATTCGAGACCTTCCAGTCCAAATCGGCAGTGAGGCCGTAGCGTTCGCGGTTGGTGTCGTAGGCGCGGTACTGGAGTTCGTCAAGATAACCGTCATCGTACTCGGGCTCGATGTTGTGGGTCTCACGCTCCTGCTCCATGGCGCTGCCGGACACCAGAATCCCAAACTTGTTGTCGGCAAACCGCTGACCCCAACCAAAGGTCCCGTTGTAGCCGAACTTCTCGGACAGCTCGCTGTACACCGCGCCCAGCGACGCGGACACCTTGAGCTCTTCCGGAGCGCGCTGGGTGACCATGTTGACGGTGCCGCCGATCGCGTCGCCATCCATGTCCGCGGTCAGGACCTTCGACACCTCGATCGACTCGAGCAGATCAGCAGGAATCGTGTCGAGCGCGACGTTGCGTCGGTCTTTCTCGGGCGACGGCAGGCGCTCGCCGTTGACCGTGGTCGAGTTCAGCCGCGGTTCGGTGCCCCGAACCAGCACATAGCGACCCTCTCCCATATCGCGGGAGAGCGACAGACCCGGGATCCGCTGCGTCGCCTCGGCCGCGTTCTTGTCCGGGAACTCGCCCATCTGGGCAGATGACACGACGTTGGTGATATTGACCGCGTTCTTCTGTTTGTTGAGCGCCTTGGCTTGACCGACCAGGAGCGGCGCACCGCGGACCTCGATCTCTGCACCGAAGCCCAGGTTGAAGTCCTGCACCAGTGTCTGGCCGGCGACCACGGTGACATCGACCATGTTCTGCTCGAGACCGAGATACGTGCAGACCAGCGACTGATCACCTGCAGGAACGCTCCCAAGAATGAACGAGCCCGTCATGTCAGTGACCGTCTTGAGGTTGAGATCAGCAACCGTGATCTCGGCATCGCTCACGACCTCACCGGAGGGACCGAAGACCTGACCGGTGATGGTCCCTCTGCCATCCTGCGCCAAAGTCGCGCCTGGGAACCCCACAATCATCACAAGCAGCACTCCCAGAATGAGCGTTCGGGATCGAGTCAATGGCGCCATGTTCAGTCTCCTTCCATCCGGGTCGTTGAATAGATGAGCCAGGTGACGACCCGGCCGTGATAGTCGCTCCACAGGCGCTCTGGCGAGTGCCTGGAACGTTCCAGAATGAGTCTCATTGCCATAGAAACATAGCCGTTCTTGCATTACTGGAACGTTCCACCTTGCATTTTCGAACGCCAAGACATATGATTTGGAACGTTCCACATGCATTGGAACATACCTCCCGAATGGAGCGATGTCAAGTGTCACCACGAGGAAAAGGACCAATGACCCAGGCACCATCCGAACCCACGATTCATGACGTGGCACGGCGGGCACATGTTTCGAAGTCCCTGGTCTCGATGGTGATCCGCGGTGAAAAAGGGGTCAGCGCGCAGAGCCGCGCGGCTGTTCAGCAGGCCGTCAAAGAGCTCAATTACCGTCCGAACATCATCGCCCGGAGTCTTGTCCAGCGCCGGAC
>Ga0164313_10002399_pt1 | contig 16832 bp, 10 predicted proteins | sample GuaBasSedimGuay4_FD_113735 | JGI IMG/M metagenome (GOLD analysis project Ga0164313, IMG submission 113735) | Subseafloor sediment microbial communities from Guaymas Basin, Gulf of California, Mexico - Guay4, Core 4569-4, 0-3 cm | ecosystem: Environmental > Aquatic > Marine > Hydrothermal vents...
CTAGTGAAAACTTTCGCAACCCCTACTTTAACTTTCTCATATTCTTTTTTTGTAAAGAATTGATGGGCTTCCTTATTTAAAAGTTCCTCATCCGAATAACCTAAATCAAGGGTGTAGTTCTTATTCCACTTTTTAAGAAAGAATTTATCACCCACTTTTTCGTAGGCATAAAAAAGACCTGGCAAATTGTTGATCAACTTACTATTAAAGGCTTCGGTATTGAAATTTAAGCGGCTCTTAAGTTCGGTTTCAGATTGAATCAACTCTTCAATTTTACGATAATGATCCTGCAATTGGTCTTTTACCTGAGTTAATTCGGCAATATACGTTTCGAGTTTTTCTTTGTTGTTCTTTAATTTACTGATATCAATTATTATCCCTGCCACATATCTTTTGTTATTCACAACCAAGAGACTGCGCAAAGCAATAACCGGGATTATACTACCGGATTTGGTCTGTAAGTTATATTCAACAACTATTTTTTCATTATCATCGTTGGCAAGAAATTCGGTTAATTTTTCAACAGCCCGTTCTTTGTCGTCTTTTTTAATAAACTCAGTAACAAGCTTATTCTTCAATTCATCTCCTGAATAGCCTGAGATGATTTCCACATTTTTGTTCCAGGACAACAACCTGCCTTCACTTGAAAGGACATAAGCCTGCTCGGGCATACCCTTTATGATCTTTTCTAATGAAAAGGGTACTTCTGGAATGTTGTTTTTTGTTTTATTCATAAATCAGTCTTAACAGAAGCATCATGTAATATCAATAATTCTTTATAATAAAAAGTTTGCTCTGCTTCACCATATTTCACAATTTACAATTTACAATTTACAAAAAATCTTTGAAATTGATTATCCTCGGGGCAGCGCCTCCGCTGAGTAGCTTGTGCCACCGCTAAAGCTATGGCGACACGCGGTTGGCGCTCGCGGAAGCCACGAGGAATAATTTAATTTAATACTATCTTTCACAAAACAGTTTACCCTGAGCCGAAGGGTCGAAGGGCCACAGCCCGATTTTTTAAAGTTCCAGGTTCCAAGAACCATATTCCAAGATATTGAACCATTCGATTTGCTTTACTCCAGCACCTCAAAAATATTCACCGGAGCCGATTTGTTTTTCATTTTCACTTCTCCAATATTTTGGCATTTAAAGTGTTCTTTTACTTTGTGATAGGACTCCTCGCTAATGACAATTTGACCAGGCTTGGCTGCTGATTCCAGTCGCTGTGCTGTATTTACTACATCTCCAATCACGGTATAATCCAGCCTGCGAAGACTCTCAGAGCCAATATTACCTGAGATCAGCTCACCACAATTTATTCCAATGGAAACCTTGGGCCTAAACTTAATATGTTCTGATATGGTGGGAAGTTTAGCAACTTCATTCCGTATAGTCAGGCAAGCATCAATGGCACGGTCAAGATGGTGGTCACCACGAAAAATGGCCATAACGGCATCCCCGATAAACTTATCAATGAAGCCATCTTGCTCAACGATCTCCTTTGCCATCAGATCAAAATAACTGTTCAGGAGCTGTACTACCATATCAGGCGATTCGTTTTCGCTGATGGATGTAAAACTGCAGATGTCAATAAATACTACAGTGGCCTCAATTGTTTCATTCGCCATAAGCGAAGATTCGAATTCGCGCGTATCCATAAAATTGAGTACCGTTTCATCTACATACATCTTGAGGATGTTATTCTCCTTGACTGCCTTAAGTGTTTCGCGAATCTGGTTTACATATTTGATAGTTTTTTCGATTGTAAGCTCCAGATCATCGAAATTCACTGGTTTGGTCACAAAATCGAAAGCTCCGCGATTCATGGCTGTGCGGATATTTTCCATATCTCCATATGCCGAAACAATGACCGATTTTAAGATAGAATGCTTTTCCGATAGTCTTGAAAGCAATGTCAAGCCATCCATCTCGGGCATGTTGATATCACTGAGCACAATATCAACATCAGGATGCTCCTGCAATTGTTCCAGGGCATGACGTCCGTTAATTGCAAAAACGAATTCGTATGAATTGTCACGGATCTTTTTACGAAACTTCTGTTTGATCAGAACTTCAAGATCTGACTCATCGTCAACTACTAATATCTTAGTCATTATTTATAGGTATTACAATAATAAATTCCGTTCCTTCATCTTTCTTTGTTTCCACCCTTAACTCACCACTGTGGCCTTTGCTTATTATATCAAAGCTCATGCTCAATCCTAAACCGGTGCCTTCCCCGGCAGGCTTTGTTGTAAAGAATGGTTGAAAGATCTTATCAAGCAGATGTGTTGGTATTCCATCACCGTTGTCCCTCACCCTGATTTCAACCCCTTGCTTAACTTCTTTTGTACTTACAAATACTTTTGGCTTAAAGCCTTCAATTCCTTTCTTTGATTTTTGAGACACAGCGTAAAATGCATTGTTAATAATGTTTAGGAATACCCTGCCAAGATCCTGTGGGATCACCTTGATCTTAGGAATACCGGAGTCAAAATCTGCTACAAAATCGGCATTAAATGATTTGTCCTTTGCCCTCAAGCCATGATAAGCCAATTGTAAATATTCATTCGCCAATGCATTGATGTCAATAGATTCCTTTTCGTTACTGCTGGTTCTGCTATGCTGTAACATTCCTTTTACGATGGCATCGGCACGCCTACCATGATTAAGAATCTTCTCCAGGTTTTGAATTACATCTTCAGCAATTTCCCTGACATCATCTGAATTTCCCAAATCCATTTCCTCTTTCATTTCAGCCAGCAACTCTTTACTTACTTCCGAGAAATTGTTAACGAAGTTCAAAGGATTTTGAATTTCATGGGCTATACCGGCAGTCAATTCACCCAGGGAAGCCATCTTTTCGGCATGAATCAATTGGTTCTGTGTTGATTTCAAGTCGTTCAGGGTAATTTCAATTTTGTTTTTTGCATCCTCAAGCTGTTTAAAATCTTCGTAACGGGAGTAGGCAACCGCAAAAGCTTTGGCCAGTGATTTGACCAGGTCAACTTTATCCTTCGAGAGTGGCTCATTATTTCCAACATAAAGCATTCCCTGCTTAAAAGGTATAAAGTGCAGATCAAGCGATTCAGGTGGTTTTGTATTACCCTGATAATCTATACGGCTTTGCACCTGTCCGAGACTGATCATGGATTCCATCCAATTTATAAAGTCCTCCTTATTCCAATGCTGGGTATACACTTTTTTCTTTCTCCAATGTTCAACAGTGTTATTTGTTAATTCATTGGAACCAAAAGGCAGATCAAGAACGCCAATCGGCTTGCCGTCCGGAGTAGTCAAGTATGCCTGCACATTCTCCTTATTCTCATTTATAATAAAAATTCCACAACGATTAAATGGGACTTCCAGTACTTCCAATTCACTCCAAATGAGGGGAGTAATATCTTGCAGATCTGATGTAGTACGCATGCTGGCAATTTGTCCGCGAACCCTGTCGAGTGAGGCTTGTTTAATGGCCTCTTTTGCCTGCACTTCTGCATCTTTTAAATCCAAATAACGCCGATAGGTTAAGGAAAGGACCGAAGTATACCTTCTGAATATCTGGATGTCCTGCTCTTGCAATTCTGTGTCAGTCCATGCATAAACACCCCCTTCTTTAAAGTAAAAGTAGTAGCCATACTGAACTTCGTCATCGGCAAAGCCATGGAAGGCTACCTGGGGGTTCATTACCTTGTAATACTCTGATATTTCATTGCCACGTAAAACAGGATAATATTCTTCCTGATTTACCCAGGAATCAAAAACTTTATCAAGTACCGGATGTCCCGATAGCTTTAAGTTCCCGACTATTTTTTTTATTTCCTGATTTTCATTGGTATCAATTGCATGGATCCTTACTATCCGGGTTTTCCCGTCAACTATTCCAACTCCGCACCTGTGTGGCGAAACATTCAGTCCTTTGAGTTCTGAAAAGAAAGCATCTACCGTTAGGCCCAGGTCTTCTGATTTGTGCATCGCCATGGCTTTGGAACGGACCCTTTCCAAAGCGGCTTCTATCTGTGCTTCCCGGGCCTGGATTTCTGCTTTTTGCAGATCTAAGAATCTTCTGTATGTTTGTCCGAATACACCGGCAAATCTATTAAATACCTGTGCTGCTGCTTCTGAAATGGGAATTGGTGCAAACGCAAAAAGAATACCTTCAGAAAAGAAGAAACTTTTGTGGTACTCATTTTCCGGTAATGTATCTAAGGCTATAAAAAACGGGTATTCTGGTTCATTGTTAAGCGCATTGTAATATCGTATTACATCATCCCCGATATAGTCGTAGCTATAACAAGCTTCACCATTGTCCCACGCCTTCTTCAGTCCTATTAGCATGGGGTGTATCCTCATATCTAACATTCCCATATTAAAATCAACTTCACCATTAGAATTTAGAGTTGCCGACCGTGTTTCCATATGGTCTTTCTCTTTGTCAAGAATTCCAATACCACATCGAATGGATTTGTCAAGGCCCAGCTTTAAGACTTCGTCAAATAAAGTAACAACCGTGTCTCGGACATCCTGGCTATTGTGCATGGCCATTGTTTTAGCCCTGACCCTTTCCAGTGCCGCTTCGATTTCCAGTTCCCGGGATTTATGCTCAAGGTCGGCGGTTTTTTCCTCGACCAATAATTCCAGCTCCGCATTTCGTTGCTGCCATTCATTTAATAACTTTTCCTTATCTGATGTCATGATTCGGATTTACTACAATGCTAAATGCTTGAATGATTATGACTTAAAACCCTATACTTTATTATAAACAAGGAATGAAGAAAACTGTTCATCCCTACTTGAGCACATCCTCATATAATCCTCAGAAAAATAAAATACTTACCTCCAAAAGAACATCTTGTCCTCTAAAGAACTGAAGGGAATGTCAATTAAAGTAGATGAGTCCTTAGGAAAGAGTGGAGGAGGAATCTTGTTAATGACAAAATAACAAGTTGGACTGCATCAAAACCGGATATCGTAAGATCTTTAATTGATACTAATGCTGCACAATGACCATCCCTGATAATACAACTGCATCATCAGCTAGTTGTAACATATAAATTCCATTAGGTATATGGCTCAGATCAAGAGAAATCAGCCCTTGTGAAGGTTGTATTGAATTGATTTTGTGGCATTATAAGAAATGCGCCCAGACTGCGCCACACCCCGATAAAATTGTCAATTCTGTATTCTGTACGTTCGATTTTCAATTGTATGTTCAATATTGAATGTTACATTGACATTTCAGAATACCGAATACAGAATTTAATATTCTTTGGGACTGGAAAGTTAATTCTTTTCCAAAAAATAAATAAGACATTAAATAGTCCCTTATCTTTCTAAATGCATACAACAAACACGCGGATCAGGCTTAAGTCCTTCAATTGTTACAATTGGCAGTAATATGGTAAATTTGCAAAATGACTTTGCTTGTAATTTATTTATTATTAGCACTGCTGGTATCATTTCTTTGTTCGATACTTGAAGCAGTTATTTTAAGCGTGACTCCATCTTTTACAGCAATTAAAACACAAGATGGCAAACCATATACTAACTTACTGCAAAGCTACAAGAACAACATTGACAGACCATTAGCAGCAATCCTTACATTGAATACTTTTGCCCACACCATTGGGGCTGCCGGAGTTGGTGCCCAGGCTCAAATAATTTGGGGCAATGAGTATTTATCATTAGTTTCTGCATTACTTACCATTTTAATCCTGTTTCTTTCAGAGATAATACCAAAAACTTTGGGCGCTAACTATTGGATGAATTTAACCCCATTCACAGTTTACACCTTGCGTATTATGATTGTTGCTTTGTATCCTTTTGTAATTATAAGTCAACTTATAACCAAAACAATTAATATCCAGGAGAGAAAAAGTGTTTTGAGTCGTTCCGATTTTTCAACAATGGCAGAGATCGCAGTAAATGAAGGTATTATCCGGAAGGATGAGTCGCAGATTATTCAAAATATTGCCCACTTTGACAAAATTAAAGCCAGGGACATTATGACGCCCCGAACCGTAATTTTTGCCACACCTGGTGCTATGACTGTGGGAGACCTTTATAAATCACATCCATCAATACCATTTTCCAGGATTCCAGTTTATGACACTACACTTGATCAAATTTCCGGGTATTTTTTAAAGGATGAACTATTAATGAATATGGTTGAAGGCAACAAGGATCTGAAATTGAGTTTGATTGCCCGTGATTTGCTAGTCATTTATGTCAATCTGCCTATCTCCGAAATCTATGCCACATTCACCAATTCCAGGGAACATATAGCTCTGGTTGTAGATGAATATGGTGGAACATCGGGTATTGTAACGATGGAAGATATTATAGAAACCATCCTTGGTCTTGAAATAGTTGACGAAATGGATAATATTGAGGATATGCAACTGGCAGCGCGTGAAAATTGGGAAAAAAGAGCTAAAGGAATGGGGCTGGACTTCAAAGAAAATTAACTAACGGCTATAATCTTATTATGAATAATAAGAAAAAAAGAAAAGGAATTCTTGAACGCATGTTGAACTGGACAGAAAGGGCGGGCAATGCGCTTCCCCATCCAGCAACATTATTTGCCTTATTTGCCCTTGCTGCATTGGTATTTTCAGCTCTTGGGCATTTTTTGGGATGGTCAGCCATCCATCCAGCTACACAGGAGATCATAAGACCGGTCAATTTGCTGTCGCAGGACGGTATTCATAGAATTCTTCTTGAAATGGTGGATAATTTCACCGGCTTTGCACCCCTGGGAATCGTCCTTGTTGCCATGCTTGGAATTGGTATTGCGGAACAAAGTGGATTGATACACACAGTGATCAGATTGCTGGTGCTGAACTCACCGAAACACTTGCTTACTTTTGTGCTTGTATTTACCGGTATCTTATCCAACATAGCTTCTGATGTCGGCTATGTTTTACTTATACCTCTTGCCGGGGTCATCTTTATTGCTGTAGGCCGGCACCCCATAGCAGGGATGGCTGCCGCTTTTGCAGGCGTCTCGGGTGGGTTCAGCGCTAACCTGGTGCTGGGTACTGTGGATCCATTGCTCGCCGGATTGTCGCAGGAAGCGGCCCAGATCCTTGACCCCGCCTATGAGGTGAACCCAACGGCAAATTATTTTTTCATGGTGGCTTCAACCTTTGTCATTGCTTTTGTTGGCACATGGATCACAGACAAAATAGTAGAACCCAGACTTGGGCCCTATACCAACAAAGTCGAAGAAAGCGAAACGTCATTCAATAAGCTTACACGAAGAGAGAAAAAAGGGCTCAGGAATGCACTGTTTGCCCTGACAGCTATCATCATTATTACACTCATCGGTTTAATTCCTGAGAATGGGTTCTTCAGAGGAACAGATGGAGGCCTGTTGACTTCACCCCTCATCCGGGGAGTTGTTGCCATGTTATTTGTTACTGCAGGTGCCATGGGGCTGGCATATGGCTTTACTACCGGAACATTTAAAAATGATGCTGATGTCGTTCATGGGATGTCAGTTTCCATGAAAACTCTGGCAACATATATCGTGCTTGTTTTCTTTGCGGCTCAGTTTGTGGCATATTTCAAATGGAGTAACCTGGGAATTATCATGGCTGTAAAGGGAGCAAATGTTTTGATGTCAGCCGACATCGGACTGATACCCTTGATGATACTGTTTATTTTATTGTCGGCCACCATTAATATGCTGATGGGTAGTGCCTCAGCGAAATGGGCCATCCTGGCGCCAATATTTATACCCATGTTTATGATCATGGGGTATTCACCCGAACTTTCACAGGTAGTGTACCGAATTGGTGATAGTGTTACAAATGTTATATCTCCGATGATGAGCTTCTTTGCTCTCATCATTGCTTTTGTTCAGAAGTATGATCCGAAGGCAGGTATAGGAACCATTATAGCCGCCATGGTTCCATACTCAGTTGGATTCTTGATCTCCTGGGTCCTGCTATTAGTAATATGGCTGCTTCTCGGACTGCCATTAGGCCCTGATGCTGGAATCCATTACATTATGCCGGCCAAATAGGGACAGGGGGGCAAAGGCAATTTTTTCTCTATTTCCCTACTGGACCTAAAGAGAAATTATAGTAATTTTAGGCAATGTGGAAAAGCAAGCCCCTTTGGAAAAAAATCATTTCGCTCTTAGCGCTTGCCTTCGTGTTGATTCTTGCCAGCATTTATCTCTTTCGCGATTCCATAATTAAGTCTTATCTGCCTTCATATCTGTCTCAAACGACAAACAAGGAAGTCAGCCTGACATTAAATAAAATTCATATTGGACTGAACGGGGATCTTTACCTTCTCAACCCAAAGCTGAACTTCCAGAATACCTTCATCGACAAGGGCAAATCGATGGAGTTGAAAGAACTATATTTCGACACTATACATTTATACGGGACTTCCATTGGTGAGCTGCTTTTCGGTAAAAGCTTCATTGCCGACAGCCTTTATGTGACAAGGCCTGAAGCCCTGATCAGGGAGCAGGAGGGCGAACAACAGTCCAACTTCGACCTCAGTCATCTCATCTCTATCTTAGAGTCGAATCCTGATCTGCATGCCGGACAGAAGATCAAAATCGGAAGGATCATCATTGATTATGGGACGCTGCGGGTTGATCCCCTGATGGATGAAGGAAACAAAATCGATGAGGTGGACTATACCATTTACATTGAAAACTTCAGCACGCTTGCTGAGGATCAGGATGAAGCGAGGCGTATCTTATTTTCAGATGACATTCAGTTTAAAATTGGAAACATTGACAGACTGCCGATCTCCGGCTATGATCTCGACCTGGGTTTGCTATATTTCAGCATTTTGAAAAACCGTCTAAGCATCTCCGGGGTTAAGCTTTTTCCACGGAGCCTGTCTGATAGCAGCAATCAGATCGCCCTGGCAGCGAAGCTGATCGAGTTTAATGGACTAAGCATCAATGAGATCAGTGGGAAAGATGAAATAGAGCTCCAATCAGCCCGCATTTCTGATGGATATTTTATCACAAATACCGGGAATTCACGCGAAAGCAAGCAAACGGTCAACAATGAATTTTTCCGCCAGCTGGCCAATGATCTAATCAAATTCAGGCTCGACACTCTGGGTATTCACAATTTTAACCTTGAGTTCCTGGATGACCATAACGATACCATCTCACATCTTGAACATCTCAACCTTGAATTATATGGAGTTTTGATCGACTCATCTATGAAGGGCGATGTCTTCAGAAAACTTGTGTTTGATGAATTTGTCTTCACCACCGGAAAAGGGAGTTATACCCATCCCTCGTCAGGAATCAGAGCTTTTATCGACAGTAGCAGATATGATTCGAAAAGCGAAAGAGCTGAATTGTTTAAGCTGAATATTGGCAATCAGCAGACAGATTCTAACTTGCAATTTCTTGCCGGAAAAATAACTATCGATGGTATTTCAGAAGACCCTATTCCCAAGCCGCTGAAAATGCATCTGAAAATAGACATCCGTGATATTAATGGACGTATTGACCTTGGGCACCAGATCTTTCATCAAAAGTCTGAAGGGCAAGGCTCGAAAGCTATTTTTGATTATGTTCAGCTTGATAGTCTGTCTCTGCACAATAGCAGCCTGGAAATTTTCAAAAAAGCCACATTTAATCTTCAGATCAACAATCTGGAAACAAAGATCAAAGATCCCTTTAGCTTCAGGGATGATAAGATTTCAGCAAACCTGGATGAACTTTATCTGCAAGCCGGCAAGATAAATTATGTCTCCACCCGTGGTATGCAGATAAATTGTGAGGCTCTCAGTATAAAACGGCAGGATGTTCAATTTGGGCAGATCACATGCCTCCTTCCGGGACAGTCAGGGAATAGCCGCTTAAACCTTGAGCACCTATCCCTGAAAGGATTCATGATCCATGAATTGATCAATAAGGGGCGGATCAATGGAGACGAAATAACATCAGGACGGGTACGATTCAGCGGCGATATCGATATCCCTGGGAAAAGCCCCGGAAAAGCCTGGCAAAGCGATGAAGAGGCCCTTTTCAGCATGCCTTTTAATTCAATTCATATCAATACGATCCGTTTCCCTGACATTCAGATCGATCAGCGTGCAAACTATGAAGCTCAGGAGGTCGCCTTTCAATCACAACTCGATATCCTTCTTGAGGGAATCAGATTTGAGGGACAGGAAGTCAGCATAAAAGATCTGGCTGGCATTCGTGGACATGTAAAGCTTAAATCAACGGCTGCAGAAGCATTTGGGCACATCCTTGGTCTGGATGAACTTTCTGTTGACCTCACACAGCATAATATTCTGCTGAAGGGGCTACTTATTGAACAAGAAACTACAAAACTAGACGCCGGCATTCAAATCAGCAAGCTCAGTCTACCAAAATTTGAGATTAGCAATATTAACCTGGACAGGATCAACGATAAAAAGCTGAAGTTTCAAGACCTGAGTATCGCTGAGCTGACCCTCGATATGGCCCTCCTGCAGGATGAAGAAAGCAAGGAGGAAAAGGGATCCAGGAGCTTTGATCCCGCTGATATCATGAACATTGAATATTCTGGCCTAGAGCTTGAAAAAATTAATGTGAACATCGAACTAATTGGGGCTTCATCAAACCCTGAAATATCCTTGAATGATTTTCATCTAAGGCATACTCCCAAAGGCACAAAAGATGATAACCTGATGGATGACATTTCATTCCATTTCGGGACTTTTTCTTTCCGCGATTCTCTCAAACATGACCACTTCCTTATTCAGAGCGGACTTTACCGTCCTGATGGGAATCATTTGCAATTGAGCAACATATCAGGAGGAAATTTGCAGAAGAAAAAATTGGGTGATGACGAAAGGACCGGATGGAGTTATTCGTCGAATGCATTACTGATAAGCAATCTCTTTATAAAGAACTCCTTTCCCAGCAAACTGGAAATGGGCAAACTCTATCTTTCCGATGCCAACCTGGTAATTACCACCGATTTGCAAACTCAGAAAAATGCACCATTGGACCTCGATATTAAGACCTTCAGGAAAATTGGCGACCTGATGACCAGGCTCAGTGTAGACACCACGGTATTCAGCGAAGTACGGGTGCAATACAAAACCTTCGATGACACTTCCTCCCACGTTTTTCTGGCAGATAGCATTGGCCTTGTTATCAATAACATCGACATTGATACAAATGTGTTCGAGCATGCCAGCACATCTATCGTAAAAAGGATGAGCATTGATTTAAAAGGTCGCACACAAATATCGAAAGACAGCCTTTACGAGATCCGTTCAGGGATCATCAGCTACGACTTTAAACGGGATGTAATAAGTGTTGACTCTTTTCAGGTGATCCCGCGATATGATGATGCTGAATTTTTCAAAAGAGCCAGGTATCAAACAGACAGGATGAGCCTTTTTGGTCGCAGGCTTGAAATTCACGATTTTCGTCTGGAGGAACTTATCGAAAATAATATCATTCACGTAGGGAGCGTTGATGTTGACAGCATATATCTGGAGATGACCAGGGATAAAACCTATGCCAGGAAAGAAAATGACTTCAAATTGATGCCCCAGGACATGCTCCGTATGATGAATCAAAAGTTCACTGTAGATTCGATCCGGCTATTTAATTCTTTTGTAATATATAGTGAGTATGTAGAAAAATCCTCCCAGCCGGGCTCCATATTTTTTGATCGTTTTACGCTTAATCTATATGGTATAACCAGCGACCTGCCTCATCCTGACCCGACCGCCGCACTGAAGGTCGACCTGGAATCATATGTCATGGGGCAAACACGTTTTAATGTTGCCCTTGTATTCCCATATCTCAGCGATAGCAATGATTTCTGGATGAATGCAAGTTCGGAACCTCTTGACCTCACCATACTAAACCCGCTGACAGAAAATTTGATGGGCCTGTCGATAAAACAAGGCAATGGCAGGATCGAAAATACCTTCATCACCGGGAACAATCATCATAGCATGGGCTCGATGATTTTCACTTACAAAAAACTTAAGCTGAGCCTCTACAACAGAAAAAAAGCGGAGCGAAATAAGGGCATGTTTGGAGGGATCACCCGCTTCCTGATCAATGATCTTCTCATCCACAAGAACAATCCGAAGTTTGGGAAGGCTCCTCGGGTGGGGCAGGTATACTTTGAGCGTGATCCTGAAAAAGCCATACTGAACTATGCCTGGAAGAGCCTCCTGAGCGGTATGCTGTCGTCGATCGGCATCAACAAAAAGGAACAACGACAGGAGAGACGGGAAATAAAGAAGATCAACAACCAAAAAGAAAATGGCCAGTAAGGTTACAATCCTACTTTGTCATCTCACTTCTTTGGTATTTTCTCAGAATTGAAATAAAATACTTATTATTAAGTATGATACATTAGTATATTGTTTTCCAGCTAGTTAATAACGTAAATTGGGCTGTAAAAACTAGTTCTTTCCAGTATAAAAGATCAAGGATACGATTGAGAAGTCGTCATAGCACAAAATCACTTATCTCGCAGATATCTAAACTCTGCAGATTATAGTTCTCATAAGCTCACAGAATGAAGGTTTCATATAATCCAGGGATACTAATTCAATCTCTTGCTCTATTTCTGATACTCTCCTGTCTGTCAGGTCAACTTCATTCACAGGAACAAGATACCATCCACGAGAAAAAAAACTTTTTAAAAAGGATGGATTCCATTACTAACTGGAAGTTGGAAAAAGGTCGGGAAGGCTACAATACCACTGTTCAGGAGCTGATCATTGACCTACAGGAAAAAGGATTTTTCTAGTTGCTCAGGCCAGAGCCCGGCCATGTTTTTGAATAAGATTTGATCAATGAAATGAATATGACAGGTTCAGGTTAATGCCATACGCCAGCTTTTTTAATTCCCCGGTAAGTATATTACCATTGATATGGATGATAGTATCGGTCTTCTGGGCAATGCCATTTCTCATACTGAAGACTAACACCGACACAAACAGGATTATATATACAGCCCTACTTTTCAAAGGATCCAGGTCATGCTTATTTATTCATTTCCGCCTCTTTCGCAGCCCTTGCCTTTTCGGCTTTCTTTTTCCCTATTGGGATGGTGGCCAATACATACAATGATGAATTATATGCTTTAAAATCAAAATCGTTCTTGTAGATATTGGTTAAGCCGACATAGTACCAGACCCCTATCTTCCAGCCCTTTTTTGTTTTGTAACCGACCCCCGCATCAACGCCCCCATCGAACCACTTATATAATCCATTGTTTACAACGCCCTTGATCACCTTATACTCCAGTTTATTATCGTCAACATTTGCCGTATAGATATCACGTGTTTTGAAGACCAGCCCGATCTGGGCACCTCCTTCTATGAAAATGCCGCTTTTTGTCATATACCTCAGGTTGATCGGTACATAAAATGTATTAAACTGCTTCTCGACCGTTCCATTGAAGTTCACAAAGCCGGTATAAATAGAATCATTAATAGTACGATTTCCCGGATAATCCAGGGGGATATTCCTTGCCCCGACATTTGACTTTACATAAACACCTGTTGCGATATACCAGGGTGATTTTTCTTTTAAAAGAAAATCAAAGTAAAAGCCCAGGGCCCAATTTTGCTGGCCTCTTGATTCACTGATACCACGGAGATAAGTAAGGTTTAAGCCTCCACTGAGTCCAAACTCAATCTTACCTGTGTTGAGTTTATCACCAAATAGCAGTGATATTAAGATCTGGCTCTGAGCAACCTGGATCGTTGCAAATGATATCAGGATAATGGCTAAATATTTTTTCATAAAGCTGAGCACTTTGTATAGTTAATTTACATTTATAGCTAATGAAGGTTCTTGCCTTGTTTTATACTCATTTATCTGAATCCTTCTTGTCAAAGATAATGGATTGATCAACATCAGGCAAGTGGAGATCCATTTGTGAAAAAGCAATTTCTATGTTCACCTCCTTAAATCTCCTGAAAATATCCCGGTGAAGATCACTGATCAGCTGTATTCTTTCCCGGGCATCGGAAACCCAAAGGCGCATTAAATTACTTACCATTGAGTAGGAATCTCAAAATAATTGTGTTCAAACTATATTGTTCCGATAAAAGGATAATTGCGGAGGCCTCAACTCTTATACTCTTATTTTCCGCCAATTTGTCAGCAAAATTACGACTCCTAAAAACAGCTAACCCGCTGCAAATAAAACACATCGTGTTTTTGGCATACTTTATGACATAAGGGATTCACTTCAATCTTGAATTGAAAATGAGTAAATTTGTCAACCGGATAAAACATAAATACGCAACCATGAGTGAGATAACAGAAAAAACCAAATGCCTGATCATAGGATCCGGGCCTGCAGGATATACAGCAGCCATATATGCAGCACGTGCTGACCTTAAACCTTTAATGTACCAGGGGCTCCAGCCCGGCGGGCAGCTAACCACAACTACGGAAGTAGATAACTTTCCGGGATATCCGGAAGGTACCGATGGCCCGGCCATGATGGAAGACCTGAAGAAACAGGCTGAAAGGTTCGAAACCGATGTACGCTGGGGCATGATCACCGAAATTGACCTGTCGAAAAGGCCATTTATTGCAAAAGCAGATGATGGTAAGCTCATCGAAGCTGAAACCGTGATCATCGCTACAGGAGCCACTGCCAAATGGCTGGGAATCGAATCTGAATCTGAATACAATGGTTATGGTGTATCTGCCTGTGCAACCTGCGACGGTTTCTTCTACAAAGGGAAAGATGTTGCCATCGTGGGCGGAGGAGATACCGCTGCTGAAGAAGCTACCTACCTGGCCAAGCTGTGCAACAAAGTATTTATGATCCATCGTCGCGATGAATTGCGTGCTTCCAAAGCCATGCAGAAAAAAGTTTTTGATACACCAAATATTGAAATGGTATGGAACCATACCCCTCTTGAAGTAGTTGGTGAGAAAGAAGGTTTTGGCAAAAAAGTTACGGGAGTTATTGTCCAGGACACCACAAACGGAGAACAAAAAACACTGCCTGTCGATGGTTTCTTTGTAGCTATCGGACATAAACCCAATACAGATATTTTCACAGGCCAGCTTAAGATGGATGACATGGGTTATATCGTGACTGAAAACGATTCAACCAAAACAAATGTGGAAGGTGTTTATGCGGCAGGCGATGTACAGGACCACATTTACCGCCAGGCCATCACTGCCGCGGGTAGCGGATGTATGGCTGCCATTGAGGCTGAGCGTTGGCTCTCCAGCTAATTTCCAAATGCCCTGCCGTGTAATTTCTCAATTTTTACACGGAATACCAGCACATCTCTTACAGCAGGGGCATTGAAAGTGAAGTTAATCTCAGAGTAGGCTTTCATGATCACTTTCAGTGCCTCTTCTTTTTGATCAAAGTCGTCGACAAACTCAACCTTTCCAGAAGCCAGCACTGAACGGTAACTCATGCCCCAGCTGCAGGCAACCTCTTCATTCACCCACCTCAATTTTTCATCGGTACTGAATGAGATACACACATTCGGATTGTTCCTGAGCACATCGATCTTTCTTCCGGTCTGCGCTGAATGAAAATAAATGTAATCTTCTTCAAAACCAAAGTTCATGGGAAGGACATAAGGCATCCCATCTTCATCGACCATGGCCATGTTGCATATCTGGCATTTATTTATGATAGATTCAAGTTCAGGCTTGAAGGTAAGGTCTCGCTTTTTCATATTCTCATTGTTTAAGGAGTATCGCTTAATAATCAAATTTGCAGCTTAAAGATAGGGAATATATGGGTTCTGGGTTCTGGGGACTGGGGACTAGGTACCGGGGGAAACCAGCAACCAGTAGCCAGTAACCAGTAACCAGCATCCAGCGTCAAGCATCCAGCTTGCCCGTCCGTAACGAAGTGAAGGCGGGTATCCAGTATCCTGGCCTCCGCATATACTCAGGATGATAATTTACTATTAAAGTCCCATATTTGGCTGGACAGATTCCTTGTTTACATAAAATGAGGGTAAGCCAATACCAAAGAGAAAACTCCAGGCTACATTGCCTTCATCCGGAAGATAGGTGCACCTTACCCCCAGGTCGATAGGTGCAAGGAATCTCAACACATGCACTTCTGTGATCAGATCAATACCTGTCGAATTATAATAGTTTTTCCCTGTAGTGTTTAAGCCCACCGCATAATCATAAAAAAGATTGGCACGTATGCGTTTCAGGTATAAAACCGGGCCAACACTCCAGTCGGGATAGGCAATTGGAAATGCATAGGTGCCCTTGAAGGAGACCAGCTCCTGATCCTGCACATCTGTGATCCCCCTCGGGTAGCTCACTATGTCTGAGAACTTATAATAACCGTAAACGTAATCCTGATACTGGTACTGGTACCCGACATAGATATTTAAGCCCTGGTGGTGGATTATGCCCGGTAAATAGAGGCTCATGGTAGCCGCTGCGATATAAATGTACGGCTCGCTTTCGCTCGGTGCATCACGATAATAAAGACTCAGGCTTTGCCCCCAGCGTGGGAAAATATCACGTATACTCGATTTGATCTGTCTGTACATTCTCAATCCATACCACATGGAAAAGATATCTGTCCCTCTGCTGTCATCTGTGATAATCTGGTTGGCATAAACATATGTTGACATACCTGCAAAATACTTACCCCGATTAAATGTCAAAGGCAAGCGAAGCCCAACCCTCAGATTGGTTTCATTCCATTTGATTTTTTGCCCCTCAAAATAACCCCTTCGCAGGCCATAGTCGGCATACAAATCGATGATGGGATACCACCCGGAATAGGAATACGAGCCATAGACCTTACCGGCTTCTTCGCTCAGGTTATATGAATATCCGGCGCTCAGGAAAC
>Ga0164313_10002400_pt1 | contig 16826 bp, 17 predicted proteins | sample GuaBasSedimGuay4_FD_113735 | JGI IMG/M metagenome (GOLD analysis project Ga0164313, IMG submission 113735) | Subseafloor sediment microbial communities from Guaymas Basin, Gulf of California, Mexico - Guay4, Core 4569-4, 0-3 cm | ecosystem: Environmental > Aquatic > Marine > Hydrothermal vents...
ATCTGGAAAATATCTAATCAATACTGAAATAAAATACCTAAAAAATAAAGGTTATAAAGAGATAGTTACTGAGTCTGATGTTCCCCAACATATTAAGTATTTAATGAATCTTGGATTTAATAAATCATCCCAAAACAGTTCTGTTTATGTTAAAATCATTTAAAGAGCAACTGTCATTGCGATCCCGATTTATCGGGATCGCAATGACAATTACCACACGTGTTTACCACTACAACTAACCAATCTAAACAGAAAATGAATCCTTTTAAACTAAATTTCATCCAATGCGGATTAAAACAAAATGGAATTTTTTGAAAATGGAGCAGAAATCTCAACCAAAAGTTGTTATATTTACGACCCCGACTTGTAGATATTGTGTAATTGCAAAAAGATACTTCCGAGAGAAGAAGATCAAGTTCACAGATGTTGACGTTTCAAGAAACCAGCAGGCTGCTGCTGATATGCAGCGTAGAACAGGTCAACAAGGTGTACCTGTAATTGCAATTGGAAGTAACAGACCACTAGTTGGGTTTGATAAACCGAAAATTAATAGATTATTAAACATAAAATAACGGAGTTATAATGAAAGTAAAACCATTAGATGATAGGGTTCTTGTTGAAGTTGCTGTTGAAGAAGAAAAAACGGCTTCTGGACTTATCATACCAGATACTGCAAAAGAGAAACCACGCATGGGTAAAGTTGTTGCTGTTGGAACAGATGAAGATTTACAAGAAGTAATTAAAGTTGGTGACAACATTCTTTTTGCTAAATATGGTGGTGAAGACATTACTGTTGGAACAGATGAATATAAAATAGTTCAACGTGGTGATATTCTCGCTGTGCTTGAAGACTAATTTAATAGTTCTGTCATTGCGAGGAGTCTTCTTTTAGACGACGTGGCAATCTATGAAAATAGACTTAATATTTAAACCCAACCAATTTTAATTGTGTTGGGTTTTTTTATGTTTTTCAATAAAAGAATAAATATTACATCCAACGCAAATTCCAAAAGCACCTTCAAGAAGAGCAAAAACAATTAGAGCAATTCCGATAGTTGTGACAACTATTTGTAAATCCATGACTGCAAAAAGTATAATCAAAATGCTGAAAACAAATCCCATTTTGGCGGCAAATATTTTTGGACTTCCTTCAATTAACTTCGGTCTGATTTTTAATAGTCGCAAAAAACTTTTACTTAAAGCAGAATAAAAACTATATAGTGGGTCAATAAAACCACGAATAAAAAAATCTATTGCTAAGAAGAGCAAAATAAATTTATATGATGTAACTAAAAATAGCACTACCGATAATGCAGATAAAACGGCATTTGTTCTTGCGGCATTTTCATCCACTTGTTTGAACGATACTGGACACGCTTGACTCAAAAGATAACTCCTATGTGAGATTAAAAAACCTCGTTTATATTAAAGTTGTTCTATAATAAGAGAACAAATCATTTAAAATTTTGATCGGAAACACACTAAATTTATAACAATGTTTTACGTTTATTTAATATATAATTGTAAAGTTACTTAAATAAGTGACACTCTTTTGTCGCCTAAATTACAGATGCACAAATAAGAGTGAAAAAAACAGATAAATCGTTAAATTTCTTGTTAAATAAATTAGAAAGGAAAAAGGAGGCTGCTTTATAATGAAAGTAAAAGTAATTTTCCCGTTCATTATAATTCTTGCCGATTCTTTATTCTACCTAATTTTAGTTGTGCTCAGGAGGCTTCCTGGGCAAATCCAATAGGGGACTCAGAATTGATAGGAGTATGGGAAGATCCGGAATTTAATCCTGAAATCTCAGCAGTTTATTATGCTCGTGTTCTGGAAATACCAACACCACGGTGGACAGCTTATGATGCAGCCCGATATGGTGTTACTATGCCGGAACAGGCCTATACATCTCCAATATGGTACACACCAAAATAATATTAATTAATTTTTAAGCCCTGGACTGCTTTTCACAAGCAGCTCCAGGAAATTTTATTTATATAATTATAACAAAGGTCTTTACTCTTTTAAATAATCACTCTGTTTCAATACTCGGTTTTCTTTTTCAGTTTTCGTATCCATATAGTGTCCAATAATATATCCTAATATCATTCCCCCCATCATTCCATAAGTCAGTCCCAATGATCTTTCAATAAAGTTTAAAACGGTCAGGCCAAAAATCATCCCGAAACCGGGACCAAAGGCAATACCTATCGTACTATAATAACCTTCTGTAATTAGTGAAAAGTCTTTATTCAAATAAGATGTAAATTCTTGAAGTCTACGCTTTAAGTATTTTTTCTTTTTATTTGGATTTGCTTTTAAATCAAGGTTGGTTAGTTTTTTATCAATTGAACGTAAGTCTTCCTCTGTTAAATCTCTCTTTTTTAAAGCTGATAGAATCCCTCTAAAATCCGCATAAATTTTAATTTCAGATTTTTTAGTAGTCTCATTTATAAGACTGTTAAAAAAATCTGATGCTTCGTTGATATTCATAATTTTCCTTAAATATTAGACCCAACAATTTAAATATACACCACAAACTAAACTTATCCGGCAAGTAATATGGTTAAAACTGCAAACGGAATTATAGCAATTTAATAAAATTATATAGAATGTGTTCTACTATTTATTATTTCTGGAAATGTAATTAATTACATCCTGTGACCCGACTTGCTTTATAATTATTTTTTTATTCTCATCAAGAATGAAAATAGTGGGATAAGTGGTTACATTATATAATTCAAATATTTTTTCAATAATCGATGATTCTCCATATGCATTTATACACTCAACCCCTAAACGAGTCAGCTCATTCTTATATTCTTCAGCAGATTCATTTTTAGTATTGCAAACTCCGAAAATTTCGACTTCGTTACTAATTTTAGGTGGATAAGTTTTTGAGAGTATCTTAATCTCTACAACACTTTTTTTACTCTTTAGATCCCAAAAAACAACAATTGTATTTTTTGCTTTGATAGCATAAAGATTAACAGACTCATTGGTAATAACATCTATTAAATCCATTTGAGGGGCAAATTTTCCACAAGTAGAAAACCGAAGTCTATCAACATTTCTGCATATTTTTTGAAGTTGCTCTTCTGCGATCCACCAGGCTTGATTGTTGTCACAATAATATTTTGATCCAATATGGACATATACTTTATCCATACAGACGACCTTTGATCTGGCATATTTATTTAAAAGATGAGTTACTGCAAATTGAAAAACCTTTTTATTTCCTGCATCAATTATTTTTCCTAATACATTATCGATACCAACTATAATAGAATCTGGTTGTTGCACAATTAATTTTGTTATATAGTACTCAAGTTTATTTTCCAAAAATGCTGTTCGAATTAATCCTTGGCTTCCAAAATCAAATTCATCCCAAAAATGTTCTCTGAAATAATAAAAGATAGAATTTTGACCGTTTTTTCGAACTGATTCTGGAATAATGGGGTACTTAGAGGCTTTAATAAATTTAGATATAAAATAATCTGGCGATAAAAGAATTATTGCATCTTGATATTTAAGTACCTCTTGATCAATCCCCTCCAGTCTTTTTTCTAATTCGGGTTTGTTGGAAACATTCGATTCAGTTAACTTTTTTTCAATCAATTTTTTTTCAGTGCCCATTGAATCAATGAAATTAATATATACAGTAAACATTGTGTTTTCCAGAGAGCCAGTAAATTTTATATTTGAAAAAAAGTGGTTGCTATCAATTGAAGCTGTTATGGTGAAATTTTGTTCTTTTTGATCTGGGATTAAAAACTCAAAATAGTTATTATCAGGATTTGCTATAATCATATATAAACCTGCATCTAAAGTATCGCTGCTTTTGAAAAGAAAATAACCAGCGTCGTTCTTTACAAAAGTGGTATCCTTTACATAAACTTTAGATCCCAAATGATACCCGATGAAAAGCGTATCACTTGCATAACCATCTATTTTAACTTGAATATTATTTCTGAATGTATCTTTATCTTGAGCAAAAGATATTGCAAATGTTAAAAATAAAATGACAGATAATTCAACGAGAATTTTCTTTTTTATCATAGTTCAAAATTTAATTCTGTTTGAAAATATTTTAATAAATGTCTGGCGAATGGAATTAAAAGATACATCTTAATGAATAAATAGACAAGAAGTGTTACAGACATATAACATTAAACCCAAATTTGCACTCTGTTTTCTCATGCACAAATTTGGGTTTTATAGATTTAAAAAACATTTGACTCTTATGCTTTATCTAATGCTTGTGTAATCAATATTCATAAAAGAGAAAGAATCAACTTCTTAATTCCTCCATGTCCGCTAATAAGTCATCCAGTTTATTAAATACACGACCATAAACCAAGTTCAAATCAAATTTATAAATTGGGCCAGCAAACAACGACATTAATCCGGCGAAGAAAACTATACCCAATACCCAAATGGCAGGAATTCCAAATATTACAAAGAGGTCTGGTGATTTTAACAATATTTCACGAAACATATTATCTCCGTAGCTCGAAAACCATATGCCAAACGTAAATATTAGAACAAAGGCTGGATATAAAATTCTGTACATTCTTGTATAACCAGATATTACTTCTTTCACCCAAGCATCAACCTCTTTTATGTATTGATAACTACTCAAGCTTTTATCAATTTCTTTTATTCTACTAGCTTGTTTTTTACCATAAATAACAACCCAAGTAAGTAACAAAAACAACAACACACCAGTGAAAGGAAGTCCAGCAATAATTGTGCCTACCAAAATTATGAATGCGCCTATCATTACGGCAACCAGATTCATTTTTCCAATTTTCATTAGTTTATCTACTGTGTGTTTCGATTTTTGATTATATAAATCATTTAGTTTTGGTGCTACTAAGGCATCGCTATTCAAAAATCCTTCTTTCCAAATTTTCTCAATTGATTTTTCCATTTATATATTTTCTCCTTTAAATATTTTTTTTAATCGTTCTTTTATTCTTTTAATCCGAACACCAATGTTGTTTGGATTAGTGCCTATTATATCTGCAATTTCTTGGTATGACTTTTCCTCCAAATAGAGCAATATTACAGCTCTATCTACTTCGGATAATTGCCTAATTGCATAATATAGTTGATTGATTGATTCATCTGCAAAGGCATGATTATCTACTGTTGCTTCTTGGGGTAAAGAATCAGAAGCAAAATGCTGATCGTTGTTTTTCTTTTTCTTTAGCAAAGTCAGACAGACATTCAATGATATTCTATATATCCAGGTTGACCATTCAGACTCTTTGCGAAAGTTGTCTTTACTTCGCCAAATCTGTAGACAGACCTCTTGGTAGTAATCCTCAAAATCTTCTTGAGTATTTGTATATGCTCGGCAAATCTTTATAATTATTCCCGCAAAGGGTAAAATAGATGTTTTGTAAAAATCGTTACTCAAAATTATTATTCCTATTTAGTTGTAGAAGTAAAATTACAATACTCTATAGCTAAAATAATAGCTTTCTTGTAATTTTTTCTTGTTTAGTGGCTGAAGTTGAAAAATTATTACAGGTGATTGAAGTTTTTTTGAATTTAAATTTGAGAGGGGCTCGGATTATTTTACAAAATCTATTTAAGTTTTATAAGATATGGTTTAGTAGTGAACGTCCGTCGATTGACGGATGCGTCCACTACTAATTGGTAATTATGCTTTATCTAATGCTTGCTCTAAATCAGCAATAATATCCTCAACGTTTTCAATTCCAACAGAAAGACGAACTAATCCATCTGTGATATTAGCTTCTTCCCTAATCTCTTTTCCCATTGAAGCGTGAGTCATACTTGCTGGATGTTGAATAAGTGATTCAACTCCGCCAAGACTAACAGCAAGTTGTGAAAGTTTAACTGAATTCATTACAGCCTCACCAGAAGAAAAACCACCTTTAACTTCGAAAGTAATCATTCCTCCTTGGGCTTTATGTTGACGTTGTGCAATTTCATATTGCGGATGTGATTTTAGTCCTGGATATCGTACCCATTCAATTTTGGGATGTTCCTCTAACCACTCAGCAACTTTTTGCGCAGAAGTACAATGGCGCTCCATTCTTATTGCAAGTGTTTTTAATCCACGATGAACCAAGAACGAATTAAAAGGATCAATTACTCCACCAGTTTGATTTAATGTTTTTCTAAAATGTATGTATGTCTCCTCATCTTTAACAATTACAATTCCGCCAACAACATCGGCATGACCGTTTAAAAACTTTGTTAAACTGTGAAGAACAACATCGGCTCCTAGATCCAATGGTTTCTGTAGTGCTGGTGACATGAATGTGTTATCAACAACAAGCTGTGCATTGGCTTCGTGAGTTATTTTTGCAGCTGCTTCAAGATCTGCAATTGCAAGCGTTGGATTTCCTGGAGTTTCGATGTAAACAACTTTTGTATTTGACTTAATTGCATTATTAATTGCATCTAAATTTGATGCATCAACAAAAGTAGTTTCTATTCCAAATTTAGAAAAGACAGTTTTAAGTAATGTAACTGTCGGACCATAAACAGCCTCCGAGCAGACAACATGATCGCCAGCTGATAGAAGTGCTGAAAATACTGTATGTACTGCAGCCATTCCACTTCCACAACCAAGTGCTTTGTGCCCATTTTCCAAAGCTGCAATTGCATCTTCCATTGCCTCTATTGTTGGATTAAGCATACGCGTGTAGATATATCCTTTTTGCTCACCTTTAAATAATGAACCACCATGTTGTGCCGATTCAAACTTGAATGTTGATGTCTGATAAATTGGTGGAACCACAGGACCATGCTCATATTCACCAATTCCTGAGTGAATGCACTTGGTGTCAAATCCAAGATTTTTGTTTTCTAACATTTAATTTTTCTCCTTTGTAATCAATAGATTACAACAAATATTAAAAATATTTTATATGCTAAATTATATTTTTTGGGGATTAAAACAAAAAGTTTTTCTATGTAGATTTATTTTTCAAAATCAGCAAAAGATCTTCAAAAAGTTCAGAATCGCTTTTATCATCCAAGCGTTGTATTAATAGTTTCAATTTTTCTAATTTATAAGTTTCATTTTCTGAAAGGAGTTTTAAAAGAATGGAAGGATTTTTTATTGTTTTTCCCGAAGTAATAATGTCAGAATAACTTTTGTCTGTGAGTTTATCAATGGACCGCAACTGATTTAGAGCATCAATAATTTCAAATGGATTTGTCCTTCCATCTTTCAGTTCCAGAATTAATCTATCAATAAAATCGGGAATTAGATTTTGCGGCACTTCTGAAATATTTAACCAGATTTTATCAACTTTTCTTTTTCCATCCAACAATTTGGAAGTATAAAAAACCGAAACTACACCACGTTTTAAAGTTAAAAGGGCTTCTTTTTTTTCAGGGTCTTTAATTTTTGAAAAATGAAAAAAGACACTTTCGAAATGGTATAAGCTTGTTAGGAAACCAAATCCCTTTTCAAAAATTTTTTTCACTCTGCAGAAATCGAGAACTTCTTTTTCGTTATTCTTGTTCATGCTTTCTACTTCGTTTGGTGGTGCTTGAGATTTTAAAATTAATTATTCCGTATCACTCTTAAATACAGCCTTTTGTTTTGAATATTCTGTTTTTTTAACAGTTGAATAAATACTCAATCTTTCTCAAAAAGATTATTAATATACTCATAATCCCCAATTGCAGTCGCAGTCTTGGGAGAATCATTCATCAAAATATCCGACAAAGATTTAATTTCAATCTTTCGCAATTTTACTTGAGTAACAGCCCTAACAGTAACGTTACTATTACTATATAATATTTTTGGGGCGACAAAAAGGAAATCTAACATTCTACTATTTGGATTTAATATTTTCACTTCGCCATTAAACTGTTTTGAAAGATTATCTAGAAAAAGTTGTTCACTATATCCATAATGTGTGCAGCAAAATCCAGCATAGATTCTATCTCCGATAGGATTAATTGATTCAGAGGCTTCTTTAACAAATTTGGAAATAGAATTCTCTGTTTTATCACTTTTAGGGTTGCGTTGAATCTCAGATTCCAAATCTGGACAAGCCTGATTAACTATTTGTGATTCTTTTACTCCAAGATCTATTAATTTGTTTTTGTATACATCAGAATTAATTGTTGTTGGTGTTCCAAAGAGAATTATTCTATCATCATCATTTTGCAGATGTTTATTAAAGAGATTTACACCATTTTCAAGTATTCCTTTAACCGCGGGTTTGGGTTTTTGCGAAAACAGGGTATATGGATAAACAACTGAAAGAGTATTGCATGCAATTAAAATCAGATCTGGATTATAATTAGCTTCAATTGAGTTAAGAGCATTATTGAAAATTTTAACTTTATCGGAAAAACTCTCAAGTGAATTGTATCCATACTCTGAACTATAAAGTGAGTTAAAAAATATTAACTCAACATTTTTAAAAATTGGTTGACTCTTTAATCGTTTTTCTAACTCAGCAACAACCGAAAGCCCGCCCAATCCAGAATCTGTTATAACTATTCTCAAATTCAACCGTCATATTATTTAGGTTACAATATTACTCTTTTTAGTTATAAATATATATGCTATTATTAAACATAGATTCTAGATTGGAGATACAATGAAAATTTTATTACTATTAATATTATTTACAAGCGTCATCTTTGTCTCTTGCGCCTCTTCAGAAAAAACCCAAACGGGCCCTTTCGTTGACGAATATACAACCATCTTTCCAAACCATGATGTTGCGGATGAATTAGAAGAAATTAGTAAAACAATAAGGTTAATTAATAATCTCACATTTTATAAAACATATGCTTTTAGGGATGGCGCGATTACTAAAGATAATCTTGATGACTTCGATTTGTTGGAGCGATCCATTTTTTCAAATACAATTAGCAAGACTTCATCTGGAACCGGAGCAATAATTAGTGTTTCTGGAAAAAAAGTTGCCCTCCTTACTGCAGCACATATAGTAAGTTATCCCGATACTATAATTTCCTATTATTCTTCAAACGGAAATCAATCAAAATATATCGAGTCAATTCTTTTTAAAGAGAAGCAAAAAATTTATACTGATTTACCGGATGGCGGATTGTTAAAAATTTTAGCCATAGACGACAAGAATGACATTGCAATTATTGGTAATTCATTTAAGGAAGTTGTCCCGTTTGATTTTCAAGTTTTCGATTTTAATTTCGGGAATGCAAAAGAACTAAAATGGGGAAGCTTTGTATATCTTCTAGGCTATCCAATGCATTACAAAATGGTTACTAGTGGAATTGTTAGTAATCCAAATTATAATGGAACAGGTAATTTTCTTGTAGACGCCCCTATAAATCGTGGATCAAGTGGCGGCTTGGTTTTAGCAATAAGAGGCAAAGCTCCCAATTTTGAACTAGTTGGAATTATCTCTTCTGTTCCAGCAGAGAAAAAAACGGTGCTTACTCCCTACAATCCATCTCGTGATTTACAATTTCTTTCGGGTACAAGCTATAGTGGTGAAATGGTAATTGAAAACCTTGAAGGGATTAAATATGGAATTGGAAAAATTGTCTCTTCAGAGAAAATTAAAATATTCATCAATAAAAACGAAAAGAAACTACGAGATCAAGGATATGTAATTAGTGTTGATTGATTTTTTTATTCAATGGCTTTAGCCATTCTGAAGAATGATGTTCTACTTTTTATTAGTTTTTGCAACATGAATATTCAATTGTTAAATTGGCAATTAATGTGCAATCTTAAAGTGTGTGGAAAGGGGGAGAGGTGCTATTAAAATCCTATCTTAAATAGTAAATATCCCCAACTATGATATAGCGCTCCTGGGAATTCCGGAGTATTGAAATGTTGAACATATTCCATTTTGAATTTCTTATAAATTAATGTTAATCCAACATTCGCATAACCAACAAATCTATTAATGTTACTTAAAGTATAAACGCTTTCTGTAAACAACCCCCCCTGTAATGTAGCATTGTATCCAACCAGACGCCCACTTGCTGAAAGAGTTAAAAAGAGCTGCCATTCTTGAGAAGAAATATATTCAAAATCTTTTGGAAGTGGATTGATCAAACCAATTCTTGATTGAATTCCGACATCAACATTTGTATATGGAAGTCCCAATTTTGCTGCGGATATACCGGAGAATTCCAACCAATTATTATAATAAAACTGTTTTTCGATAGATGCAGAATAGTTTAACATCAAGCTGTTGCTAATCTGATTTTCCCACCCAACAACTGGTTCAGACGTTGGTAAATTATTGTGAATTCCATTTTGTACTTCCTCGCCATGAGCTGCTGGACCAAGAACGCCAAATTGCATTTCTAAATAGGTTCTAATTCTGCTTGTTTGATTATAAGTAACTTTTTTAAATCCAAGTAAAATATATGCGGCAAAAGGTCTATCGCCATCTAACTGATCCTCAACGCTGAATTTTTCTTGAGGTGTAAAAATATCTTGAATTAATGTAAAGCTAAACAACTCCAACTCACTTGAATTAAATGGAAATAAAATTGAGTTTATAGGATTTCCTTTTGCCCACGGCGTAAAGACCTCGAAAGCAAATCCATTTGTGTAATAATAATCTGTTTGATATTCAAAATCATTAGACCACTTAAACTCAAAAGAGCTGAATGAATTAGTCTCTTCCAGACTTAAAGAATCTTGTCCGGTTATTGCAATTTGAATAAAAAGTAAAAATATAATTATTAGCTTATACATAGGTGCAAATTTAATGAATTATAGTAGGGAACTGAAACAGTAAAAAGAGATTTAGTCTTTTAGTTTGCAGTTAAAAAGTTTTCACTCTATATTTGCGCTCAAAACAAAACGTGATAATTATACATTATTCTAATTTGTAGTTGAATAATAATGGAAAAAAGATGAGCAAATATGAAACAGATTCGATAAGAATTCAAACAGAAAAATCGCAACATAGAGAACACTCAACACCAATCTATTTAACCTCCAGTTTTGTTTTTGAGAATGCAGAGCATGGGAGAGCACTTTTTGCTGATGAAGTTAAGGGGAGTATATATTCTAGACTATCCAATCCAACCACTGATGAATTTTTGGCGAAAATGATAAGGCTTGAAAATGGTGAAGATGGATTTGCATTCTCTTCCGGTATGGCAGCGATCTTTGCAAGCATTGCGGCACTTCTGAAATCGGGAGATCATATTCTGTCATCACGTTCAATCTTTGGCTCAACCTATCAAATATTTAACACGATTCTCCCTAAGTGGGGTATTACAACTACCTTTATTGATAAACCGGAAGAGTGGGAGAAAAACATTACCGGCAATACTAAAATGATTTTTATTGAAACACCCTCCAATCCTGGACTTGAGCTTGTCGACCTAGAGTTTGTTGGAAAACTAGCAAAAAAACATAATTTAATTCTTAATGTGGATAACACATTCGCAACACCAATGCTGCAGCAGCCCATTAATTTTGGAGCTGATTTGGTTTCTCACTCAACTACAAAATATATTGACGGACAAGGAAGAACGCTCGGTGGAGTTGTTGTTGGCAAGAAAGAGTTGTTGCAGGAAATTAGATTTTTTGCAAGGCAAACCGGTCCTACAATTTCCCCATTTAATTCATGGGTTCTTTCCAAAAGTCTGGAAACCTTAAGTCTTAGAATGGAAAAGCATTCGTCAAATGCCTTAACTCTTGCAGAAAAATTAGAAGGCAATGTTCACTTAGAAAATGTTAAGTATCCTTTTCTAAAGAGTTATCCGAATTATAAATTAGCAAAGAAACAAATGAATCTTGGTGGGGGAATAGTTACCATAGTACTGAAAGGTGGTATTAAGCGGACCAATAAGTTTATAGACTCATTAAAACTCGCAACTCTTTCAGCTAATCTTGGAGACACAAGAACAATTATAACTCATCCAACAACAACAACTCATTCAAAATTAACTGAGGATGAAAGAGAGCAAGTTGGAATAACTCCAGGTTTAGTCCGTATCTCCGTCGGTCTAGAAAACATAGATGATATTATAACTGATGTTGAACAAGCTCTTGAGAATTCAAAATAAATTTAGAAGTAACACTACTCAATAGTTGTATCAATTATTCCAACATTATCAATGCCGCCAGATAGTTTGTCGCCTTTAACTACTCGGCCTACACCAGCGGGAGTTCCAGTAAAAATCAAATCTCCTTTTTCAAGGGTCATTCTTGATGAAATGCTTTTTACTGTTTCAATTGGATTAAAAAGCATCAGACCAACTGTGGCATCTTGCCTGGTTTCACCATTTACAGAAAGATGAATTTTTTCATCACCGGTTAGTTTATAATTATTGGTTAAAATAAATTCTGTGAGTACACCCGAGGTATCAAATATTTTTGCAAATGTCCAAGGCTCCCCCTTCTCTTTGCTTTTGAATTGTATATCACGCAAAGTCATATCAAGTCCAACTGCATAGCCAGCAATTGCGCTTTCAGCTTCCGCATCATTTGCATCTTTCACAGTTTGACCAACTAATAGAACTAATTCAATTTCATGATGCAAGTTTTCAGAATAATCAGGATGAACTACATTCTCGCCACTGTTAATCATACATGTTGCTGTTTTCATAAAGACTATTGGAAATTTATCAGGAACTTCGTTCCCCATTTCTTTGGCATGATCAGCATAGTTTCTTCCAACACAAACCACTTTCCCTATTTGAATTTCTTCTGTACTGTTTTTAATTTTTATTGTTTTCATCTTTATCCTTTTTTAATTTCATCATCAAATCCTGGTCTAATAAAATCTCTTGCATCTGGGAATTCCTCTTCTACTAAATGCTGGAGGTTAACTAGCAATTGAAGCATATTAAATACAATTCCATCTTTGTCATCTTTTGACATAAATATATTTCCCCATGCACTTATTGAACGATCAATGCCAATTAGGGCAACCTTTGCAGAACCATCCGAATCTTTGGGGAATTCCGTTTCAAACATATCCTCATCCTTACCTTGGATAGCACGCATAAATTTTACATAAATCTGATATTGATACCATCTGATAACTTCCACAGAATCTGTAAGTTTAATTTTGTTCTTTTTGTTTAACTCGGAATAAAAATTATTGTTTTCAATATTCTCTCTATTTTTCTCTAGCCAAATAGAAACCTTTTCGTGATATAGTTCAGCTAACTTTGAGGCATCGTGGCTCTTTGCAATTATATGCTTAATTCTTCTATCATCTCCTTCATACTCCTCTTCGTCACTATTTGATTCTATATCATCAAACTCAAAATTATCATATTCAGATTCGCCCCCATCAACTTTTTCAACCGTGTCATCTAGATTAGCTTCAAACAGCTCCCAAAATATTTTGTTTGTTTCATCTCTATCTCCGTCAGCCGCTTCAAGTTTTTCGCCAAACTCAAAATTTGCGCAACGGGTTGTAAAAGTGCAACGTTCACACCATCTGTCGCAATAATTATAAACTCCCGGAATATTGTTCTTATCCATTTTTCGCATCATTAATATTTAATTAAAAATTAAATTTCTACTCAACTCTTTACTATCCCATGGGGCTTTCTCTCCACCCAAGTATTTATGGAACCACTCTAAATGAGAATTGTAATAGAGAGGCATTGAGCGCAAATGACTTGGCCAATGTCCATCATTCTTAAAAATAATTAATCTTGAATCAATGTTTTTATTTTGCAATACTGTAAAGTAGCGTAATGACTGAGTGTAAGGAATGCGGTAATCCTTTTCCCCGCTAATAATAAGGGTTGGAGTCTTGAAGTTATCTTCATATTTGCTTGGGGACATAGTTTCGTAATCGTCACGTTTTAAATCCCAATTGACGAACCAGAGCTCTTCAGTCTCATCTTTGAACTCTTTTAAATCATAAATTCCCATCATTGAAACTAGACATTTAAATCTATCTGTTTTAGCTTGAAGTAGGTTCATGAAATAACCACCATAACTCCACCCCATTGCACCCATACGGTTTTCATCAACATAATCAAGGTCTGCTAGATACTCAACTCCTTTAATTACATCGTCATAAACTTTTCCATCCCAGTCGTCAGATATTGAAGCAGTGTAGTCCTGACCATAACCAGTAGAACCGTGAGGATTTGGGAAGGCCAGCACATATCCAGCTCCGGGATAAACCTGCCAGTCACCCCGGAATGAATCCATCCATTGATATTGCGGACCACCGTGAACATTAATTACAAGTGGATATTTTTTCTTTGGATCAAAATTGTGCGGCTTAACAATAAACATGTGCATCGGTTTACCATTGGCACCATTGACCCAGACTTGCTCGGCTGCCCGAAAATCTACTGATTCAGTTATAGCCTTGTTGACAGTTGTCAAGTCAACACTTCTCCCGCTCTCCATGTTGAAGTAAGCAATTTCGATTGGTTTGTGAACAGATGAGTGTCTGTAAATTACAAAGTCATTTTTTGGTGAAAGGGTAAAACTATGAATCACTTCATTTTCAATAATTGATTCGATTTCTTTGGTCTTAACATCTGCTTTGAAAAGAGGCATATATCCCTTCACAAATCCAGTGAAATATATTGATCTTGAATCTGATGACCATTCAAAACTACTCACCATGTTATCAAATTTATCTGTAATAATTTTACTCGTCCCACTTTTCACATTATAAATGGCCAATCGAACTCTATCGGCTTCATTAGTTGGAATAAGTTGTGTTAAGTATGCGATATGTTTTCCATCGGGTGAATATACCGGGTTGAAATCGGCAGCTTCGTTTTTACTTGTAATGTTTTTTAAATTTTTTCCGTTTGAATCAACAATAAAAACATCTGTGTTTGTCGAAGAAGCAATGTTTTTTACTCGCTTTGAATCAAATGCAAATTGTTTTGAGTCTGGTGATATGGTATAATGATCACTTCCACCAGCGGCAAATGCGGGTGAATTGAAATAACCGGGAGTTAAATCTTTATACTCCTCAGTTTCAAAGTTATAACTTAAAACGTGAGTATATTTCCCATCGTTGTACTCTGTCCAATGGCGCACAAAAAGGGAATCGGCTAAGTGCGCCTGAACTGGACCATCATTCATTGCATCATCAATTTTATTATTACACGCAACATCAATTCCACATTCTGGAAAAAGTGATGCTTGGAAGATAATAGATTTTCCATCTTTTGATAATTTAGGAGATGAAACGCCAAGCCCAAAATCTGTTATTTGTTTTGCTTCACCGCCATCAATTGGCAGGCAAAATAATTGAGTTGTACCAGTGCGATTTGATAAAAATAATATTCCACTATCATCGGCTTTCCAAATTGGATTATAGTCAGCAGCATCGTTATTTGTTAATTGCTTTTGGTTTGTGCCGTCAACATTCATAACAAAAACCTCACTATTCGATGTTGACTTTTTAAGATTTAAAGAAGTAACTGAAAAGGCAATCCACTCTCCATTGTTGGAAATAGTAGGTGAACCGATAGATTTTATTTTGTACAAATCCTCAATTTCAAAAGCTTTTTTCTGAGCATGAATAGAAATTGAGAAAAAGAACAATGTTAGCAGCATTACGTTTAACTTAAGTTTCATTATAACTCCATAGATAAAAATATAATATTGCAATATCGTTCTTTTTATTATGAATTAAAATATGAAAGGAATTTGAAATAACAAATAAACACCAAAATCCGATTTCAAAACATCAAGGTTTTGGATTTTAGTATTGCTATTTGTGAGTTATTTGTTTTTTCTAATTTGAATTTTATGTTTTTTGCTTTGCAAAAATAAAGAGATGATACTAAATTCATCAACACAGAAAACATTCTCACGTCCTTGCTTTCTGTGTCAATTAAAACTAAGAAAAGGCTTGACTCATCAAATAAACATGAAGCATATGTTAATAGTTACCGAATTCTGAAAGATTTAACTATATCTTGATAATCATAATTTTCATTATGAGTTTCACGGTATACATTAACCATTACTTCATCCTCTGAAACATCAAGAGTTAAAAATGTAGTGGGCGCGCCTTTATCGTCGTCACCGCGAGCATGACCTGCATCTATTTGCCAAACATTATTTATAAGTGCTTTGCTATAATTGTGAGTATGTCCGCAGAAATAAGCAACAACTTTTTGATCTTCTAACAGACTCCAAAATCGATCTCGGTTTTTTCTATATTTCCCAAGACTATCACCATTATGTCGCACTCTTCCGCTGTGCTCATCTGGTTGCACGAATGCAGGCTCATGTCCAAATACAAAAATATGCTTTTGGTTCGTTTTTTCTAGATCAGCTTTTAACCAGTTGTAGACTGGATCATTTATGTCACCATCCACACAAACATCACAACTGCCATCGTAATATTGATTCAAAACCACAAAGTGAGAATTGTTGAAGTCGAACGAATACATTGTCTCTTCTGTTCCTTTAGGGCCTTTGTTTACAATGTAGGGAAGTTTATCTCCACCCTCATTTAGCGCACGTAAAAAATCCATGTCACTATCAGTTTCAACCTCGTGGTTACCAAGCACGGGATACCAAATAAAATCTTTCCCTAAATACTTGTCAATGCTCCATCGAATATCACTTGGAGGATCGATATCTCCTGGGCTTACCATAAACTCACCAGCACCAACTTTTTTTAATGCTTCTAAAGCACCACGGAAATTATAGACATCATCATTATCTGCACCGGCGTTATCACGCATATCTGCCGCAACAGAAAATCTGAAACTCTCTTTTGGATTTAATTGAGCAAATAATGAGAGCGAAAAGAGAAGTATAAATATATATGAAAAAAGAAAAAATGTTTTTAGGTTTATTTTAGTCACGATAGTTACCACCATTTAATAATGAAATAATGAG
>Ga0164313_10002401_pt1 | contig 16826 bp, 22 predicted proteins | sample GuaBasSedimGuay4_FD_113735 | JGI IMG/M metagenome (GOLD analysis project Ga0164313, IMG submission 113735) | Subseafloor sediment microbial communities from Guaymas Basin, Gulf of California, Mexico - Guay4, Core 4569-4, 0-3 cm | ecosystem: Environmental > Aquatic > Marine > Hydrothermal vents...
AAAACCATAGCTCTAAAACCATAGCTCTAAAATCAGAGACCCTAAAAACATGAATCAAAAAAGCATTAAAGAAACAATTGAAACGGTTATTAACTTAATGGCAGCCTCTGCCATGACTGCGCCCAAGGCCGGTGGTAAAGACTGTCTGGAAATTGTTGCTCTGACCGAAAGTGATGATCTGCAAAAAATTGCCGATGAAATGCGTCAATATGCTCATAATAGCTCAAAAGAAAATTACTGGCACCGGGATGCAGCTAATACTGAAAATGCTCAGGGACTTCTGTTAATTGGTCTGGCAGGTCCTGTCACCGCTGGTTACGATTGTGGTGGTTGCGGCTTCCGAACCTGTAAAGAATTTGAAGATGCCCGAGAAATAAAAGATTTTGAGATGGGTTATACCGGACCACACTGTATAATGCGGATGATGGATATTGGTGTTGCTCTCTCTTCTGCAGCAAAACAGGCCAGCCTGTTTAATGTTGATAATCGGGTCCAACAACGAGTGGGTGCTGTTGCTCGCGCCCTGGGTTATATTAATTGTGAAGTAGCAATGGGTATTCCTGTCAGCATCAGCGGCAAGAGTATTTTTTATGATCGTAAAACACCCACTAAAAAAACCCTCTCTGAAAGTTAAGAGCCTTTAGCCAAAAAAATTTAGCAACCATTAATTTAGATAACATAATATATCTAAATTAATGGTTGTTAAATTTTTTGTTAGTTAGAAGGACAAGCGTCTACATCACTTCACCAAGATAAGAGGCCATTTCCATATCAGCACCAAGGATATGGCCAACCAGCCAGTGTTCAAGAAACACGATATCTTTATCCGAGACTGATTTCCCCTCAAGTACTAACTTCTGCTGCAGTTCCTTAGCACTATCGACTAACTCCTGATGTTCCTTCTTGTGATCCTCCAAACCTTTATAATTATGTTTCAGCATCAGCCGCTCTTCATGTCTGAAGTGCCAGACAGTGCAAGTTATCAGCTCCTCCATCACCGCCTCAATATAATTTGCCGCATCCCCATCCGCGACAGAATGATTGAGAATATTAAACAGATCCACAAGTCTGCGGTGATCTTCATCTACTTCCTGAATATCGACACTTAGCGATTCGTCCCAAATTAAATCTTTCACCAACACATCTCCTGATGAGGCTATATTAATAGTATTTGATTATTCCAGGATTATATCATGGTGTGAGGAATTCACCCCCATTTTGAAGTTTTAATTAATTTGACAATGTTAGCTTTACAAGCATCCCCTATAATTTCATAACGTCTGACCATATGAATGTTTCATAGCCCCAAGCTAAAATTTGTTCTATATTATAAATACAATAAATATACCTCTATACGTTTTATTATGAACAATCCCCTTAAGCGCCCTATTCTTGAAATACTAAAAGAGTCCCGCAAGCCTCTCAAAGAATATGATCTCCATACAACACTTGGAGGCGCTGCATTTGCACAATTTACCGCAGATTGCAGTAATGAACTGAGTCTGTTTCGTAAGCATTTCCTGGTCATGAATGCACTATATGCCTTACATGATGATCTACAGTCTGAAGGTATTTATTTACACATCTCAGCACTTGATATTCATCTCAAAGCGATCATCCCATCTGATTCTGATAAAAAATCATTAAGTACCGACATAACATTCCAGAAACTCAGTCATTATTACCAGGATTGGAAGCATTTTAATAAAACCAGGGATAACGATGTCTCCCGCCTCCTGCAGCAGTTCTGGAGAAAATTTTTAGCGAATGAAGAAAAATCTCAGGCTCTTATCTGTCTGCAACTTGCTGAAGATGCGAACTGGTCTGAAATTCAACAAAAATACAAACAATTATGCCAACAACATCACCCGGATAAAGGGGGGAATAGTCTATACTTTATAGAAATACGTCAGGCCTATGACAATCTGAAATGCATCTACACTGAATAAAATCAGGACTATTTCATAATATGAATATGAACAAACTTTTATTTTTTAGCATCTTGCTTATAGTTGCAGGCATTGTTATTAAAGAGCCATTCTCAAATGTCTCTTACGGACCGGGAGTTATCGCACCGGAATCCCCCATTCAAAACAGCACTGATGCTGATGTCTTTTTTTATAATGACATTGAAGTCAAACCTCAGGCTTCATTTGAAATTGAGGCTAAGGTTCTAGCCAGAAAAAATTACTCCTATGATGCTGAAAGCATTGCCTCGCCTGTTGATCTGGCTTTGGGCTGGGGAAGAATGTCAGACGAGTCCATTCTGGAAACCATTGATATCAGCCAGAGAAACCGATTTTTTTACTGGCGAACGGATAAATTCCCAATCCCCCGCAAGGAAATAGAGCAGCATAGTGCAAATATGCATCTAATCCCGGCCAATGACGAAATAGAGCAGCAGATCAATCAGGTTAAGCCCGGTGAGCTGGTTAAATTTAACGGTTTTTTAGTTAATCTTGAACGAGGTAACGGCTGGCGCTGGAAATCATCACTGACACGAAATGATACCGGTGGTGGTGCCTGTGAGCTTGTCTGGGTAGAAGAGTTTGAAATCATACATCAATCTGATGTGGAATTTTATGATTAATTGGTAAAATTCAATATTCTGGTCTATTTTTAACAAATAATTCATAAAAAGGTCAGGATATAATGATCACCATAGATAAACAAAACCTTATACTTCCCATCGCAATGGTATTAGCAATATCAATTCCTGTTTGCATCGGAATTACTTTAATTGCAGGCGCTATAGGGCCAATCGGACTAACACTAATTAGCGTTGTTACCACTGTCATTATTGCATTTCTTATTCTTAATTATAAAATAATAACGCCCATGAGTGCCTGTATTAATCATATTTGTAATAAATTCTGCGATAATACCGACGAATTCCACGATACTTCAGGTTATCACGAGCATAAACTCAGATCTCACCACTATATTGGCAACAAATATAAATTACTCGCTGATAAAATAGATAACTTCTATGATACTGCAGCAAAATTATCAGACAATGGCAGCAGCATTGCCATTGCTTCAGCAGAAATTTCTTATACCGCCGATCAGCTTGAACAAAAAATGCATGAAGAAGTTGGTTTTATTCAGGATATTGGCAGCTCAGCTGAACATATTTCAACAATTGTTGCCCATTCTGCAGACATCACTCAAGCAGCTTCACAGTCTGCTGATGAGACGCTCAATGCCAGCAAACAGGGGCATGAAGCTATTTCCAATGCGGTACAACAGATGAAGATAACTAATGAACAAGCCTGTCAAACAGCCAGTTATGTCATTTCTCTGGCAAAAAAATCAGAACAGATTGAGCAAATTACCAGCGTCATCAGAGGTATTGCCGAACAAACCAATTTGTTAGCACTCAATGCGGCGATTGAAGCGGCGCGCGCAGGTGAACAGGGACGAGGCTTTGCCGTTGTCGCTGACGAAGTTCGCAATCTGGCTCATAAAACCAGCGAGGCAACAGATGAAATTGGTGATATGGTCAATGAAATCGGCAGCAGTATTCACCAAGCCGAATCGACCATGAAGCAACTTACGTCTTCCATTGAAGAAGGTACTCAAAAAACCACTGCCGTTGGAGAACATCTGGAATCAATTGCTCTTCATGCCAGAGGAATGCAAGAGAAAATGGCAGAAATCACTCAAGGAAGCATAGAAAACACCCAGGAAGTTAAGCAGATTTCAGATGCAATTAAACAGGTTAATTCTCATTTAATGACCACTGAAAGTGAAGTTTCAGGTGTTGCCCAAGAAGCGGGTAAACTATCACAAATGGCGGAAACAATTCATAGCTTTATTTTAATTTTTGACAATAAGAGTATTCACAGTACAATGTGCAAAACAGCCGAACAGGCAGCAAATGAAATCGGCTCTCTATTTGAAGCCTCCATTGCCAATGGAAAAATAAGCCAGACAGATCTCTTTGATCGTAATTATGCTCCTATTGACGGCACCAACCCCTTAAAACACAGCACCCGGTTCGATAAGTTTACCGATCAGGTACTGCCCAATATTCAGGAGTCCATATTACAAACACAGAGTGAAATTACCTTTGCCGGCGCTGTTGATAATAACGGCTATTTTCCTACCCACAATAAAAAATACAGTCAGACCTTAACCGGCGATTATCAAACCGATCTGGTTAATAACCGCACCAAGCGAATTTTTAATGACCCTACCGGCCTCAGATGCGGCTCGAATACCGATGCATTTTTATTACAAACCTACAAACGAGATACCGGTGAGGTGATGCATGACATCTCAGTGCCAATTATGGTTAACAATAAACATTGGGGTGGATTTAGAATGGGTTATCAGGCAAAAAATAACTGAAATAATAAGGGTACAACAAAAATATAATGTACTCCAATTTGCAAAGGGTAAACCAGAGGCATTATATTCCTGTATCCAGTTACCAAATTCAGATGCAGTCATTTTATTTAATGAGGGAATAACTGGTTTTCCATGTCTAAGTAAAGTGATTACCATATTGAACATTTAAAACATAATGCGGTGCTGGACGTAGTCAGCACCGCATTCTTGTTGTACAAATATCGACTATGAGTGTAGTTCTTGATCAATTTTTTCAGATAAAAAGATTTTTAATAATGACTGGTAAGGAACATCACGTTTATTTGCCAAAAGCTTTAGTTCATCAATCATTGTTTCTGGTAATCTCAAAGAGATTTTTTTTGTTGATGGTTTAAGATTTGGTAATATTGTCTTTTCAGCTTTAGACCAATCAATGTATTTTGTAGAATCAGATTTTGACCAAAATTCTCTTTCTTGATCTTCTGTTTTAAAATGTGGTAATTTTTTTTTCATTTTAGATATACCTCTTTTTCTTTTACTCATATCTCTTGCTGAAATAACACGAATCAATTCATCTCTGATAGTGCTGACAATAAATAAAAGTCGACCACTATCTGTTTGCCCTAAAGAGTAATAACGAACCTCAAGTTGTGAGTGTTTTTCATCATCACAAATAATGAGGGGCTGATTAAAAAATTTTTGTTATGCCATTAGTTTTAATGAACAAACTTGATTTCTAAATGACATCCAACTGCATCAGCGTATTTTTTTAGTGTAGCAATTGATGGTGAATGACGTCCACTTGTTAAAGAGGACTCAAGTCTTGTAATTGATGGCGGTTTGGTTCCCATGCGTTCTGCTACTTCTGCCTGACTTAAACCTGCATCAGTTCGTGCTTTTAGCATTTCACGCAGTAAGTCAAATTCTGGTTTTAACGCATCATATTCCTCTTTGACTGCTCTATTTTTTAGTGCTTTCTCTTTTAACTGACTATGACTCATCATTTGATACCTCTTTCATTCTTTGAATGGCCAACTTTATGTGCAATAGAAAACACGAGCAATGCCTTCTTTGTTTTTTAACCGTAACTCAAACAGCCCTTTATCAATGGCTTTGGTGTGTGGCATACCAAGATTAGAACCAAATTCAATCATAAGTTCGGTTAGGTGAAGATAACGAGCCAAAAGGCCTTCAAGAATCCCTAAAACTTCTTGTTCAAGTTTAGGACTGTAATATTCTATGTTCCATGTCATAGATAAAAAGTAACATATTTGTTATGTTTTATCAAGTTGTTGGATATCGGAGTGTCGGTGTTTTGAAAGCATAACAAACGGTTCAGATTGTGGTTCGCTTCGCTCACACAATCTATCCTTATTCGTTAGGCATTATGTTGTAAGTAGTGTGAAATAAAATCCTGTGCTAACCATCAGCAACCCAATTAATTTGAATGTACGCTTTAAGGTGGGACTGTCTAGTAATGCGGCAACGGGTATACTAAAAACAACATTAAATAATACACCTAGCATGCTGCTTGCAAGCAGAAATGCAACTATAAAAACAGATATCAAAAACATCGATATACCAGCAATCAAACCCAACATCCATAAATATGCCTAACGCCTATTTAATTGGGCACTTGGTCAAGGAAAGATGTTGTTAAAAAATGAAGTCCTTGACCAACACTCAATACTTTTTTTGAAAATCGCTACGTCCTATATGGACTCCTCAGTTATTGCAAGACAAATTTTGTTTTTTTGAATCAAGATATAAGGTATCTGGACAAATATCTTGCTCGTGGGGCCAAACAACTGTGCCGTCTAAAACCGTTACCTGATTAAAATAATTCCTATCCTGTAATTCTTTAAATACACCGAAGTTTAGCAATCCAGAGCAGTCATATAAGCCTCGCTCTCCATTACTGAAAGCAACATAAGTTTAAAATTTTCTGTTGGTGTAACATCTTTAATTCTTGGATTCATAGCATTACCTCAGAGGATCAATCTTAAAGGGTTGTTCTCCAGAAACAGCAAGTTCCCAATCAGCCACTAGCTCATCTTGATGTATTTCAACCCATGCTTTAAGAAGCTTCATTTTTGATTTTGGAATTTTACCCTCCAGAATATCTCCATTGGGTATTTCAATAATAACTTCATGTTCTTGGTATTTAACATGAATATGAGGTAGCTTATGTTGTTTGTTATCCAATGCTTTCTTTAATCTAAGTTGGACAGTTCATCTTCAAGATGTTTTATCTTGTTTTTCTCTTCTTCAATTTTTTCTTGGTATTTACGAACTTTATCTTTTTTTCCGTATTCTTTAGCTTCCTTGAGATCGGATTCATATTCTATAATCTCGTTATTAGCTTCTTCTATCTCTTCAACCAAATCTTCCTTGAGACCTTTATCAGTACAATGCTCTTTTGCATTTTCCAATGATCTTGTTAATCCATTTACTTTACCTTTATTCCCTTTTTCCTGAGCAATCTTAAGCTGTCTTTCTATTTCGCAAAATTTCTTTTCACAACCTTTTAAATTGCCACAATCAGATGATGCAAGGACTGGAACAGATATTGAAACAAATAGTATACTAATTGATGCAATGGTTAAGAATAGTGCTGTTACTTGTTTGGTCATAATTTACTTCCTTTTATTTGTTAAGCTAACGCCTGCTTAATCTGATTTTAAAACCAGAACGAAGTGGTGGTTTTAAAATTCAGATTGAAGCTTTTGTTAGGCTTTTTAATTATTTGGAAGCCACTGTGCTTCGATAGTATCAGCAGACAAATCAGCACCACAATCCCATTCAACAAAGTATTTACCATTAATAATTTTTGCAAACTCACTTTGATCTTTTAACTCTGAAAATACTTCATATTTAAAATAAGGTGTTACATCAAAAATTCCAGTACGTCCATCTTCTGTAACTATTTTTAAAGTAAAGTTATCTTGTGGATTAATTTCAAGAATATTCATTGATCGAGACCTCTAATTGAGAAAGGTTTCTTACCATTTACAGCTAATTCCCAATCAGCTAATAAATCTTCATTATGGATTTCAATCCAAGCAACAACCAATTTATGTTTCTTAGGAGGTAAACTTCCTGCCAACAATGTTCCCTCATCAATAGCATAAACAGCAACTTTACCTTGATAATCAGCATGTATATGTGGTTTATGGTGTTTATCAATATCACGAAAAAACATACGGATTAAAATTCCATAGAACATCGAAATTGTTGGCATACAAAAATCCTTTTTACATGATTAAGAAAAAAATAATATTACTTAAATTCGGCTAAAAAGTCTAATATCTTATTTATAATATATTCTTCTTTTATGTTCAATTATTGCCTCTTGGAGAGGCATCAAGTTTTTTGAACAATTATCAAGTATACCCTTTGCTATTTTAGGGATTTGTTTTTTAGGAAAACTAAATTCAAAATCAGCTGATACAGTTAGTTTTGTTTCATATGCATACGTATTAATAATATCATCTAATTTTTCAGGAGAAACACCAGTCTGATAAAATAGTTGACGTGAAGCAATTCTAGAACCTCTTGATAAGCCTTTTGTTCTTTCCGCAAGTGATTTCTCTCCCATTTGCTTAAAAAGCTCTGCATTCGCCTCTTATGCTCCCATACATTTAGCCATTTCAATCGCAAAATACCTATTTTCTTCTTTAGAAAAATCTTTTTGACTTTCGGCTTGTAGATTAATTGATAGTGTAATAGAAGCCATAGTTAAAGCAATTAATAAAAATTTAGTCATCTATAATTCTCTACTTTAAAGTTGTACTATTTAATATTCATTGGACGTGATATTTCTAGCATAACAAGTAGTGACTAGTTTTCGTTTAATCATCGCACACTTTTGAATTTTACTCAATAATCGACTTTATGTCTTGCAATCCCTTTCTGGATAACACACAATTAATCGCAATAAACAGTCTATGGATAAAGTTATGTATAGATTGCCGGATGATTTAAATCGAAATTTTACTCAAATTCTCATTTCTAAAAACTTACAAAACCAGATCAATATTTTTGCACAAAGTGGCTTCGCTATTATTGGGATTTTGCCACAAATACCATCACAATCCATTTATGCCAACCAGCCTACCCTTATTTTTGAGTAAATTGCAGGATACGATTGAAAGCTTATCGAACCTGGTCTCGTCAGTTTCAAGGATATACAAAAAGCAAAGAGTATCAGAATTTGTGCCAGAAGGATGTGATTGATTTTTACTTGATGCTATGATTCGATGTGATTAAAGCAAATAGAAAAATACAACAATAAAGATAAACACTTCGGGGAACTTATGAAAATCGAAACAATTGCAGTACATGGCGGCTACTCCATTGATCCAACCACCAAGGCCGTTGCAGTGCCTATTTATCAAACGACTTCCTATGCTTTTGATGATACTCAGCATGGTGCTGATTTATTTGATCTTAAAGTACAGGGAAATATCTACACGCGTATCATGAATCCCACCACCGATGTGCTGGAAAAGCGTGTGGCTGAAATGGAAGGTGGCGTAGGTGCTCTGGCGCTTGCATCCGGTATGGCTGCCATCACCAATGCCCTTTTTACCATCTGTCAGTCCGGTGATAATATTGTCACCACACCCACGCTCTACGGTGGTACTTATAACCTGTTTGCCCATACTCTGCCGCAATTAGGTATTGAGGCACGTTTTGCTGATCACAAAGATATTGATGCCATGTCGGCATTGATTGACGATAAAACCAAGGCAGTTTTTTGTGAATCTATCGGCAATCCTCTGGGTAATGTCATTGACCTCAGCGTCCTGGCAGATTTGGCACATTCACACGGTCTGCCGCTGATTGTTGATAATACGGTTCCGTCTCCTTATCTATGCCGCCCTTTTGAGCACGGTGCAGATATTGTTATTCATGCCCTGACTAAATACATGGGCGGCCATGGTACTACCATTGGCGGTATCATCGTCGATTCTGGAAAATTCCCATGGGCTGAGCATAAAGAGCGCTTTGCCTGCTTAAATGAGCCTGATAAATCCTATCATGGTGTGGTTTATACCGAAGCTCTGGGCGCTGCAGCCTATATTGGTCGCGCCCGTGTTGTGCCGTTACGCAATATGGGTGCTGCCATTTCACCCTTTAATAGTTTTATGGTGCTGCAGGGGCTGGAAACATTGCATGTTCGAATGGATCGTCACTGTAAGAATGCACTGGCTGTTGCCAAATTCCTGCAAAAAAATGAGCGGGTTGACTGGGTCAACTTTGCCGGGCTTGATGATCATCCTGATAAACCTCTGGTTGATAAGTATATGGGCGGCAGGGCTTCAAGTATTCTGACCTTTGGCATTAAAGGAGGCCAGAAAGCAGGTGCACAATTCATTGATGCTCTGCAGCTTGCAGTGCGTCTGGTCAACATTGGTGATGCCAAAACACTGGCCTGCCACCCTGCATCAACCACTCATCGACAACTGAACCCTGAGGAGATGAAACTGGCCGGTGTCAGTGAAGATATGGTGCGTTTATCCATTGGTATCGAACACATTGATGATATTATTGAGGATCTGGAACAGGCATTAAATTCTGTCACTGAATCTTAATTTTAGCCCCACTCTTCTTCCCCCTTTTCTTCCTGGAAAAGGGGGAACATCCATCCCCTTCTGCTGCGAACGTTAACAAAGTCATAATTCATCATAATTCACCATCACTTTGACAGATTAGCAATATTCTTTTGCCACTTCCTTTTGTTGTAATCATTACATGATAAATAACAATAAAACCATCAGTAGATGATTTAAGGGAGTATGAATAATGATAATCAAAACAGGCAGGAATAATTTAAAAAAAATAAGATGGTTTTTCGCCATCTGCTTACTGCTTTCTTACACAGCCATTCCGGTATTTGCTGTAGTTCCAAGAGCGGATCTCGGCAATGAACAAAGTGATGTACAAACCAACGACCAGGAAATAACACTTGCTCAGGTAAAATCCGGACGTCTTCTGTTTAACACCGAGCAAAAAGAATACTACAAACCTGCCCTATTATTAAAAACTGAAATGAGTCTGCAGGTGAATGGTCTGATCGCTATAGTTAATGTCAAACAGCACTTCAAAAACACCGGCAGGCAAATGATGGAAGGCATTTATGTTTTTCCCTTACCTGAAGATGCGGCTGTTAATAAAATGCGTATTCAGATAGGTGATCGTATTATTGAAGGCGAAATTAAAGAGAAACAGGCAGCCAAAGCAATTTACAAGCAAGCCAGAGTCAATGGCCAGCATGCCAGCCTGGTTGAACAGGAACGCCCAAATATGTTTACTAATTCAATTGCCAATATTGCACCTGATGAAGAAATTATTGTTGAAATAACTTATCTGCAAAATATCAATTACGATCAGTGCGCATTTAGTCTGCGTTTCCCTATGACTATCACGCCACGTTATATTCCAGGAAAGATATTAACCAGCCAGCTGGGTGAACAGGCCTTAGCAATCAATCAGGGTAATGGCTGGGCAATGAATACTGATCAAGTGGCTGATGCCCGGCGGATCACGCCACCAATAATTCCTGCGGCAACAGATAATGAGCAGACCATGAATCCCATTCAGATTTCCGCAAGCATTGATATGTCAATGCCACTGGAAAGTATTACCAGCCCTTACCATTCACTGGATATCAGTCAGACAGACCATCAGTATCATATTGTATTAAAGCCTGAAGTTGTCTCGATGGATAGAGATTTTGTCTTAAAATGGACACCCGTATTGGGGCAGGAACCTCAGGCAGCCTTATTCAGCGAGCACAAAACGAATCAGGAAAAAAGCAATGATGATAAATTACAACAAGACAGTAAAAATGATAATTATCTGATGTTGATGCTGATGCCACCACAGTTATTAGCCGATGAAAACAGATTGCCCAGAGAGATGATTTTTATTATTGACACCTCAGGTTCAATGGGCGGCACTTCTATTCGTCAGGCAAAAGAGAGTCTGTCTTTTGCCTTAACACGTTTATCAGAGCAGGATAAATTTAATATTGTCGAGTTTAATTCTCAAACCAGTACTTTATTTTCACAAAGCACCAGCGCAGATAAAAACAATATAAGACATGCACTGAATTTTGTCGCAGGCTTAAATGCAGGTGGCGGAACAGAAATGGCACCGGCATTAATGACTGCCCTGAAAGATAAAATACCGGACGGTTATTTACGTCAGGTGGTGTTTATGACCGACGGCAGTGTTGGTAATGAGAAAATGTTATTCACCATCATTCATGAACATTTGAAAGACGCTCGATTATTTACTATTGGTATTGGTTCAGCGCCTAATTCTTATTTTATGAACAAAGCTGCACAATTTGGCCGGGGAACATTTACTTATATCGGTTCAGTCAGTGAAGTTCAGCAAAAAATGTCACGTTTATTTCACCAACTGGAATCTCCGGTGATCAGCCATCTGACAATATCGTGGCCGCAAAAAAGTGAGGTCTATCCCAAACGTATTCCGGATCTCTACATGGGCGAGCCTCTGATAGTCACCGCAAAAGTGCCTGAGTTGAAAGGTGAGTTAATTATTGAAGGTCAAACCCAGCAAGGTGTATGGCGACGAACTATGCAGTTAACACAGAGTATGCAGGATAATGGTGTTGGTACTGTCTGGGCCAGAAATAAAATTTCTGCTCTGATGGATAAACAAATTCAGGGCAGTTCAGAGCAACAAATCAAACCACAGATTATCAAGCTTGCACTGAAGCATCAGTTACTCAGCAAATACACCAGTTTTATAGCCGTGGATAAAACACCTGTCAGTGAACCGGAAACAATACTGAAACGGGAATTAATTGCTAATGTTCAGCCAAGAGGGCAGATAAATCAGAGATATGCTTACCCCAAAACAGCAACACCAGCAATGAGAAATATTATAATTGGTCTGTTGTTATTATTGCTGCTTGCTATTTTACAAATCCGCTTATCATCAAGACAGGCAGATGAGTTACTATGAAGATTTTTTTTAATAGCCTGAATACAAAAAAAATACTCTCCTGGTTATTGCTGATCATAGCCCTTGGCTTTATTTCTGACGGCAGTTATATCTATGCCAAGGCACAACTGGCACAGTATCTGATAAAAGATGCCTGGGCACAAACACTCTCCGGAAAAAAGCAGGTCCGGCCCTGGTCATGGGCTGACACCTGGCCTGTTGCCCGATTAAAGATACCTGGAAAAAACATCCAGCTGTTTGTATTAAGTGGCGCCAATGGTGCATCATTGCCTTTTGGGCCGGGGCATGTGAGCGGTACAGCTTTTCCCGGTGAGCCCGGATCCAGTATCATCGCCGGCCACCGCGATACGCATTTTGAATTTATGCAGAAATTAAAGCCTGGTGAAAAGATACAGATACAAACCCGGCAGGGAGACATTATCTGGTATGAAATCACTAAAATGGACATTGCTGACAGTCGCAAACAGGATTTACAAACTTCACCGCAGTCAGAATTGCTCACACTGGTTACATGCTACCCGTTTAATAGCATTACTCCCGGAGGGCCTTTAAGATATATCATCACAGCCAAAAAAGTCTAAATAAAATTTAAGTTTTTTTAAATTATGCCGATAAAGCTATAGGCAGTTTGTTTTTTCCTTCAGGTTGTGAGGTTTTAAGTGCTAACTACTTCTAAAAATGGCTATTCATTATTAATCAGACATAAAATCTGGTTAGGGTTTTCAGCGGTTCTTTTTATTATGCTGATAATTTCTCTGCTGGCCTTCAGCAGCCTGAATAAGGTTAATGAATCAGTAAGCACTGTGGTTGAAGAAAACCAGCCTATGGTGATTACTTCCCTTGAGTTATCGGAGCGATTATATAAAGCTAATGGTTTTTTGGGATTTTATTTGCTGAGCAAGGAAGAACTTCATAAAAAGGCTTATCTTGATGCTTTAATGCAGGTTGACCAGACCTACCAAAAACTCAAGCAGGTATCTAAAGGTGAAATAAAAAATACGGTAAATGGACTGGAGACAGATATTCAAAAGTTTATCTCTTACAAAGATAAGATGCTAATCCTGCCAACCTCTGCAGCACTTAACTTTCCTGCATTCAAATATTCATCCGCTAATCTGAATCCATATGCTCAGATTAATCTTCAAATTCTGAGCGAAATGATATTATCTGAAGATGAAGAAGAATCTTCTCAGGAACGCAAAGAGTTATTAAATGAAATACAAAACTTTCGTTATGCCTGGCTTACCCTGTTAAATGATATCAGAATATTTCTCAATCAACCGGTTGATTCAAATTTAGAAAACCTTCAAAACTCACTCACTTATACGCCTCAATTATTAGAGAAACTGGAAATGAAAGTTGATCTGTTTACTTTTGAACAGGAAGATGGTTTTCCAAAATTAAAAGATAATGTATTAAATTTCGTTAAAAATGCAGCGGTAATGATCGACATGCAACGGAGTGGTAAGCGTCGGATGGATGCTTATATTATCCGTACTGAATTAGGGCCTGTATTAGCAAATATTGAAGCGGGCTTAGGCAAAATAGTCAAACAACAACAAACTGAGATTAGCAGCAATAGTCAGGGATTAATAAATGAAGTAAAAGAAGGCATTAATTTACAATTTATTTTATTAATCATTGGTCTTATCCTGGGCATTATAGCAGCCTGGCTGATCAGCACTATCATCAGCAAAAACTTAAATACTGCCGTTAAAGCAATGAGAGATGTTGCTGAAGGTGAAGGCGATTTAACCAGGCGTCTGGAAGTCAAAGGTAATGATGAGATTTCGCAGCTTTCCAGTGCCTTTAATACCTTTTCAGCAAAAGTTGCAGCCCTGGTCAGTGAAGTTGCCGATGTCAGCGCCCAACTTTCCTCAGCCTCATTAAAAATGAGCGATTTAACAGAAAAAACTCAACAGGCTATGACGATCCAACTTGAAAAAGTGGGCAATGTTTCTACATCTATGACTATGATATCCCAACAGGTTGATGAGATATCACACAGCACCGAAAAAGCCGCTGAAATTTCACAACAAACAGATGAAGAGTCAATTGAAGGCGGTCGTATCGTCAATGAAAGTATCAGTATCGTTACTCAGCTAAAACGGGATTTTGAAGGTGCAACAACAACGGTTAAAGCCGTTGAAGATGACGCAGAATCTATTGGCGGTGTTCTGGATGTCATCCAGGGTATTGCTGAACAAACCAATCTTTTAGCCTTAAATGCAGCCATTGAGGCCGCCAGGGCCGGAGAACAAGGGCGAGGCTTTGCGGTTGTTGCGGATGAAGTCCGCACTCTTGCTTCCAGAACACAGGATTCCACTTTAGAAATTAAAGCCATTATTGAACGCTTACAAACGGGCTCCAGCAAAGCGGTTCAAGTCATGGAGCATGGTACAAAACAAGTACAGGTCAGTGTAGACTCTACCGACAGCGTTGGTGTTTCCCTGGAAAAAATATCCTTATCGGTGGCAAAAATGAATACTATGAATAGTCAGATTGCGGCAGCAACAGTAGAGCATTTGAACGTGTCAACTCAGGTTAATCAGGGGGTTGAAGATATTTCTTCAGTGGCACAGGAAGCATCAGAAGATGTTGAGCATATGGCCGATGCCAGTCGGGGTGTTTCTAATCTTACTCAAAAATTACAATCGCTGGTGGGACAATTTCATTATTAATTAGATTGCGCCATTATATTCTTTAGCTTCCCAATATGAAGGTCCGTAATCAATAAAAACTTCATCTCCCGGGGAAATTTTTTTTATTGCTTCAATTCTTGCCGTTTTCCATCGGGTTGAAACAACAATGCGACCATTGGCTTGCTCACTATGGTTGATGTAGCGTGTATAGTTTGCAAGGGGCCCTTCGCCTAAAATATTATGATCGGTACAAACCCAGAGAATATAGTCTGAATTGACATAGGGTTCATTTTCAACATCATCATCTTTGAGAATTTCACCGGTATAATGACCAATAGTATCACTGGGTTCAATGGTTACCCTGGCAAATAAACCATTACCGGCCCCAGTGATAGTCGATTCAGAAACAAGAAAGTGCTCCTCCAAAAACTCAGACATGATTTTCCTTCAATATTTTCTAAAAAGTTTTAATTATTATACATTATTTTCCCACCATTCAAACGCGGCTAATCTTAAACCAGAATAAATCAGCCTGATGATAATTAATGAGAAATACTAAAGGAACAAACGATAGTAAGCTGATAAAATGAGTCGGCCAAACTATAAATTAAGTCACACGACTAATCGGATACCATTATATGTTTATTTTTAAGCAATTAAGCATTATTTTTGCTTTTTATCTGTCTGGGGAGGGAATTGCTCTTCTTTTACCCTTCAGTTTCCCAGGTGGTCTTATTGGGATGTTTTTACTCTATGCTGCATTATTATTAAAATGGCTACATCTTGAGGATATAAAGCAGCTCAGTGACTTCTTTATTAAATATATGGCCTTTTTCTTTATCCCTGCCGGCGTGAGTATTATCAGTTCATACGGACTGATTAAATCAGAAATCATACCCATAACAGGGATACTCATATTAACCACAGTTTTTGTCATGGCGGTGACCGGAGTCATTGTTGATTTTTTGGTAAAGCGAGTTGAACATGATTGAATTGCTTTATAATCCTGTTTTTGGACTGTTCCTGACGTTGCTTTGCGGCTCATTTTTCTGGTGGCTCAAAGGTGTTAACAAATTCATCTGGATCAACCCTCTGCTTTTCAGTATCATCCTTATTATTATCCTGATCCAGGGTTTAAATATTCCTTACGAAGCCTATCAACAGGGGGCCGATATTATTCACAGTTTCCTGGGCCCGATTACTGTCATTCTCGCTGTTCCTCTTTACGAACACCGAGATGAACTCTTACGTCATAAAACAGCAATCTTCAGTGGTACCATTATTGGCTCATTTAGTGCGTTAGTCTCAGTTTTTGTTTTAGGCCATCTATTTGGACTGTCTGATCTTTTTGTGCATTCTCTGATGCCAAAATCAGTCACCACACCAATAGGTATATCCGCTTCTGAGATTTTAAACGGCATTGTCGGCCTCAGCGTTATCAGTATTATTATCACCGGACTATTGGGTGCCTTTATTGCACCAATGATTTTTAAGGTGTTTAAAATAAACAGCCCCATTGCTCAGGGAGTTGCCCTGGGAACAACAGCCCATGCCATCGGCACCAGCAAAGCTTATGAAACAAATAGAATTTGTGGTGCAATGAGTGGCTTAAGCATTGGTCTCTCAGGCGTTATCAGTATGTTCTGGATTGTTTTATATAGTTTCTTTTTTATGATGTAATTATATATTGCTTGTCTAAGGGACTTGGCATTTATTAAAGTACCAATTTTGATTGTTTATTTTACGCCCTTCAAAGTTGCTACTTTGGCCGCATAGCTCACTATGCAACCAAAGTAACAACTTCAAAGGACAAAAAATCTCCTGCGCAATCTTGGTACTTTAATTTTTGCC